>JACKQG010002152.1_pt2 | contig 13794 bp, 8 predicted proteins | sample 8237621 | NCBI WGS metagenome assembly JACKQG01 (sample SAMN15677084, study PRJNA649215) | marine metagenome | biome: marine; feature: Black Sea; material: saline water; isolation source: suspended particulate matter (SPM) from the Black Sea western gyre | collected 2013-06-09/2013-06-10 | depth...
TAGTCTATGATGCCTATCCGCACAGCGATCTGCTGCCTATCGATCCTGAGCAGGATTGCAGTAGTCTGCAAAACCTGCTGGAGAAAGTTACTGCTGAAAACATCGGAGACGGCTTATTTCGATTTTTGGTCGTAGAGATTGTCGAAGGTGGCGAAAGCAGTCTGGATGGAGCAATTCATGTGTTGGAGCGTGCCAAAGCAGATGTGGATGCTGTATTGCAGGCACTGCTTATCAGTAAATATTAGTACACGCGAAAATGGCAATGCCCTGGTTGCAGCCAGATTGCAGAATGTTCATATGATCACCTGGTTGATGTCGGCAACCCTGTTTGTTCCGATTGCGATACTGATATGACCATGATCTAACCGTCAAATCCCGAACTCACATCAAACATTAGACCCATTTGAAATGAAAGGAAGAAAATCATGCTAAACAACGGAACCTCTGCGCGCAGTCCGCCTGGATAGACTGATTGCGTATTCAAACAAACGAAAAAACTTAACAAAAACAACAATAACTTTTTGATGAAAGGAAAATTGAAATGAGAGTTTTATACATTAATAACAACGGCGGCGGATTTGCCGATTATGTAAATGTGGATGAGAACACAACTGTTGAGAAGTTTTTCAAACAAAAACTTCCCAGCGAAAATACCGAAGATTATCTTATCCGCGTCAATCGTCAACCCGTACCTCGCAGCTACGTTTTGCAGGAAAATGATCGCATAACTGTCACACCAGTCAAAATCGACGGAGCTGGGATCAACCTCTAAACACATTAACCGTTAACGGGGCATCTGTCAAGAGTTAATCCTGATAGATGCCCCCTTTTTTACAGAAAGGTATAGTTATGGAACTAACAGATAGACAACTCATCAAGATTGCCGAGAGTATTCGAGGCCGTCTTGGAGTATTGAAAAAACAACGCTACAGCGATGTTCAGCGGCTGACCCAAAATGTCAGCTCAAACCTGGAACAACTGCAAACGATACGGCAGGGATTAGGAAAATGTTTCCATTCAAACTGGGATGGAGCAACTGCAAAGCTTATGTCCAGATTGCAGCGAATATTGCATGATTTGCCTTATTCGATTGATGAAACCCAACGGAAGATAGAAGCATCTCAAATCAAGATGCCTTCGTTACGGCAGTTATATGAGGCTTTAAGGCAGGTTCAGGAAGAATTCGGTCGGCTGGAATACAACGCTGAAGAAGAGACCTTATCGGTTTTTACCGAGCCAATCGAACTGGAAGGGATATTCCTGGGCGATTTCGAGATACAACTGCAAATACCACAACTCACGCAGATGCAGGATGGGAAAATCTTCCGGGTTATCGCTCTGGATGCACATCCTGCAACAGCCAATGACGTTGTAACTCATCCGCATGTCAGCGAAGATTATCTCTGCTCCGGCGATGCCAGTGCTCCGATTCAGGCAGCATTGTCTGGCGGCCGTGTCTGTGATTTCTTTATGCTCGTCCGGTCGGTGTTGGAGACATATAACCCTTCATCGCCTTATGTATCGCTCAGCGAATGGGAGGGCTATCCATGTTACGACTGTGGATATGTGGTTGTGGGTGATGACATCTACTACTGTGAAAGCTGCGACAACTCATACTGTAATGAGTGTATGAGTTATTGTAGGTGCTGCGATACATCGCTTTGCAATGGCTGTATAACAAGTTGTCAGTTTTGCGAGGAACCGTGTTGTGATGATTGTTTGAAATCGTGCAGTGAATGTGAAGAACCGGTGTGTTCTTCGTGTATTGAAGATGATTTGTGTCCTACTTGTAAAGAAAAACAGGAGAACCAAGAAGATGAAGACGAACAAAACGAATCAGAAGAATCAACCGAAAGAAACCAACATCAGGTTGCGCAAGTTTAGCAAGCCTGTCCAGCCCACACTGCGGTTTTTACCTACAGCGTGGGCGAAGCTATTGTTTTTCCGTGACAGAGGTGAAACCGAGATCAGTGGTTTTGGTATCACCCAGCCGGACGATCTGTTGTGTGTAACAGATTTCGTAACCATCAAACAAGATGCGACCGTAGCCAGCATTTCGCTGGATGATGAAGCGGTGGCGGACTTTTTTGAATCACAGGTAGATGCAGGCCGCAAACCCGAACAGTTCTTCCGGATTTGGTGTCATACACATCCGGGCGATTCGCCAGAGCCCAGTGGCACAGATGATGAAACATTTGCGCGCGTATTTGGCCGCTGTGATTGGGCAGTGATGTTCATTCTGGCCCAAGACGGCAAGACATATTCCAGACTGCGTTTCAATGTAGGTCCAGGCGGTCAGGCACTCATCCCTGTACAGGTTGACTATGGCCATCCATTTGGCCCCAGCAATAAAGAACTATGGGAAGCGGAGTATAAAGCCAACATCAAGGCTCATTCATGGTCTCGTGGCCTTGTTTGCGATGATGACGTCTTTGGAAGCTCAGAGGAGTCTGATCTAAGTGATTATTCACTGCCAGGTGATTTGCTGGAACAATTGGAAGAAATGGAACCCGCTGAACGAAAAGCTGTTCTTGATGAATTAGCCGTCCGTCCCGACCTTTGGGAGGATGCGGATGAAATAGTCAGTCAATATTGACAGCGAAACACAGGGAGACACACTACCTCTCCCTTGCTTTTTAACCCCTTGTAATTGGAGATGTGCTTATGGAAAAGTTTGTGAAAATAACCGTCGGCTTTATCCAACAGACATTCGAAAAGGAGCCGGATGGTGAATTCATATGTACTGATCAGGCATTCATCGCCGGCGATCAGTGTGACTATGAGGATGTGAACGGCGATCCTCTGAAAGATATCCCGGAACACCAGTACGAACCATACGAGATGCTACTGCCGCAAAATAAAAGGCAAGCCGTAAAATACCTGCTTTACAATGATGTGCTTGGCTCAATGGAAAGTGAAGAACCTATCGAGGCAAACTCTTTGGAGGAAGCCTTGTCAGAGGTACTCAATAGTATGGGATACTCTATCATTGAAGCCCAAAAACGTAAAGAAGAACAAACCCGTCATTGCGAGAATGACACAGACTGAAAGGAGCTTACGTAATTATGAACAATGAACAAGCGAAAGAGCGTTACAGCCGACAACAGGATATTGTACCGCCGGATCGTCTTGCTGCCTGCAAGGCCACTGTTATAGGTGTTGGAGCTATCGGCAGACAGGTTGCCCTGCAATTAATGGCAATGGGGATTCCCTGGCTCCAACTTATAGATTTTGACACGGTCGAAATCAGTAACCTGGCCAGTCAGGGTTATCTACAAGATGACCTTGGTAAACCAAAGGTAGAAGCCACTGCCAATTTATGCCAACAGATAAACGACGATCTGGAGATCCACAAAGTCAACGACCGATTCCGTAGAAGCATGGAAATCGGCAATGTACTATTCTGTGCAGTTGATGCTATCGAGACTCGTCGTTTGATTTGGAATGCAACTAAGGACTCGATGAGTTTCTTTGTCGACGGCAGAATGAGTGCCGAAGTGCTGCGGGTACTCAGTGCATGTGATATTGCATCTTGTGAGCACTATCCGACCACTCTGTTCGCCAGCGGCGAAGCCTACGCCGGCCCCTGCACCGCCAAAACAACCATCTATTGTGCCAACATTGCAGCTGGTTTTATGGTTGCCCAATTCACCAAGTATTTGCGGCATTTGCCGGTGGATGCGGATATTCAATTGAATCTGTTGGCAACAGAACTGAACGTTGACACGGCATCATAGGGCAAGGCTTACAGTCCTATGAAATGGCAGGCATGAAAATAATGCCAGAACCTTTTGGGCACAAGCCAGGCCCATAGCGAAAATCACACACAGACAACAGCGAGTGAGTCCTTGGATGTTCCGAGGGCTTTTTTTATGCGCATGCGAGATTCACAACATTGATGGCACATCCAGCATGCGGGAGGTGCCATCATTTTTTATGAAAGGCAGGTGGCACTATGACTTGCACGTTAGAAGAAAAACAGAACGCAGAAAAATCAGCAGAAGTTCACCCAATTGAATCGGAAAACACCATTCGAAACACAATCTATTCGGTCGGTATCGACCAGAGGTTGAATCTGAAAGAACAGATTGCCCAAACCCATGGTGTAGACTCAGAAGTCATGGACACCGTTAAGGAACTGGAGGAATTTTTAAGTAGCCCTGATCCTGAGCAATATGCCCAGGCAATGAAACTGCGAGATAAGGCAGAAAACGTCCTGAACCAATCAGCAAATACCAGTGAGCGGGCAAAGGCAAGGCAAATGATTGGTCGATCTTACAAGCTATTGGCCTTTGAGAATCGTCCCGAGATGCGTGGATTTGTCGGCAAGATCAGAAGGCGGATTCATAATCCCCAGATGTCTGATGAAGTAGCCCTGGCTATGGTAAACGAAGGCTATATCGAGACATTACGCCAATTATCACGAGAGCGTGCCCCGTCTATAATAGCCTTTGCCAGGGAATATGCCCAAAATCATGAAATGACCCTGCCGGCAGCACTTTTGTTTGGCTATGGCGGTTCAGCATACTATGCCCTTGTTGACTGGATGGTGCAGGAAAAGGCACACGGAATGCACCGGCATGGCAGACAGCCTCATCCGCTGTTTAGCGAAAAGACAAATGAGGCCTGGCGAACTGCCGGCAAAACAGGCAGATGGCCAACTGTGGTGAACAATGATGGAGAAGAAGTCCTCTACGATGTACCGGAAGATGAAGGCAGGTTGCCCGTAGGTGTAGTAAATAAACTCAGAGAGCTATGGAGGGCTAATCCTGTTTTGCGTTACTACACCGGCACCAACCGTCTCTCCGGCGAAATACCATATCATATCATCGAAGATGTCGTGGATATGATGATAGGCCGTCGATTCCTGCCCATGGGCAAGACACAGAGATGTCGGTATGACCAAATCATCGAAGATGCCAATGTAAAAGGCGTCGAGTCATTCCCGGCGGTTTACAGGGATCTGTTTACAAACAAAGACCAATTAAAGCCGTACTGGGATAAGGCCAGAAAATGGCTCTATGACTACTCTATGCTGCTCTGGGAGACCCAGAACGAGATTTGGTTGGCGGAAGGCAAACGAGTACCGGCAACAGGTGTGGTTTATAAACCCGCTAAAACCAACAGGAAAAAACCTGTGCCAAAGAAGAAGATACCCGGCACCATATACCTCAATAATGGGCGCTATTATTGGGTAGTTGCCAGAAAGATGAATCCCAAACCGCTGATCGATCCAAAATCAAAACCCAAAATACCTGGAAACTTCCTTGTGGATCATGGCCGATATTATTGGTATGTCCCACAGTGGATCAAACGTCAACGGCTGGTGCCAGGAGGCGAAAAATTTTCAACCAAAGACAAAGCTACCGCTGAAAGAATTGCCCTTGGAATGTGGAACAAAATAAAGAAAGAAGATCCCAAACTGGCAGCAAATGTATTAGCACGAACCAGATGCCAAGGGTTGGCTACTAAAGACAAAACCATTGCCGAAAAAGTAGCTGCCAGGATGTGGCGACAGATAAAAAAGAACCAGCCTGATTTGGCAGCCAAAATAATGACAGATAATCGGCCAAAGGCAAAAGACCATTGGGTAGCACAAATTATTGCGGATGGCAAACATCGGCACGTAGGATCTTTCAATACACGGACTGAGGCTGAAGCTGCCTATGCAGCAGAGTTTAAAAATACATTCCGCTATCCGCCCGGCTACAATGTGCAGTGCATACCCAAGCTTGATAAGGTCTGGCCTACCTGGACAGAACAAAAGGCACGCCTGGCACTTATGGACAAGTACCCAATAATGCCTGTCATTGGCCGACCGGCTGACATGGACGAGCTTAATCCAACGGTTGAGCGTATGCAAAAGGTCGATTGGCTGGTGAAAAACTGCATATTGGTTTTTGATGATAATTCGCCGACTGCATTACCTGACATAGCAATTCAGTCACGAGGGCAGCGATGGTGTGCGGAAATCAAGAAACAGGGAAAACGCCCGGTCATCAAAGGCTCCGCATCAATAGATCGAGACACCGACCGAATCAGGATCACTGTCTATGGCCAGAGTTTTAGTGAGAATCAGGTGCTTACCGAAGAGATATACCACATCATCTTCGAGATTATCCGGCATGCAAATCCGAAGAATTTTGAGTCGATTAAGAAGTGGTATTCCAACCGGGTTAAAAAAGGTCTCGATCCTACCTGGCACATACATGAAGCCTTTGCCGAACTGATGGTCAAGGAAGAAGAATCCCCCGGCTCAACCGACTTGCCTCGCCGGGTCGTCAACTATGCCCAAAAAGCATTTTCAGCTACCAATACTGTACCTGATTTGATAATGGAAAAGATCAAACACTGAGATATCCCAAGTCCGTTTATTTTCCCATCTCTCAGCCGTTTCTCCTTACTTTATTTTTCGCGGCTGCTTTTCTGGCCGCGATTTTTCCACATCGTAGCGATAGCTCCGCAAAACAATCCTGCCAGGGTGATTCACGGTATTGACTGAGTTTAGCAAACAGATATAATAGGCAAAATCGAATCCTACACAACTGCGTATTAAGGAAATCTGAATATGACTATGGAAGACGCCCCACAAGCCGCAATCGAATCTCAGCTTGCCTGCATAGAGTGTGAGAATGATGTTCGCATCTTACTTGCCGTGGAGTCAGGGAGCCGGTCGTGGGGTTTCGAGTCGCCGGACAGTGATTATGATGTGCGGTTTATATACGCTCACAGAAAAGAATGGTATCTGTCGATCCGGGAAAAGCGAGATGTTATAGAACTGCCGTTTGACGGCCAATTGGATATTTGTGGCTGGGACTTGCGTAAAACGCTCGGGCTTTTCCAGAAATCGAATCCTGTTCTGATGGAGTGGATCGTCTCGCCCTTTGTCTATCTCGAATCAGGTTCTTTTGCAAAACGGATCAGAGAACTTGCCCGTAAGTATTACTCACGGAAAGCTGGTGCTCATCATTACCTAAGCATGGCAGAGAATAATCATAAATCGTATATAGAGAATCGAGACGAAGTCAATCTCAAGAAATATCTGTATGTTTTACGCCCGCTCATAAACATATTGTGGCTGTCGGAAAAGAAAGACCTGATCCCAATGGTTTTTTGTGAAACATTAAACGCGGTTACAGTTCCAGGTACAACACGTGATGCTATATACGCCTTATTGGATACCAAAATGGCAATATCCGAGCTGGGAACCGGCAAGAGGATTGCCATTATCGATGCGTTTATAGAAGATACAATGGTGAGGGCAAAGGCCTATTGTGACATAGCACCGGTAAGCAGGATACCTATTGACGTTGTTGATGATTTGTTCCAGGTAATCTTGAATGAGGTTTGGTTATAATCGACGTATAGCATTTGATTTGACCACACTTTACGATTTACCAAAGAATTCGTTAGCGATATCTCAGTCATTTGTCAACGCCGTTGAGCCATTGTTGGGCAACTATTGAACCGGCAGAAAACTTAAGGGATAGTGCCTTCAAGCCAATGCTCTGCGATTTCTGCAAGGTCTAGATAATCTACTAAGCCATCACCCTCGTCGGGTGCTATATCAGCAGATGGAAAATGAGGGGGTTGATACCACTGGTTAGCAAGAATACCAAAGTCAATCAGGTTAACATTACCATCAAGGTTGATGTCGGCGGATATTCTGTATTTGAGCCAGTTTTTTGCAAAAATTGCGAAGTCAGCAAAGTCTATTTGTCCATTCGGTACTAAGTCAACACCCCAGCAGTAATTGTTTTCACTGCTGCAGCCTGATTCCAACCATTTTGAGGTAAAAAATGTCAGGTCATTGAAATCTACATCACCATCCCCTTCAGAATCGCCAAATAAACAGAAGAAATCATAAGTATAATTATCTCCACCTTGACCATCACCATTGCCATCAAGATTATTGCCTGCAAAGTCAGTAATACCTAGGGCATCCAAACTTATGTTGTATGCACCTTCGGGCAGAAGCTGACCAAAATATAGTATTAATACGGGGTCTAGATACTTGAACGTAAATGGTATCGACTGTGCAGAATTAACGTCAACTACTGTAACATCGTTTGGTTCGATCTCTACGGAAGAGTTAAAAAAGATGGATATCTTATCAATGCATGACCGTTGCCCTGAGACGCCTCCTACAAAACAATACCAGATCGCGGGGGGAGTACTGTCGACTCCAATTAACTGCGTAGCATTATTATTCATTTCATCAAGTTCAATATTCTCGTTCATTGCATCAGCACAGGCCACAATAAAATATGAATCGTCAGGAACATTTGGACAATCTGCAACCATGTGGCCATTGTCTACTTGTCCGGAAGGTAAACGACCCATGGGAATATAGCCAAGCAAACTATCTGAGAGGTCAAAGTTCTCGTCATTAGATAGATAGCAACCAATCTTATAGCTGTGAGCTGGTCCAGGACCGATATTTTCTACTTGAGCATAAATGTTCGATTGTCTATTTGGTGAAAATAGGGTATCACCAGAAATACTGAGAATACGTAAATCTGGCTTTTGTCGTGGTGGTGTTACTGGCGTAGCTGTTCCTCCGCGGATAATATAGACTTCACCGGCGCTGCTTACTGCTGACGGGGCACTTATGGCTATATCGGCACGTCCATCTCGGTCTATATCTCCAGCAGATACTGTTGCATAGCCAAGTCGTGTAAGCGCTGCACCTGTCCAATGGCCGTCTGCATCAGCTGGCATCGTAATAGTGCCGCTTAGATTTCCACGACCGTAAATCAAATAGGCCTCACCTGAACTATCTCCATTGATGTTAGAATTTAAAGCCCCCAGCAGTATATCACTGTAACCGTCTTCGCTAAAATCGCCTGCGCCATCAACAATCCTGCCAAACCAATCATTGTCATTGTTAGCTCCAAGTATGACCACGTCTGCATTAGTCACTAACATACTGCTTGGCCAAACATCCCGCCCATAGACAATATATGCCTTACCTTTACCTGAACTACTCATTGCCCTGGCACCAATTAGTAAATCGTCGTATCCATCACCATTTATATCTCCAATACCAGCAAGACCGCTTCCGATATCATAATCGTAACCGACTGCCTGTATATGACAATTAGCATCGGTAGCATCGAGACTATTTACCCATGTATGACGTCCAAGGAATAAATATGCACCACCTTGTCCTGCTGGAGAACCACCATCAATAATCATGTCACACAAACCATCACCATCTACATCACCGGCATGAGTGGCAGCTTCACCACTAACGCCATTGATCATTACATCTGGATTTGTTTGCACATTTAGAATCCCTGTTAGACCGGCTCGTCCCATGATAATTCGTACTGGAGCACCAATAATAAGATCATCATAGCCATCACCATTCAAGTCACCAGATAGAGACAAGGATCGAGTGTGTTCTACACTTGAACCTTGAAGAACCAAATCTGCATTATTTGATGAAATAGTTCCACTTAAATCAGATCTACCGTAAACAATGTAAACACGCAAACCAACCGCATTACCATATGCGCCAATGGCAAGATCGCTGAAGCCGTCTCTGTTGAAGTCTCCGGAAGATATGCAGTTGCCAACTGCATCATAATTAACTGTCCCATAAATTGTAAAAGCAGCTTCTGATATAAGACTTATAGATGGGTTCAAATTTGGTCCGCCATAAACTAGATATGCGCGTCCTAAGTTAATTCCCGAACCTATATCAGCATCAGGGGCACCAATTAGAATGTCGTCATATCCATCCCGGTCTACATCACCAGCAGAACTTAAAGATTCCCCAGCATTATCATGGTACTCACCAACCAGTATTATATCTGTAAGTGAGGGGTCGAGACCGGCACCATCCAAACCTACAATGAATCCATCAGGATAATCTGGGTCATTGCTGTTAACCTTCAACCAAGCTTCATAATATCGTCCGATTTCCGTGGGCGAGAATGTAACAACAACATTTTGTGATTCCCCCGGCTGGATTACGAACTCACCGTCTCCATCAGGATCATCTGGAAATGTTAGTGAATATGCAACGCTATCACCATCCCCATAGTCAGCAACCCATATGCCTGGTTGTGGAGGAGAAGGAACACCTTGGACTGTCAGAGCACCTTGACCCTGGTTAGTAAGTGTAACGGTAGCCACTTTGCTGCCACCTACCTGAACTGAATTAAACGGCAACCACTGATCAGTTGTGGGCACAATAGTGTCAGTGGCAATTAAATCCGGCTCGCCCGTACTGACACTAACAATTGGATTAGTGTATGTCCCGCTGGTTGGTAAACGGATTTCACCACCACTACCATCTCTAAAATAAAAGTGGTAGTCGTGAGAACCTTCGGCAAGCCTTTCCGGACCATAAATATAAGTTCCATTTGAGAACGAGCCTGAATATTTTCGCATCGTATATGCCACCCCATCAATATAAACTTTCTTTATTGACGGGACGGTGCCATCCTCATCGTAATAATCCACAAACCAGTAAAAATCTGTGTTTGTGTCGCCCGATGTTGGACTAACAGAACCGTTACTTAATTGGGGCGTGTGATTAGCTCCACCACATGCTGTCACCGTAAAGGTTATTATATATCCAAGTATTTCATCATCATTACCAGCTTCTTCAAATTTAACATAGTATACCCCGCTGGGGAGCGCATCGATATCACACAGTCGATCTATTCTGGAAAATGAACCGACACCATCGTCGTTGTCATATTCAATCTGATTTAAGCTGTTATCATAAAGCCACATATGAGTATTCCCTGTGTCACCAGATGTCTCTATTACGACTTCTGATTCTGTGGCCAGAGTAAACTTAACCCAATCAACATCGTCAGCTGGAACAATTTTATGAGCCTGTGGTGAGCCATCATAAATCCAATTTGCCTGTGAATCAGTGTCATCGGGTTCATACAAATCTACCGTAGGATAATAAGTTCCAGTTTCTGAATTGTTGCCTTGACTAATTGTAATAACACTATCGATAGGCTTTACCCAATCACTGACTTCATTGAACTGAAGTGTATAGTCTCCGAGAGATATGTTGCTAATCGTATCACCGCTTAACTTCCAATCAGTATCCGGACCGTCAGTCAATCGCCACTTTGCTGAGCCACGAATTTCGGATGGGTCGATTGTTACAGTCAGTGAGCCAATTGGAGTCGTACTGCCCAAGATGACTTCAAGATATGCCTTCCAGTCCACAGATGTGTCAAACCAAGCACAAGAATGGTCATCGCCATCCTCAGCCAATAGTATTGAGAAGTAAGTTTCGGCGGAATCAATAGCATTTTGGAGATCGTCTCCTGCGTAGGAGCCAAGGTTAACCGTTCGCCAAACCTGCAATGTACCGATTCGAGTGTCGCCAACATATTTGTTTGATTCATCATCGGCGCTTGTCCAAATGCTAACAGGATCAAAACCTGTGTAATCACAAGCATATATATTGACCCGATGGTCAAGGTTTGGTTTATGTTCAGAATCTTGTGATTTTGTATCGCAGTATATGTGAAGTTTCAGATCTGATACTAAAGAACCCTGCAAGGCAGAAATTGGGAAGAACAATCTACCTCTATATTTAGCATCTGGGTCTGTTAAAGGCGGGATAATGCTTGTATATGGGGCGGTGCCTATTGGCAGATGATAGTAAAATTGTCCAAGTAAATCAAAATCTTGAGAAACATCACGTGGGCCTTCGTATTGATTAGAATTATAATTTATAACATAATCTGCCTTGGAACAATCGATAAACTCCGTGTTTTGTGAAAGCTGGTCTAGTTTCCACCATCGAGCAATAATATTTTGTTCCATTTGGGAATTTTCGATATCGTAATATATTCGCACGTTTTTTCTATCATCAGTAGCTATATCTTGCTTAGTTTCACCTGTAAGTATATCTACATTTATCTTGTGGTCACCAACACTCTTTACAAGACCAAGTTCGTTAGGTTCTAAGGCCAATGCTATACCGATAGTATCATAAGGGGGAAAACCGGGACAACGATCATCGAAAGGTCTTACGGGTGACCATCCCAAAATATTTGCACTCCTTGCAGCGAGTATTGCACCGCTTTCAATGTCATCAATTTGACGCCGATCCAACAGATTTTTTTGTCCAATCCACCAGTGCAAGGGAAAACGCAGATAATTTCCCACGCGTGTATTTGGCAAATTGTTAACATGGATGCTATATATTATTCCATATTGTGCGGTAACATTTAAAGGAACCATATGGATTTTTGGTAAACCGGCTGGAAATTCAATTGCATGTTCAAAAACATATTCAGCAGCTTCCTTGTCTCTCCAAATATTCCATTCTGCTACACAGTATGTACAGTTACCATTAGCATCACAGTCTATTAATACATTGCCGATAACTAATCCATTTTTTGTTAATTCTGGCATAACTGGTAAAATGGCCCCTCCAATAATCCATAAGTTTTTGCAATCCAATAAAAAAGATTCAGGTCCCCCTGGGTAATGTGCCATTGCAGTGGCTATGTTCGTTAAAGTGCCTAATGCAATAACAGTAATCTGGCCCGGATTGTCTTGTACTGTTTGGATTATAAAATCCGTCGCCGGATTTTCAACGCCTGGATAACCTTGATTGTCCCATATTTCGATTTCCTTATGGCCTCGGCATACAGGGGGGTTATTTTCAATGGCTCCGGCCTCATAAAGAACTTCAAGTATCTTATTGACCTTCAGTTGATAATAATCGAGCATATGATTACCACCCGGTATACCGTCTGTGTCAAGAAGTTGTTTGCCAAAATTACCATACCCATACGTAATACCTTCCACAATACATTCTTCAGACTGGAAAGCATAAATAATAGCTGTACCATCATCAGGATCACTGTCGCCGATAGCTGGATCTGTGTCAATGATGACCCGCAGTGGAGATTCAGCAAAAGAAGTAGGTAATACCGGGATCGACAATACGATAAGAAGTAAGAATATTTTGGAATTTATTATCGCTTGCATAAAGTGTTCCTCCTCAAGCTTATGTGATTTAGATACTTATAAAAGCGGCTCTTCCGAATAATTCGTGGGTAATAAATTCAGCGAATTCAACTCAGCAAAATCGTTCAGGACCCCAGATCGCCAATGGCTCCAAGGATACCTGACCCAGGAAGATGTCATTGCCGCTGCTGGTGGTCGTTGATTGTTCGCATGACTTTGTAAAAAGTTCATAAAGTTTGACGATACCAAATAATCAGGTCAACATGACTGGCCAAAACTTGCTGATCCGCAATAATTAACGCTTCCTGTATAATGTGCCCTATATATTGCGAGTAAAAGATTATAGCCATGATTTGGGCTGAAAATCTGGAGCATTTGCGCCCATGGTCACCTCAGTGACTTTCACTTTGTCAATTGTAGTTGCAGCGAACAGGCCATATGGATCAGCCGGGTCACCTTCCCAAACCTGCCCTAATCGAGCATTTATTATCCTTCCAAAACTTGCAGTATTCTGAGTCTCCCCTTCGGGTGCTAGGATGACCCAACTACCTGTTTCAGGGTTATAGTCATATGGTTGTAAACCAGACAGGGCAAAACTGCCGTCAAAGTTACCCTTTGAACTTGTTTTAACCGATTTGATAGTTGCCCCCGCTGGATTAAGCTCGTCTCCGGTGTTGAGTTGACCATCAATACCGAACATATCGTACCCTGCGAAAAGGTAAGAGCCCGTAATATTGCTTCTAGACAGCACTTTTTCAATATCACTGAAAGAGGCAGGCAAGCCCTCATGGCGGTTTGTGATGATGAAGAAGTGATCGCCGAGATCGTCGA
>JACKQG010005557.1_pt1 | contig 13794 bp, 10 predicted proteins | sample 8237621 | NCBI WGS metagenome assembly JACKQG01 (sample SAMN15677084, study PRJNA649215) | marine metagenome | biome: marine; feature: Black Sea; material: saline water; isolation source: suspended particulate matter (SPM) from the Black Sea western gyre | collected 2013-06-09/2013-06-10 | depth...
ACTCGAATACCCAATCTAATAAATCGGTTCGCCCGGTGTACCCGCCCCTAACGACAAGGTGACCAAAAAGGTCGCTTTCCTCTTAATATGAGGATAGTTAGGGGCGTTTTATTTTTCTTGACATTGATTACAACATACGCTATAATTCTTCACAGAAATAAACTTTTGCAATCAAATCTTAAACTCAAGGAGGTTCAAGGTGAACAAGATATTTACAACAAGCATCATAATTTGCATGATGTTTATAGCAAGCATCGCGTGGAGTAAGATTATCTGGGTGGACGATGATTTGCAGGATTGTCCCGATGCTGATTTCACAAAAATTCAGGAAGCGATAGATGCTGCAATCCCGGGTGACGAGGTTTGGGTCTGTCCAGGCGTTTATGAAGAGAATATTACCCTGATAGGTAATATAAAAGTAATTGGTGTCGATGGCGCTGAAGAGACGAAAATTATGGCATCCAGCGGCGATATTGTAACGGCTGATAACATCGGTGTTAAAACGTCTATCAGTGGATTCAAAATAGACGGGCAAGGTAGTAGCGGCCATGGTATCCATTGCTATGGCTCCTCCTCGCCCACCATCAGCAAGGTGAATATCAGCGATTGTGCTGATGGTATCCATTGCTATGGCTCCTCGTCGCCCAGTATTAGCTATGTGACTATCAGCGGTGTGGGCGGTGATGGTATCTCTTGCAATCGCTCCTCGCCCAGTATTAGTGATGTGACTATCAGTGGTGCAGGGAGGCATGGTATCTATTGCTATATATCCTCGCCCAGTATTAGCTATGTGACTATCAGAGCAGGGAGGACGACTGGCATCTATTGCGACAGTTCCTCGCTGATCAGCATCAGCAAGGTGACTATCAACGGTGCGGGAGGTGATGGTATCGGTTTCTCCACCTCCTCGGGCACCATCAGCGATGTGACTATCATCGACGCGGGGGATAATGGTATCTGTTGCGTCAACCCCTCCTTGCCCATTACTATTAGCAACTGTGATATAAGATACTCCAGAAGCGATGGCATTAGATGTGCAGCTTCTTCTTCCCCAACCATTCGAGAAAGCATTATTATACAGAACTACTTGAATGGTATAAGTATAGATAGTAGTAGTCGTCCCGACATAGGAACAGAAGCAGAGCCGGGGTTGAATGAAATATTCGACAACGGCAACTACGATGTTTACTCAGAAAACACAGCCGAGATTAAAGCCGAACTCAACTGTTGGGGGGAATGTCCTCCAAATCCCGCATATTTCTATGGGAATATCGACTATGACCCCTGGCTATGTACTGCTATCAATGGCATAGTCACAGGTGCAGGAACAGGTAATCCAATTAAATGGGCGTTTGTCATCGCTGTAAATGCTGATACAAAAGACAAATATATAGCAGTCACCAATAGCGAAGGATACTTTGAAATCCTTGGCGTACCATCTGGCACATATTGGGTCATCTGCATAAAGAAAGGCTACAAAGCTGGTATAAAAAGAGTTAAAGTAGCTTGTGGAGATACTATTGTTGTGGATTTCAAATTGAGCCCCAAGCAGGAATAAAGCATGCTCAAAGCATCATCAGGGGCGGGGAAATTTTCCTTGCCCTTTTTTATGGCTATGTTCTTTGCGTTCAATAAGCTACACCGATCTAAAGATTAAACTAAAGTAACGGTGCTGGTTTAATAAATTAAGTACCCAGACAATTTTAAATTTTATATATTGTCTTCGTTCTAATGATATGTCACACCGCTCGGCTTGGATTGGCAAATCCAAGCCTTTCCCGATGGATTTGGCAATCCATCGGGAGCAATCAACGAATATGAAAATAATTATGTCCGCCTACTTAAAAAAAACATCGCAGACTTTAGCTTCCTTTTTAAAGTAGTACACTGTGAAATATGTTCTGACAATACCCAAAATCCCGTAGCGTCATCCCTCTGTGGTGACAATGGCGGGACTGAGCCACGCCGCTACATAAAAAGAGTGGCGGTACGGAGACGCGCCGCTACGTCTGTAATAATTTATTTTACAATGCAGTAGTGGTTCACTTGAAAAAATAGAGAATGCTACTACAAGCCAAAGACATAACCAAACAATTAGGTCTTAGATTAATTCTAAAAAAAGTAAATTTAAGTTTGGAAAACAGTGAATCAGTTGCCATATTCGGTCCAAATGGCGCTGGTAAATCTACATTCATGAACATCCTCGCCACCCTAATGAAACCCACGTCGGGCTGGCTTGCTATAGATGGCGCAGATGTTCTTAAAAATCCCCTCCCCTTCCGTTTGAAAATTGGTTTGGTAGCCCACGAAACTAATGCTTACCTCGAATTGACGCCCTACGAAAATCTCAGATTTTTCGGACAACTTTATGGCGTAGAGCATCTGGACGAAAAAATTGAGTTGCTGCTGGAATATGTAGGGCTTACTACCTTTGCTGATGAACCCATTTCAATTTTCTCCAGCGGAATGGTCAAACGATTCATGATTGCTAAATCGTTAATCCACGAGCCTGACATCTTGCTTTTGGATGAACCGTTTACCGGATTAGATGCCACTGCGAAAGAATTGATACTAAAATTAATTTCCGATGAGCGAACGAAGGGAACTGGTATTATTTTTATTACCCATGACATTCAATTGGGCTATGAAGCCGCTTCGAGATTTACCTTTTTATTTCGTGGTAGGCTTGAGGAAGTCGGGCTGAAAAAAGAGATTACAGTTATAGATTTACAACAACAATACGAAGGTAGATTGGAAGGATGAAATCACTCAAACAGATTGTTTATCTAATCAGAAAAGACTTAACTCTCCAATTTAGAACTAAAGATGCCGTCATTTTAATATTTGTGTTCAGCCTTTTAGTCGTATTAGTTTTCTGCTTCATTTTTGGCCCGGTTTTCGTGCCATTTTCTTTGTTGAAGATTGACCGACAAGAATGGATTAAAGAACTTAGCAAACTGGCAGGCAGTGTGCTATGGGTGGCATTCACGTTTTCCGGGGTTATTGGATTGAATCGTTCATTTGACATCGAACGAAGCAGTGGTGGTTTGAAAGGATTGCGTTTAGCGGGAACAGACCCAGGTAATCTTTATCTCTCGAAAGTTTTCAGCAATGCGCTTATTTTATTTTTTATCGACATCTGCATAACTCCAATAGCTTTAATCTTCTTCGGGGCGCTGGAGATGATTAATTGGGTAGGTTGGTTGAAACTCAATGGAGTCATCGCCATTGGCACTTTGGGATTTTGCGCCGGAGGAGTTTTGTTAGCTGGAATGTCTAGTGGTGCCAAAGGGCGCGAAAGTTTACTTTCCGTAATTCTGTTTCCGATCCTTTTCCCACTTATCATCGCCGCTTCGAAATGCACAGTCTCAATTCTAAACGGAAAATCTCTGTTGGAAGATATTTGGCTGATATTGCTTGTGGGGTATAGTTTAATCGTTTTAGCAGTATCGTATCTGCTTTTTGAATATATTGTAGAGGAATGAAGAAAAATTGGCGAGCAAATGCTGATGTTACCAAGCCAAAATGAAAAAGCCCGCGGGAAAAATTGCGCGGGCTTTCGTTTTAGGGGTTTGTGTCTTATCAAAAATTGGCTCCCCCGACCGGATTCGAACCAGTGACAAGATGGTTAACAGCCATCCGCTCTACCAGCTGAGCTACGAGGGAATTTCCATAATCAAATAATTATATATGGTACAATATTTTCCAGAATTTGTCAAGAAAAATTTTGGGAATTTTCAAAATTTCTTCGATTCTCAGTTTTCAAGGAAGTAAAACATTCCCTTATTTCCCGTAGGGAATCATCGTATGCGTGGGATGTTCAACTGGAGACGACATCTATGAATCCGATTGTACTTTTTCTTCCAAAGTTTCTTCTACTGAGCCGCCGACGGCGACAAGCTTCTTCATGGGAACAACTTTTGTTTCCTTCTTTTTCTCCTCACCCAAAACTTCTGCGCGTGTTTTCTCCAAATCAGAGTAAGGGTCATAAGATTTGAGGAATTTGCCATCTCTGAAAAGGGTTACTTTGCTGGTTTCTTCACTAATTACGATGGCAGCCATGACTTCATCAAGAGATGACGCATAAATAGCGGCATTATGCTTTGCATTTCCCTCCAAAAGCGTTTCTACTTTGTCGTAAACTTTATGAGTACGCACACCTTCCACCATCATCCGAGACATAAACGCAACACCCTTCAAATTTATCAGCACCGCGCCATCTCGTTCATCATATCCTATCACCTCTCCATTTTTATCAACGCTTTCGACTTTCTCTCCCATGAACGTGAAAACTTCTTTAATATTCGGAGAAAAAATCTGAGGTACTTGGTCTATTCCGATGTAGCATTCCTGATTTAAGTGTTCTATCTGCCCCTCATGAAAGACGGAAAAGTTATTATCCTTAAGATTTCTCTCATCCACCAATACGATAAACAATCCTCTGTTTTCGCTGATTTCTCTGCTTTCCGTAGCAAAGTGTTTTGATAGAGAATACAGTCTATCAACGTATAATTTGATAAGTTCCTCTCGATCAGCCATTAATTGTTCAAACTTATTCTTAGAGATTCCTATTTCTTTGATTCTTTTATCAATTGCCTGTTCCAATTCGAATTGGTTTCTTTCTTTTAGATCATCATATTCCGACTTGATTTGATTAAACTCTTCTTCATATTTCTCTAATTGTCTAATCTTTTCTAATGAACTCTTATTTTTCAACTGCATTTCAGTCGATTGATTCTTCGCTTCCCGCAACTGTCTTTCCAGAGATTCGATTTCTTTTTTCTTAAATATACCAGGCATTACCTATACCTTTCTGAATTAAATGTTAATTTTAAATTAATACAATAATACAACAATTTTTAAAAATCATCAATAGTTATCTTCTAAAAAAGTGAAACGTAAATCTTTTTTCTGCTTCATGTTTTGCTCGACACTCGAAACTTTCGCGCGATTCGCCAGGCAGAAAAAAGTACAAGGATAATAACAATTCCAACCGCAATAATAATTGGTAATTTCGTGGGATTCAATTCTTTGAGGCGTTGTTTTGCTTGAGCATACTCAGGACTATCCACTGTCGATTGTTCTTTGACTCTTTGCCAGTATATCTTCGATCGATCGCGCCGATTTAATCGATCCGATAATTTGGCTGTCGCTATCAGATAATTCAGATTTTGCGGTTGTAATTCTACGAGCTTAGTAAAATAACCAAATAGAATTTCCGCAAATTCGGGCGGAATATCAGGTATAGTAGTCGATTCATCCACACCCAGATGAAAAGCCTCCGCAGCTTTTTGGTAATCTCTCCTATCAAAATGTGTTTTGGAAACATCAAACCAGGTCCTTTTCATTAATGTGATATTGCGTTGAATATGTTCATTCCCCGCGAAAATAAAATCTGTTTCCCCATAGTGTGGTCCTTTGCTACTTTCCGCTTTCAATGTATAAGACTTTCCATTTTCCAATAATCCATGTTGCTTCCAATCTTCAAAGCTATAGTTGCCATCGGTGTCTGCCTTTTGAGCGTATTGTGTACCATCAATGAAAACAAAAGTATTTTCAATGGCATTTCCCTGTTGGTCAAAAATTTTGCCATACACTTTTATCGGAGTTAGTGAAATCAACACGTTTGCCGATTCTCCGCGTAATTGCTGAATCTGCACGGAACGTTCTTCAGGAATGAGATGCAACGGCATTTTTACTTTTATCGTGTATGTTCCTTTTTTTAGACTATCTATTATCCGAATCGGCGTTATTCCTGATTCTTCGTTATTGATGAAGATAGACGCGCCCGGTGGGTCTGTTTTAATTTGTAACATTGATGGAAGTTTTATAAATCCAGTCTTTATCTTATCTGTCGAGGCTAATACTCCTATACCTTCAAAATTATTATAGATATATTCGTAAACTTCTTCGATGCTCAAGATGCTATTTTCATCGGTATCTGGATTTTCCGGTGGGACGGATTTACTTCGTAAATCACGCGAAGTTTGCCATGTCAAGGAGTTGAGCAATATTTTGCTGAATGTCACAGATGCAGTTGTATCTGCAACTGGTTGAACTGAAAAGATAGCAACTGTTCCCAAAGTGTCACGGTTCACACGGTACGCGTCGATATTTTCATCTTCCGTGTAGCAATCCACGATTATAATTTTATCCTTGGCTTTTAAGTTGTCCAACCAATCATTCAACTGATTATCTTTGACAAAACTGGCGTAGGTTCCCTTTTTAGCGTCCTGCGGCAAGAAAAATATTGAATTGCCACGCGGATGCTTTTTGATATGTCCGCGAAAGTAAAGAAGAAAAGTATCCGAATCAGAGATTTTAGAAGAGAGACTAACAATTTTAGATTGCATTTGAGCAAGACTATTCTGACCGTCTGAAAGAACATCAATATGTTCTGGGTTATAACCGCCAACTCTTACCAGGGCGGATTTTAACTCACTTAGCATATTATCCCCCAAAACCAGGTCAGGAATATTTTCATCTGTGTAGTCTGATACTTCAACCAAAATCGCCCAACCTTTTTCATCTTGAGGATAATTTTGCGACCATCCCAAAGATGAGGAAAAAATTAGGAATATTACGATAACGTTATATGCGAAAAGTCGTTTCATTTTTTATCACTCCTCACGACCAATTAAGATTTTAAATGCGCCTGCCAATTCTGGGTATTGAATCAATATCACGATTATACCTAAAATCAACAACGGAATTACCAGGATAGCAATGATTATGATAGCTCCCCAAATCCATGTGTATTTGCCTTTATCTTCCTTTGAAATTTCCGCCAGTTTGGAAAGCAATATTCCAGCTATTATCATCATACATACCATAAAAACTATAATTAAGGTAACTATCACTTTGCATTCCTTATAACGTAAAGTAATATAGCCGCTGATTCAAACACCGCTGATTTTAGAGGCTCAATCGGCGGTGCTTAGAAATCAGCGGCTATAAGGACGAATCATTTCCACAATTCAAAATGCTACGAAACAGGTACATCTAATCTGCTGATTATCGTTTCGGCGTCCTGGATGCAATTCTCCACATCTCTTATGATTATTGCATTCTTCTGAGGTTCAACTACAACAACGGCATGCTCCGAAAGGAAACACTTTATTACATTAACTAACTCACTGGCATTGATGTGTTTAGGTAGCAAGACTGCCAATCTGGTGTTCGCCACAATCCATCTGCAATGTTCCGCCTCTGCATTTATCAATTGCCTTTTCATTTCTAATCTATCAGCTTTCGCTACGACATTCTTGCGTTCTATCTCCAATTCTGCATCGATGCGCATCAACTGTACCGATAATTCCTTGCGAACTTCAGCTTCCTGTACTTGTCGGTTCAAATCAATCTGTGCAGTTTCAACAACTGCGTTTCTCTCAATGTCACGCGTTTGCACCGCTTGTTCTTGTGCGATACGCGCCTTTTCCACATGCAGTGTACGTTCAATATCCCGTTCCTTGACGGCTTGTTCTTGAGCTATTCGGGCGGTTTCAACGACTGAATTTTTCTGAATCTCCGCTTCTTGTACTTGCCGTGTTTGGTTTATCTGCTTTGTTTCCACTACAAGATTCTTTTCAATATCTCGTACTGTTACTTCTTGCTCTTGTGCGATACGCGCCTTTTCCACATGCAGTGTACGTTCAATATCCCGTTCCTTGACGGCTTGTTCTTGAGCTATTCGGGCGGTTTCAACGACTGAATTTTTCTGAATCTCCGCTTCTTGTACTTGCCGTGTTTGGTTTATCTGCTTTGTTTCCACTACAAGATTCTTTTCAATATCTCGTACTGTTACTTCTTGCTCTTGTGCGATACGCGCCTTTTCCACATGCAGTGTACGTTCAATATCCCGTTCCTTGACGGCTTGTTCTTGTGCTATCCGCGCGGTTTCAACGACTAAGTTTTTCTGAATCTCTGCTTGTTGCACCTGCCGGGTCTGGTCAATCTGCTTCGTCTCTACCACAAGATTCTTTTCGATATCACGTTCTTGCACTGCTTGTGTTTGAGCTATCTGCGCGGTTTCGATTATCTGATTTTTTTGAATCTCCGCTTCTTGAACCTGCCGCCTTTGGTCTATCTGCGCAGTCTCAACGACTAGGTTTTTCTCAATATCTCTCTGCTGAATCGTCTGTTCTTGGGCGATTCTGGCTTGCTCGACCTGCAAAGTCCGTTCGATATCCCGTTCCTTTACAGCCTGTTCTTGTGCAATCTTGGCTTTTTCGACGAAAAGAGTCTTTTCAACTTCACGCTCTTGAACAGCCTGTTCTTGGGCAAGTCTGGCAGTTTCAACTATAAGATTTTTCTGAATTTCTGCTTCTTGAACCTGCCGCGTTTGGTCTATCTGCGCAACCTCAACAACCAAATTCTTTTCTATATCTCTCTGCTGAACCGATTGTTCTTGTTCAACGCGCGCTTTTTCAACCTCCCGCTTCATCTCATATTCCCTCACTTGCACAGACTGTTCCATCTCGTACTGGAATTTGGTTTTCTCTGCTTCTTGTTCGGCGGAGAAAGTAATAATGTTTCTTTGTTGTTCAGCTTGTTTGTATGCCAGATCTTGCTCTAATTCGAGCTTTTGCTTCTCGGCGTTGACATCTGTTCCTTTTACGGAAACTTCCTTGTCCATGAGAATCTGTTCTTTTTCTTTCGCCATCTGTGCCGTCGATTCAGTAATATTTCTGATAGCTATCGCATCGAATCGATTATTTGGGTCTAAATGTTCTATCGGAGTCTGGTCTACCCTTATGATAGCAACGTTTTCAAGAAGCAAGCCGTTTTCTTGCAATAGATTTTCCCCAATAGCTTCCTGAACAGAGTCGGCGAATTCTTGCCGTTTCTGAATCAAATCTCTCATTTCAAGGCACGCGGCAACAACACGCAAAGCGCCATCTAATTTTGCCTCAAGCAGTTCAGCTAATGTCTCTGGCGTTAAAGCTTTATCTCCAAGGCTTTGAGCAGCTTGAAGCACACTTTCGTCGGTGGTTTGGACTCGTAAATAAAAAACGCATTCGATTTCCACGCGATTGAAGTCACTGGTGATTAGAGAATCACCGGCTTCTCGAGAGATTGTGACAGGTATTGTGTTAAGCGGGATTACCTGGATTTTATGGATGTCAGGATTGTAATGAAGTCCGCCTGATGATATAACTATTTCAGTCCTTTCAGCGCTAACTTTCACAAGTGCCTGATCAGGTTGGGGGGTGATATACTTTTCAGATGTTTTCTGTTCATTCTCATTGTTTTCGGTTGGCTGTTGCACATTTTCGTTTTCAAGGGCTGTCATGATTTTTTACCTCCTTAGGTTGGATTTCTTAGGTAACATTCGGCTGGGTCGTATACTCCACTCACAAACGCAGGAATAAAGGTTGAGTTAAAGGCTGCTGGATACCCATTTTATCAATGAAAGATGTATCGGAAAAGGTCATGAAAGGTAGTTGGAGGGGGCAGGGCATCCAACAGCTTATAGGGAAGGGAATATTGTATTTTAACATAAAGTTGTTATAGAATAATTAAGCTCGAATTAAATTCTATGATTTTTTATGGTGTACAGTAGATATGAACACCATAAGGTTCAAATTCATCGACGAATGTTCCTGATGCGAGCGTGGCTTTCCGACAGTTATAGTTGCATTTATTTTACCCGTTTTTCAATCTAATGTCAAATAAAAATTTCTACCCAATTGACAAACTATTATTCTTGTGATACACTACATACCTACAAAATAAATCCTAAGCATGTGATTGTACCTGTCGGCGCCTGTTTATGTCCTGGCAGATTAATCACGAACACAGCAGGCAAGAACTAATAGCAGATTTGGAACGCGAAAAAAGGAACTAAGCTAATTGTAATCTCTCAGAGTCTTAGTGTTGTCCAACTTTGCCTGATGCGGAATAATACTGATTTAGGGTTCCTCGTTCCTATTGCTCTGGGAGAGTGAGGCTCCCGCCGAGCTATTGCCCAAGGTTTCGGCAGAGCCTGCTCCGATTCATCGGAGAGCCTCACCCTCCCGGGGATGGGAAATTTCAAACCTGAATCGGTATAAGTTTCGTCACATCGGGTAATCTTAAAGGAGTAGCCATGTATAGAATAGGAATTATAGGCTGTGGTGGCATAACAGAACGACGGCATGGACCCGTTTGGTCAGCAATGAAAGACAAAGCCAAAATTGTGGCTTTGTGTGACGTATCGCCGGAGAGACTATCCCTGATGGGTGAAAAGCTGAACGTAGCCCAGGAGCATCACTACACCGACTACCAGCAGATGTTAGCCAAAGAACAGCTTGACATCGTAGACATAGCGACTTCTCATGGAACCCATGAGGAGTTAGCAGGCGCCGTGGCAGAAGCAGGCGCGCACGTTGTGTTGGAGAAACCGATAGCGCGGACAGTTGAAGAAGCCGATAGTATGATAGCAGTAGCGGCAAAGAACAAAGTAAAATTAGGTGTAGCTCACAATCAACTTTTCACACCTGCATGCAGAGAGACAGTGCGAATAATTTCCGAAGGGGTGATAGGAGAGCCTTTCCTCATACGAACCGAAGGCTTAGGCGGCAGTCATGTTGTGGGGCGTGGACAAAACCAGCACTGGCGGATAACGCAATCTGGCAGTGGAGGTGGACCGTTGATTGACAACGGCTACCATCAGTTATACCGAATTCGCGCTTGGATGAATTCACCAGTTAAGAGGGTAACAGCTCGGATTGGCACTTTTTTCCATGATATTGAGGTCGAAGATTTAGCCCTGCTACTGCTTGAACACGAAAACGGCGGTATCACCTCGTTGCAGACAGGTTGGTGCGCTCCAAGCGGAGCTGCGGGGATGGAAGAGATTTTTGGCAGGAAGGGGAGTATCAAGTTCGGACAATCAGGAAGTACGCCAATAGCGATATGGACGACGGAAAATAGAACATGGGAGAAACCCGAATTGGAAACAGAAGAACCTGACCGACTGGGATTTCCTACTTTCTTACAATTATACCTGGAAGCTATTGAAAAAGATGGGCCGGTTCCAGTCAGCGGAGAAGATGCACGCGAGATATTGAACATTGTCACATCAGCTTATGAGTCAGGACGGACGGGGAAGACTATCGACTTAGTTTGACAGGAATGATATGGCAAAAAAGGAGATTTTTAAGATGAATGCGACGGACAAACGTTTCAGAATTGCTTACGGAACTTACGGGATGCCTAAAGAAGATCCAAAAACAGCTTTGCCGCGTTTGGCTCAGATAGGCTATGAGGGCGTGGAAATCTGCGTCGGGGAAGCGTACCCAACAGCACCTGAGAAACTTTCAAAAGCCGAAAGACGCGAATTACACTCATTGCTCTCTAACCTGAATTTGGAACTTCCGGCTCTCATGCTCATAAGCCGTGTGCTGACCGATGACCCTCGGGAGTATCAGCAACAATTAGAAATCTTCCGCGCGGCCGCAGAACTCGCAACCGATATAGCTGTAGGCGATACCATTCCCGCGTTAGCAACAACTCTGGGCGGCCGTGCCATGTCTTGGGAAGAAGACCGCGAAGAACTCGTCGAACGTATCGCAGAAGTGGGCGAGGTAGTAGCCGACGGCGGTGCGCGTCTTGCGGTGGAACCCCACGTCGGTAGCATTTTGGAAAATCCTGAACGTGCTGTATGGCTAATTGAGCATGTTGCATCACCAGCGGTCAGGTTGAATTTCGATATCAGTCACTTTGCTGTCGCGGGTTATCCAATGGAAGAAACAGTTGCAAACCTGGCTCCGCTTGCGATTCATACTCATGTGAAGGATGGACGTATGGTGGACGGAAAAGTCCAGTGGCTCCTGCCCGGCGAAGGAGACTTTGATTATGTGGCCTATTTCCGAGCCATGACTCTTGCTAATTGGCATGGGTGTATCACGGTTGAGATAAGCGGGATGATTTTCAACAAGCCCGGCTACGACCCCTGGCCGGCGGCAGAGTTTTCCTGGCAAACCTTGAGCGCCGCAAGAAAAAGGGTATAGAAAAAAATCGTTCACACCGACAGTATCGCTGAGATGAACAAGGAGATTGCTCAATGTCACAAAAGATAGGATTAGCATTGGCCGGCGGTGCGGCAAGAGGATATGCTCACATCGGAGTTTTAAAAATTTTGGAGCGCGAGGGTATCAACATTGATTTTATAGCCGGAACCAGCATGGGAAGCCTGGTGGGTGCTTACTATGCTGGTGGTTTTAGCCCGGCAGAAATTGAGGAAATGGCGATTGCCACCAAAAGACGCCACATTACCAGCATCGGATTTTCCAAAAAAGGGTTGCTTTCCACCAGGAAAATCAATAAGATGTTGTCAAGAGACATTGGCAACAGAACCTTTCAGGATTTGGCAATTCCGCTATCCGTCGTCACAACAGATATTTTGACCGGGGAAGAAGTTGTCATAAGCACAGGCTCAGTAAAAGAAGCTGTTTTGGCAAGTATCAGCGTTGCCGGGGTATTTCCGCCAAGAGAGTTAAGCGGCAGATTACTAATTGACGGCGGATACGTCAATCAAGTTCCCGTAAGCGTTGTCCGTAACATGGGCGCGGATTTTGTCATAGCTGTAGTCGTTGGCTTCTGGTCAAAAAAAAGAAATCAATACAGTAATGCGGTGCAAATAGCCATACGAGCTATAGATATTATGGCTGGACATCTGGCGGCTAAAGAAGAGGAAAACGCGGACATTGTTATCAAACCTGATGTGGAATCTGAAAGTCTAGCAGCGTATCACAAGTCGGACTTTTTTATCAAAGCTGGCGCAGAAGCTACAGAAGAAGCTATTCCAATGATAAAGACAAGGATATAAGAATTTTTCAGAAATTCCCCATGAGAAGAAATTCGTAGCCTAAGTCGCAAGACTTCGGCCAGTTGCTTCGGACAACCTTCAGAATTGTTGCCAATTCTGCAAAAAGCCTTGGGTTGAGTAGCTTGCGTATCGAAACCAACCGACGACTTCGTCTTACGGCTACAAGCGTGGGGAATTTCTAGAATTTTTAAAAAATTCAGGAAAATTATTTCGGAGAATATTTATGATAAGTGAAAAAGACTTAATCAAGATAACCGAGTTGCCTGGCGTAGCATCTGTTTGTGGCATTCCTGCTTCTTACATTCAAACAGTTTTGCCTAACTACGATTTTCAGATGTGTGTAGATGGTTATCTCTTCGCTACTCCCAAAGGCGTCTCATTGGATGAAATCAGATTAGTTCATGTTGCTCACCTCGACGAAATCGGTGGGATGATTACAGAAGAGGTCAAAAAAGGCGTCTATGAAACCATGCTTTTTTGTTCGGCAGAATCAATAGCACATAGACAGATAGCTTTGTATCGCTATGATGCAAAGTCTGAGAAAGATATTATTATCGGAGAAACAGAAATGGATGGCGATAAGCTGATAGTAAGGTCAGAGGATATATCGCCATATTTATACTTTTTTACTTATAATGAGAAAACAGTTATTCGAGGAGATAGCATTACCGGAAAAGCACTTGACCCAAGAGCCGCGGTATACTGTTTGATGCAGGTGGCAGAAAAGATTGAGCGAAAGGATATCGGATTCCTCTTCGCTTTTGCTGAAGAGATTGGAGCATATGGCGCGCGGAAGGCAGCATCACACTTTCAACATATCCTACCCAACTTGAGCGCTGTGATTAATGTGGATTTGCCGATATTGGGAAATGTGCATGGTTTAGAATTGGAAGATGTCGGGATTAGAATTATCGAAAGCGGCAGAACTCCAATTGACCCATGCTCAACTTTAGCCGCATACGAAAAATTACAAGCGAAGGGAT
>JACKQG010005558.1_pt1 | contig 13792 bp, 12 predicted proteins | sample 8237621 | NCBI WGS metagenome assembly JACKQG01 (sample SAMN15677084, study PRJNA649215) | marine metagenome | biome: marine; feature: Black Sea; material: saline water; isolation source: suspended particulate matter (SPM) from the Black Sea western gyre | collected 2013-06-09/2013-06-10 | depth...
TACTTACCCAATCTGTAATTTCTGTCTTAGAAGTTCGTTTTGGCGAAGTTGATGATACTATCAAAAATAGTTTAGCATCCATCCAAGATGAGGATACATTAAGCTATTTACTTCGTCAATCGGCTGTCGTCGAGAAGGATGAGGTTGAAAGAAAAATTCTTGCTTTGAGTGCAGCATAATGAGGAAATTATGAGACAATCATCTGTTGTTAAAGCATCGCTACGAAATTCTGAGGAGATATTTCATCATGAGTAGTCAAAGTTTTTCCAAACAACGCCCCAATTTGTTGTTTATCTATTCAGACCAGCACAATCCTGCTGTCATCGGCTGTTACGGTGATTCGCTTGTGCAGACGCCAAACTTAGATGGATTGGCAGAACGAGGGATTGTATTTGGGAATGTCTACTGTCCTTCGCCAATCTGTGTGCCTTCGCGGATGGCAATGTTGACTGGACGATACCCTTACGAGATGGAGGTCTGGACCAACAGTCACACCCTCGATTCAGGAATTCCGAACTTTGCGCATGCGATGGGCGCGGCTGGTTATTGTCCCGTCTTGATAGGTCGGATGCACGCGCTCGGGCCAGACCAATTACACGGCTACGCTGAACGGCTGGTGGGCGACCACGGACCGAACTATCCCGGCGGGAGTCCGGTAGGCCACGGCATGCTTGCGGGAACGGCGGGACCTGCGCGGGTCAGTCTGCAGAAATCGGGCATCGGTCAGAGCGCCTATCAGGTTCACGACGAATATGTGACCGCGGCGACGGTGGATTACTTGAACAATCTCGGCATTCAGAAGCGTGCAGGGCTGTTGACCGAACCGTTCTCCATCTCCGTTGGGTTTATGCTACCTCATCAGCCTTTTGTGGCGCGTCGAGAGGATTATGAACTCTACCGAGGTAAAATGACAATGCCCAAACACCCCGAACTTTTCTCCGAAAATCTGCATCCCTATTTTCGATGGTGGCGAGAGAGGTGTGGTATTGTCGATGTTTCCGACGAAGAAGTGTTAAGAGCGCGAACGGCTTACTGGGCATTGGTTACGCGGATGGATGCGATGATTGGTGAAATTGTGACTGCGCTTAGGGAGAACGGTTTGGAGGAGAACACGATAATACTCTACAGTTCTGACCACGGAGAACAGGTTGGTGAACACGGTCTCTGGTGGAAGCAGACATTTTACGAGGATTCGGTGAAAGTCCCCGCCATTCTTTCGTGGCCTGGCGTTTTACCCGAAGGAATCCGGTGCAACCGAGTGATAGATTCACTCGACTTGAATGCGACGATGTTGGATGCGATGGATGCTCCGGCGCTGCCGAATTCTCACGGCAGAAGCGTTTTGCCTGTTGTGTCCTCTGAGGGTGCTGAGTGGGAAGATATTGCCTTTTCCGAGTATTGCACGGATGAAGGCTGTCTCCACCGGATGATTCGTTGCGGCGATTGGAAACTGAATTATTATCAGGGGCAACCGCCGCAACTTTTTATCTTAAAAGAAGATCCGAATGAGCTACATGATAGGGCGCAAGATGCGGCGTGTCAAGAGATACGTGAGAAGTTGACACAGAAAGTTTTAGCGGGTTGGAATCCCGATGTGATAGTGGAGAAGATGAAAGCTAAACGAGCAGACCTAAGAATTTTGTCCGCTTGGGCGCGGCATACCCAACCTGAAGACAAGTTCCGCTGGAATCTTCTTCCGGAGATGGATTACCTGGATTGAGTTTGGATGTCTTTTTAAATATTTGTATAAATTTGCCCGTTAGACGCGCAGTTGCTCTAGAGTTTGTATCAGGATGTTTTCAAAACCTTTGGCAATGGGCGCTGGTTGGCCATACTCGTAATAGCTTTCCACTTCGTAGCCACCCTCTTCGAGCATGTTCTCCGTAGGCAAATATAGTTGTGCGCCATTAGCATAGCCGAGGGGGAAGGTGATGCCTTGTTTGTAGAAATCTTGGATTAGTAGTCCGAGGCCAGCCACTGCTTCGCCTTCCAACCCAATGAGCCGTAGACCTTTGCCAAGCTGTACGCCGTGAGCGGTAATCGTTACCGAAGTGGGTAACTGCTTTTCACGTTCGAGACGCACGATTTGCCGTTCTGCCCAAAGGCGCATCAACTCACTCGACTTTGGGTCTTTGAGTATTGCCTCGTATCCTGGTCGTCCGATGGAAGGAGCCAGCGGCCATTCCATCTCGATAGAATGCGCGCAGATTCCAGGCTCTATCTGGACGAGACCTACCTCAAGAGCTCCGATAACCTCGTTTGCTACCATCCCGCCAGCTTTAGTCACATCGTCCCAAGTACCTATTCGCCAACGTTCCTCATCTTTGCCAATAACACTGGGTTTGGCATCGCCACCCGCGCCCTGGAGAAAAAGGCTATAAGTAGTGCCAAGATATTCATCAAGTTGCTTCATGGCAACGCCTGGGTACTCAGCAGAGATTTCATAGCCGCTTATGGTTGACGGATGACACGATACAGAAAAAAGGAGGCACACAGGCTTGCCTGTTAAATCTTTAAGTAAGCAGATAGGCAGCGTGTCACACACAACGCCGTCTGGATTGGGCGCCCAAAATACCTTACCATTCTCATCTTTCTTGCGCCTGCTCATAGGCAAAGCAGAGCGGGTGGCACCTGCCCACAAAGTTACCTCGCGCGCTGCATCCTGAGCCTGGCATGCGGCGTTTACTACTGCCTGTTCCAATTCCCGAAGGTAAAGTCGGTCAGGCGGTGTGTAATCGGCATAAGCCCATGTACCGACTGATGGGCCAACATGTGTGTGAGAGGTGTTCAGGAGAATCTGCCTCGGTGCGAGGTTAATTCTTCGCCCAATAGCACCCTTGTACCTGTCTGCGTCTTCTCTGCCGAGAAAACACAGGTCGAAGCCCATAATCAGAACTTTTTCCCCCGAGTGCGTGAGAAAAAGCGCCCTTACGAAAAGTTCATCGTGTATCCCCTCACACCCATGGTCGCGGTCACGCGTTGCGAACCCCATCATGGTTGTTCCGATGGGTGGTGTGATTCGGACCTTCGCGAATCCTGCTTTCATTATCTGCCCTCCTTGTGCGATTACTTTTATTATACCTCTTAACATTTACCAAATCAATCGAAAAATATTCAAAACCCCTTCCTTTAAGGAATAATTCCTTGTGAAAAAGTTTTAAACGCGATATACTTCTTCTTGATAAATCACGAATATGAGGGGAAAAATGAAAAAACGAAAATATGGTGAACTAATAATGGCAGCTTCACGGCACCTTGCCTATTCTGGTAGCGAGGCATATCTTGCCGCAACGGGTGTTGATATGGTGCGGTACGTGAGCGCTAGTCATCGTTCTGACACCACTGATTATATTTTGGAGATGTTTAGCTACGATAATGGTCGGATTTGGACAGAGCCAAAGAAAATTATTGAGTCTTGGGAGAAGGATGGAAATCTCCACACTCGTGCTACCACATCTACTTTCATCGATTTTGAACGCGGTGTTACGATACAGGTTGGCACAGAAACTCGACAGGACAAAATGGTAGTTATCACCCACTTAAAATATACTCGACCTATTTACCGATTCAGCTTTGATGGTGGTAAAACATGGACAGAGACGAAGTACTTGATTCAGACCGGGGATGAATACGACTGGAATCACTATGCCGAGGGCATCACTTACGGCAAGCGAATGGCTGCTTATCCGGGCACTGGTATGATTAAACTTACTTCAGGCAAGTGGCTTATGCCATATCAGACCGCACCGTTGGATGAAAGCGGCGATGATTTCTATAACCCTCACGGTGCCTACGGTTTCTTCAACATCGGCGTTTTTATCGGTACATGGAACGAATCCGGCGATGATTTAATCTGGGAGAAGGGACAAGAACTCACTATTGAGGCTAATTTGTCATCTCGAGGTTTGACTGAGCCGGGCATTGCGCAACTTAAAGATGGAAGAATCGTGATGACAATGCGCGGCAGCAATTCCAGGATAGAACACCAGAAGGGCGTCAAATGGATTTCCGTATCAGAGGATGAGGGCAAGACTTGGGCAACCCCGTGGGAACTTACCTTCGACGATGGCTCGACAATGTATTCGCCGGCGTCGATGAATAAACTCATTCGCCACTCCAATGGCAAAATTTATTGGTCGGGAAATATTGTCCCCCAAAATCCCGCCGGCAACATGCCGCGATATCCTTTCCAGGTGGCTGAACTGGATGAGGAAACGCTCAGCATCAAAAAGAACACATTACAAATCGTAGCAGACAAGGAAGAGGGCGATTGCGACGATATTCAGTTCTCCAACTACGGCATGTACGAAGACCGCGTAACACATGAACTCGTATTTACAATGTGCGCTTTTCCTGAAATCGACTATAATGATTGGACGGGGCATTTGTATCGTTATCGGGTAAAAGTTTCGTAGCGCACAAAGAGAACACATACTCCACTGGCTATTTAACTAAAGTGTATTTAAAAAACAAAAAGCGGATAATCGAAGCGTCCGCTTTTTGCTTTTTCGATTGACATATAATAAATAAAATTGTTATAATTATTATAATAATTTTATTTACGTGTCGAAGTGTGTTAATCAGAGAAGGAGTGCAAGAAATTCTTAAAAAATATAACCAACAATCAAATTAATTTTAATGAAGGAGAAAATAATTTATGAAAAAAATCCCTATGGAAGAGCGTCTGATTGTTGCCTTAGACGTTTCTAATATTGATGAAGCCCAAAAATTAGTTGAATGTCTTGATGGAACTGTGTCCTTTTTCAAAATAGGGCTTGCTCTTCAATTGGTTGCAGGCTTAGATTTGGTCAAATGGTTAATTGACAAAGAGAAAAAAGTATTTTTGGATTACAAATATTTTGACGTAGAAGAAACTATTAAACAAGCTGTGTCGCAAGTCGCTTCAATTGGCGTCAATTTTCTAACTGTTCACGGCAATAAACGAATTATCAAAGCTGCTGTGGAGGGAAAAGGCAAAAGTGATTTGAAAATTCTTTCTGTGACTGTGCTTACCAGTCTGGATGCTTTCGATCTTCAGGAATTAGGTTTCACAGGTTCGGTTGAAGAGTTAGTTCTGCATCGGGCTAAAAGCGCTTTAGAAGCAGGGTGTGATGGTGTAATTGCTTCAGGTCGTGAAGCACAAGCCATAAGAAAAGTATGTCAAAATGGTTTTTTAATCGTAACTCCCGGAATTAGACCAGATGGCACAGAAATAGGTGACCAAAAACGGCATGTAACCCCTGCTCAAGCTATTAAAGATGGTGCTGATTATCTGGTTGTTGGTCGTCCAATAAGGAACGCAGAAAATCCTCGTTTAGCCGCAGAAAGCATAATTAACGAGATGAAATCTGCTATTTAAGAATATTTTTGTTTCACGCAAAAAAACGGCTCTTGATGATTCAAGAGCCGAAAATATTTTTGATTTCCTCCATTGTTAGCTGGTTTGGCTGTGTTTTGCCTGACGGAAGCTCAGCAATTCGCACATAGATTTTTTTAACTTATTGTCAAGTTAATACAGGGTAAAATTTGTAGTATCCGAAACCACGTTTTCCCTCCTGGTTTGTGATGGATTGGCGAACACAAAGATTTTTCTATCGGTGTGAAGCACAACATCCTCAACGCCGTTACCCGTCACATCTACAACAGACACTAATGGACCTGGGTCGCCAGCCTGTTGTTCCGTTCTTATGTCTTCTGCCTTTCCATCAAGGTCAAATGAGACAACTCTATTACCCAAACCATCACATATCGTTAAGGCATTTGCTAACACTATCTCATCAAGCCCATCTCCATTCCAATCTACTAAACGGTGATGTCGGCTGTAATTTGTCATATACGTGCCGATATGTTTGCCATTGATGCCAAGCAACCATCCAGGCGAATCGCCATAAGAACGATGGTCAATATCAACAAAAATCTGGCTTCGCGCTTCCCCCTTCCAAAGGGGGTTAGGGGGTTGTTGTACTTTGTGAACCGCTTCACTGCCGAAATCCTGGGATATTGCGGCAGCATCCGCTGATTCAAAGTGATGACCGCTAATTTCCCAAAGTGTATTTCCATCGCCGTCTATGAACGCTATCAAATTCGCGCCGCAGCAAGTAACAACAAACCGAAATTCTTCAGGTGCGTTTCCTGTTTCTACAACGCGGCAGCAATCAAGATGTCCACTGGAAAGCGATACCTTCTTTGAACTGAAAGTCCATATTTCTGTGCCGTCGTCATCAACCATTGTATAACCTGCCATTATTTCATCTTTGCCATCGCCATCAAGGTCTACTGGCGTTGGATGGTGACACGTTTTGTCTCCATCTTTAGGCGTCCAGTTCCAAAGTTCCTGCCAATCCGATGTATAAGCCCAGAGTTTGGTGTAGCGAGTTTTGATGATGATATCAGCAGCGCGTTCTCCGCCGCGAAGGTTAGCAAACGTAATGCAATCTGCCACGCGTAGTCCTTCTGGAAGCGGATAGCGATTTCTCTCTTTTCCGTTAGAACCATCTAAAATCACAAGGAAGCCCTCTTCGCTAAATATGACCTCATTTTTCCCATCACCATCGATGTCATAAATCTGGACGGGAACATCATACGTGAGCGTGCTTCCACCGGCTCCAGCTCGTCCCCACTTCCATAGCAGCGTTCCATCAAGTTTGTATGCGCTCATAGCCGTGACCGATTGGTTATGATTCCGCGCTGTGACAAACTCTAACTCTCCCAAACCCCCATTTCCCGAGCGAGTCTCATCAAGGTCGCCCGCTACAAGCCATTGACCACTGAAATCAGGCTCTAATTCGATAGTTTTCCAAGGGGAAACAGTAGGCGGCTGCGGTTCTCGTATTTCAGAAAAAAACAGAGGATATTTGTTATCCATGTTTATCAGTTCCTTATCTTGAGTTATGAATTTAATTCTTTAACTTTGCCGTCGCAAGAGCACGAAACGGGTCAGAGGGCAAGACGGAAAGACGGAAAGGAGGCAATTGCCATTTTGCCGTTTTGCCATCTTGCCATAATTCAATACACTACATGGGCAAAAGCTCCTTTTTGATTTTGCACACCATCGTATAGGCAGGGTCAAAAACATTTCCGACCTCGTATTCAACGCATTGACCGAGTAATATATGGGTCGCGCGCGCATCCAAAGCGAAATCCTCCTGAAGCCAGCGAATCATTTCAGTGGTAGCATGCTGAAGAGCTTGGTCTAATGGACGAGCGTTTCCTACCGCTAAGATATATTCTTCATTCTCTGCCCGGGGCCAGTTGATTTTTTTCCCTTTGAGCAGTTGGACTGTGAACTGTACGTCGAATGATATCTCAATGCCCGTACCTACTATTTCTCCATCTCCCTGTACGGCATGTCCGTCTCCCATGAATAATAGTCCGCCGGGGACGAAAACTGGAAAGTAGACAGTTACTCCAGCGACAAATCCTTTATAATCCATGTTGCCCCCGTGAGTTGAAGAGGTACCGGAGGAGATAATCTGTCCCCTTGGCGGCGCCACACCGAAGCATCCCAACATTGGCTCTAACGGTAGAGTGAAACGTCCGAGTTTTGTTTCAGGCTTGATTAACGTGGCTGTCCCTTTTTCGAGGTCTAATTCCCATTCAGCGGTAACGTGTTCTCTGGACATCTGCGGCACATAATGTGGGTCAACTACATTCGACGCGATGACGGTAGAAGTTCGACCTATACGTCGGTTCGGCCATAATTTATCAAATCTGACAGCCAAAGTATCTCCTGGTTCCGCACCCTCCACGTAAAAAGGACCCGTTTGAGGATTACCGCCGGGCGTCACTTGTTGGTCTGAAGCGCCCCGACCAGCGTTGTCCACAGTTGTGGTGATTACTGTGTCGCCGTCAGCTATTCGCAAGGCTGGCTCATAAGAACCCAGGGCAGTATAATAAACATTGGGTTGAAATTGATGAATCGCCATTACTATTTCTCCTTCTTTGCCATTTTTAGTCATAATCTTAACATACCCTAATATTTTCTACAACCAAAAAACCAGGGCATTAGAAAGTTCTTTTTTTACTTTTATAATAGACATTCCTCATAGGAAAGGGTTTTGAAAGGGAAAACCCTTGGTTTTCCCTTCAATTTTTTAATTGCAATTCTAACGAAAATTTGTTACAATATTTACTTCAACGGAAACGTCAAGAGTCAATCCCTCTCTTGAGTTATTTTCCCGCTCAAAATCTTTCCTGGAAATTTCGAAAAAACCTTATCATATCTACGCCTTTGGGGAAATTTTAATGTAAGGACGCACAGTTCGTGTGTTCTTACCCAAGAACTGAACACTACTACTTGGAGGTTTATAAATGAAGTTTTACTTGTCGCTCAAAAACATAACAATAGCAACACTGGGTATATTCATTTTCGCTTGGAACGTAATATCTTTTGCGGAAGACGCAAGCAATGCGCCGGATTGGTATCAATGGCGAGGGCCGAACCGCGACGGCATCTCAAGCGAGAAGGGATGGTTAAGTGTCTGGCCCGAAGAGGGACCGAAGGTACTATGGAAAACTTCGGTTGGTGTTGGTTACTCGACAGTTTCTGTTAGTAACGGTCGAGTTTACACTATGGGTAATTCGGAAAAGACCGATACTATCTATTGTCTGGACGAAAACACAGGCGCCGAAATTTGGAAACATTCTTATCGTTGTGTTACGGAAAGCGGAGGGCATCCAGGTCCTGCTTCCACACCAACTGTGGATGGTAAATATGTCTACACACTGAGCCGCGAAGGTCATCTTTTTTGCATTGATGCGGACTCGGGGAAGGTTATTTGGTCCAAGCATGTGAAGAAGGATTTTGGCGCTAAATCCCCCGAATGGGATTACTCTTCTTCGCCGCTAATCCTAAGCAAGATGATAATCGTGGATGTTGGAATTACTTTGGCATTGGACAAAGCCACCGGTAACCTAATTTGGAAGACCAAAGACTATGGCGACGCCTGGAGGAACAAAAGCTATGGCGGAGGATACTCTTCGCCTTTTGCATTCCACCTGAACGGTTTGCAACGATTGGCAGTGTTCAACTCTTCGGGGCTGGTTATCTTAAACCCGGAGAATGGTCAGGAACTGGCTCTGCATCCGTGGAAAACGTCATACAATGTTAATGCCGTTACTCCAATTGTCTCCGACGACAAGATCTTTATCTCATCTGGTTATAACGTAGGTTGTGCGCTGGTACAGTTTAGTGGAGATAAACTTGATGTCGTCTGGCAAAGCAAGAACATGAAAAACCACTTCAACAGTTGTGTGCTGTGGGAAGGGCATCTGTATGGCTTTGATGAAACGACACTGAAATGTTTGGACTTTCAGACCGGCGACGTGAAGTGGAAACAGAGAGGCCTGGGCAAAGGTTCATTGATGCTCGCCGATAGCAAACTAATTATGATGGGCGATAAAGGCGATTTAGCTATCGCAGAGGCTTCGCCGGAAAGTTTTCAGGAAATCTCTCGCACCAAAGTCCTCAGTGGTCTTTGTTGGACAGTTCCAGTGCTATCTGGTGGTAAACTCTATTGTCGTAATCACGAAGGTGACCTGGTTTGCCTGGATGTGAGTGGACAATAATTTAGACTTCCGAAGTCTGTTTTAGAAAAAACGGCTCTTCGATATTGAGTGTGGAAATCAATGGGAGAGCGAAGTTCCCACTGAGCTTCATTCATAGGTTTCGATACGGGCTTCGCCCTACTCAACCTAAAGGTTCGGCGGGAGCTTCACCCTCCCGACTTGGTTTCTGACTGTACCGGAGGGAGAAACCTTGAATAAAAAAATTAAATTTTCTTTCACAGCAATCTTATTGTTCATTACTGTCTGTGTAGCTTGCAGAAACTCAACAACAGCCTCAAACGATTCAACCGTTGTCCGTAAGGTTAGCACCCAAAATACCGAAAAACTTACCTCTGATATAGCCAGTAGTTGGCCAATGTTTCGTGGTGGGTCTGCGCTCTTGGGTATTGCGCCTGGTGAATTGCCTGATTCCTTTAGTCTGCATTGGAAATTCAAAACAGGCGACTCAATCAAATCCTCCGCGGCCATAGGTCATGGTCGCGTTTTTATTGGCTCTGACGACGGGAAAGTTTATGCGCTTGAGATGGCCAGCGGTCAGGAAGTCTGGTCATTTCAAACCGAGGATACTGTTGAATCCTCGCCTTGCCTTTTGAACGGTTCAGTTTTCGTCGGTTCCTCTGATTCATTTTTATATGCTCTTGATTCCGAAACTGGCAAGCTCAAATGGAAATATGAAACGGAAGACAAAATTCTTGGCGCGGTAAATTGGGCTCCTTCCTTCAATGGTGACGAGGCTTGGATTCTGGTCGGAAGTTACGACAATAAACTGCATTGTGTGGATTCCGCAACTGGGAAAGCTGTCTGGATCTACGAAACAAGCAACTACATCAACGGCGCGCCTGCCATTGCCGAAGGTAAGGCAGGCTTTGGCGGTTGTGATGGGATAATTCATGTCGTCTCCATTGCTGACGGTAAAGAAATCACTGAAATTGAAGCCGGTTCTTATATCGCTGGTTCTTCCGCGTTAGCCGGTGAAAACGTTTACGTTGGGAATTATGATGGTCAGTTCCTCTGCGCTGATATAAACACTAATGAGATTATCTGGAGCTACGAAAGCAAGTTCCCGTTTTTCTCTTCGCCAGCCGTCAGCGAGACACAGGTAATTTTCGGCTCACGGGACAAGCGTTTGCATTGCGTTGAGCGCGAAAGCGGCAATCTCCTCTGGACTTTTCAGACACGAGGGAAGGTAGATAGTTCGCCGGTCATTTGCGGCGATAAGGTGGTCGTTGGCTCGGATGATGGTCGATTGTACATCGTAAGTCTTTCTGATGGCGAAGAACTCTGGTCCTACGAGATAGGCGATGCTGTGACGGGTTCGCCTGCTGTCGCCAACGGTATGATTATCATCGGTTCAGAGGATGGATATGTGTACGCATTTGGCCCGAAGCCTTAGCGGTTATTGAGTTTCATCAAAGAAAAGGGAGGAGGGGAAGTCATTGCATAATCCAATGTTTAAACATTTTGACATCATGGTATTCGATAAGGAAGATTTACCCGTTTTAGTTGCTAATGTAATCAGAGTACATCCTTTTGATAAAAGTAGAGGGTTATTTTATTATCAGGAGGTAAATAAATACGCTAAAAGGATAGGTGTGGAGTATGTGCTAATTGTAGCACCCAGCAAGATGCAACTGTGGAGCTTATCTAATGATGATATTTTGGCTGAATTCGATACTGCTACTGCCCTTGCTCCCTATATTGGGAAGGAGTTCACAGTTGAGAAAGTCAGCAAGCATTACTTAAAAATCTCAGTATTGATTTGGTTAGATAACTTAGTTTATCCCTGGAAAAAGTCGGAAGTTCCGTGCCAAGAGGAATTGGAAGCCCTTGGTGTCTTGGAACAGATTGAGAAGGGACAAGTTGAATTTGAGGTTAAGGAATGAAAGTTTACGTCGAAACGAATTGGTTGCTGGATTTAGCTCTGGAGCAGGAACGTATCCAGGCTTCTTCATTCGTTTTGGAGCTTGCTAAGAACAGTAAAATCCGACTATATTTACCTGAAATCTGTCTGGTCGAAGCAGACCAAAAAATTGTGCGAAGGAAATTACAAAGGGAAACTCTCATTGAAAATCTACGAAATGAAGGACGAGAGTTGATAAGAAGCCATGATGCAAGGTATCAATTGCAAGCGGCGGCTATCAACCAGGATATATTCCAACTTAGGGATATTTCTGATTTCGAACGGGAACATTTCGATACAACAGTGAGGAATATATCGAAGTTTTTAACGTGGTTGCACTTTGGCAATGGCAGTTTGCAGAATAGTTTCGACCTTGAGAACAATTATGAATTGTCTCGGCTTGATGCTTTGGTTTATGCTGTAATCCGAACTGACGCGGCTTCAGACTTCGCAACTGAAAAATGTTTCATCGACTACGACGGCCATTTCAAAAACCCAGAACTCAAATTGGATATGACAGAGCTTGGTATTACACTTCTTGGTTCCCCAGAAAGTGTAGAAAATTTCGTAAGAAGTAAAGTATGTTAAACCCACTCTGGCTGATAATAGGGAGACAATAAAATGAGACCCAATGCGGCGACGCTGCTTGAACTTACAAACGTAGCAAAATGTTATGGTATTCCCGATGGAGTAGATTCCGATTACGTGTTGAAGGATGTAACGCTCCGAGTTGCGGCGGGGGAATCCGTCGCTATCGTCGGACCGTCCGGTTCTGGGAAAAGCACGTTGCTGAACATCATCGGGACTTTGGATGGTCCTACCGCCGGAAGTGTTTTGCTGGAAGGTAGAGACCTTTCTAAGTTTAACGGCAAAGAACTGGCGACTATCCGGAACCGCGAAATCGGCTTCGTTTTTCAGTTGCATCACTTGCTACCGCAGTGTACCGTCTTGGAAAACGTGCTTGTACCAACACTGGTAAACGGGAATCGTTCCTCCAGGGAAAATTCTGAAACAAGAGCGCGCCAATTGCTGGAACGGGTAGGGCTTGACTCCAGGTTATCACACCGGCCCGGGCAACTTTCCGGCGGCGAACGCCAGCGTGTCGCAGTCGTCCGTGCTTTAATCAACAATCCCAAGTTGTTGCTGGCTGACGAACCCACTGGGTCGTTAGACCGGGCTGCAGCAGATAATCTTTCGCAACTGCTCATTGAACTAAACCGCGAGGAAGGCGTCACGTTGATAGTGGTAACGCATTCTTTGGATTTAGCTGCGCGTCTGGGGCGTGTGCTGGAACTGCGCGATGGATTGCTAATAGGTACGTAGAAACCGAGTTTTTCCCAAAAACTCGGTTTCTTGTCATACGATAAGGGAGGCAACGCATGGCAAAATATAACTCCAATTGGGTGAGAAAGTATTACGACGAATATGGCGAAAAAGAATGGGAGCGATGGGACAGAAGTCCTGTCGAGCAAATCAAGTTTGAGGTGCATCTGTACTACCTCCGGAAGTACCTTCAGGCAAGTGACCGGATTCTGGAGATTGGGGCGGGTGCTGGGAGATTTACTCAGGAACTCGCCAGGATTTCAACGAATATTGTAGTTGCAGATATCTCGCCTGTTCAACTTCAACTCAATCGGAAAAACGCACAGAAATTGGCATTCTCCGAATCCATAGAGGATTGGGTTGAGTGCGATATGTGCGACCTCCAACAGCATTTCCGCGAGGAAGAATTTGACGCTGTAGTTTGCTATGGTGGACCTTTGAGTTACGTCTTTGATGAAAAAGAGAAATCTATTCAGGAACTTTTGCGTGTAACCAGACCAGGTGGATTATTTTTCCTCGGGGTGATGAGTATATGGGGTTCAGTTCATCATTTACTCCCCTGGGTTCTCGAAGTGCCTCCTGACATAAACAGGGAAATTATAGCTTCAGGCGATTTGGAACCAAATAAAGTTGCTGATTCACACCATTTCTGCCATATGTTTCGTGCTACCGAGCTCCAAAACTTCCTCGAAAAATCATCAGTTATTATTGAAGTGCTTTCAGCCAGCGATTGCTTGTCTGCCACCTGGTCAGAACATTTGAAAAGTGTACGAGAGAATAGAGAAACCTGGCAATATTTGTTAGAAATGGAACTTGAAGCTTGTCGTGAACCGGGGTGTCTTGATATGGGTACACATTTGATTGCTGTATGTAGGAAGCCGATATAGAAACTGAGTTTTTGGCATAAGCTCGGTTTCTAACAGGGAGGTCAAAATGACTGTTTGGACATTAGTCAAACGCAGTCTTCGTTTTTATTGGCGCACGCATCTGGGCGTTCTGCTC
>JACKQG010005559.1_pt1 | contig 13791 bp, 12 predicted proteins | sample 8237621 | NCBI WGS metagenome assembly JACKQG01 (sample SAMN15677084, study PRJNA649215) | marine metagenome | biome: marine; feature: Black Sea; material: saline water; isolation source: suspended particulate matter (SPM) from the Black Sea western gyre | collected 2013-06-09/2013-06-10 | depth...
CAGTAGATATTCTGTCTGAGGCTGACGCGGTGAGGCATGTACGATGTTGTAGCTAACGCCATCGCTATCAGTCATCTCGGACATTTCTCTTTCTAATGAATGCATAAAGTCGTACATTTCAACGACTTTAAAACTAGCGTCAAGCTGGCAGCGCGTCCAGTCGATTGCAGTGCGTGCCCATTCATTAAAATATAACGCCATGTTTTCACGCAAAAGAGCGTCGTCGTGATTGCCTAGCAGCACAATTTCACAAGAACTTTTTATCTTGGCAATGGTCTCGAGAGGTGCCCCGCCATAGCCGACGACATCGCCTAAGCACACGATGCGCGTAGCACCTTGAGCCTTAATGTCGGCCAATGCTGCTTCTAACGCATGAATGTTAGAATGGATATCGGAGATGATTGCAATCACAGTGTTAATGCCAAGTTTAGCCTACTCATTCTAACGTGTCCTGACGTCGAAGGCGACATTCTCTATAATCTGTCAACCAATAAAATGAATAAACTCTTACTTGCATTTACCATTTTCGCCTCAATTAGCCTCGTTTCTGAGGCAAAAGCGCAGTCTACCCCAGAGACACTAGCTACTGTCAATAGCACCAAAATCAGCCTCGACGACTACCGCGATTTTGTTTTCACTCGAGATGGCGGCAGCTCACTTGTGCTGATGGTTGACGCACTATTAATTGAACAAGCTGCCGCTAGCATGAATCTCACTGTCGATGAGAATGAACTTGCCGCGAGAGTTTCTATGTCATGGCAAGATGTACTTGCTGGGCAGGACGAATCAGATTTCCTTGAACAGTTTCAACCTTTTGGTTTCAACAAAGACCTAACCCTTAAGGCTATTGCAATGATCGAAACCAGCAACTTGTTATTGGAGCAATATGTAGTAGCAACACGCATAATTACCGATGCAAAACTCGAGCAGGCATTCTTCGCCAAGCATGGACATCAGGGCATCAAAGTTGAAGTAGCGCACATTATGGTTATGCCTCATTACATTCGCGCTGAAGCATTGCGCAACAATCAAAAAATTACTTTTGAACAAGCTCAAAATCTTGCTTCTCAAAAAGCCGAAGAATGTTTAAGGCGTTTAACAGATGGTGAATCCTTTGATGATCTTGTTATCGAATATTCAAATGACACCGCCAGCAACTCAAACCAAGGAGTGCTGCCTACTTACCGCCCCGGAATGTATGGTGAAAACTATACACAGATGGTCGACTCTTTATCAATTAATGGTGTAGCAGAAAGCATTGTCAAGTCGGGCGCTGGCTTACATATAATCCGCCTCAACTCAAAAGTTATTACCAAGCTTGAAGATGTGCGAGACCAGCTCAGCCGCGAATTACTGGTGGCAGCGCCTACAATCAGTGAAACCAAACAAGCCATAATCGATTTACGCGCCGCAGCGACAATCGCTTACTACCCAGCTCAAACCGCCGAATAAACCTTATACTCGGCAATTAAACGCTGCACGCTTTCAGGCAACCCAGTAACGGAATTACCCGCCAATAATTGTTGACGAATAGAAGAAGAGCATATGTCAACTACCGGCATATCAATAAACTGCGCACTAAACAACTCGGATAATTCTGGAGATAGCTGCTGGCGGTAAGTTTGCAATTGTGCAGCACCCCAATGTGGCCGCGGCACCAACAAGAAGGTGCAACAAGTAAACAGCCGCGGCAAATCGTGCCAAGTGTTTAAATGAGACAGCGAGTCGCCACCAATCAAAAAATGCAGTTTGCGTTGCGGATTACGCGAGCGCAATTCTTCAAGAGTGTCGACGCTATAACAACCGCGCTGTGCCGCAACTTCTAGACGACACACACTCTCGTTAGCACTACGTCCCACCAAGACACTTTCGATGCAACGCACCCTAAATTCTGCAGCAGCCGGCTGCACATCTGGCTTGTGAACTGCATGCCACGAGGGCGTCCATAGAAACTCGTCGACCGAAAACTTGCTTTGGACGGCATCGGCTACTGCCAAATGTCCGCAGTGCAAAGGGTCGAACGATCCGCCAAAAACTACAGTGTTCATGCGGTGCTTAGCAGCTTTACAAGTTGACTTTGAGCGACCACCTGCTCGCTTTTATCTTGCATGTTTTTTAGAACTATTTTGTTGGCCACTTGCTCGTCGTCGCCAAGCACAATCACCCATGTAGCTCCGCTGCGATTCGCTTCTTTAAATTGTGCCTTCAGCGACTTTGAGCGGTGATCGACATCAACGCGAATGCCAGCGGCGCGCAATTGTTGGCAAATTACAAACAACTCTGGTCGTTGTTCGTCGGCGACCGCGACGGCATAAACATCGGGCAACAATTGCTGCTGTAAGTCAGCTATGCTGTCTGGTGAGGGCAAGCCGAGTTCGCTAAGAGCTAATTCTGTAGGCGTAAAACCAACCGAAAATCCGACTCCTGGAGTAGAGCGCCCACCCATTTCTTCGACTAGGCCATCGTAGCGTCCGCCACCGCATAATGCAGAACGTGCGCCAAGCGGCGGATAGTGGACCTCAAAGACTGTGCGTGTGTAATAGTCAAGGCCGCGCACAATTGAGGGGTCGTCAATTACGGTTAATCCGATATTTTTAAGACTCGCAATAAACTGTTGGTGATGCTCGCTTGCAGCGACACCCATCACCGAAAACAAGTTTGGCGCGCCTTGATTTAATTCAATGCACTTGGCAGCCTTGCAGTCAAGCAAGCGAAAAACATTACGTTGGTATCGAGATTGGCAATCGCTACACCGTTGGTCGCCATCATTAATTTGTTCTGCGAAAAAATCACGCAACACTTGCGACCAATTTTCGCGGTCTGCAGCATCGCCCATACTATTCACCCGCACTTCAAGTTGCTCGTCGAAACCCAATTCTTGAAAAAAGCGCACTGCAATGCTAACCACCTCGGCATCGAGAGTGGCAGATTGAGCGCCGAAGGCTTCGACTCCGAATTGAGTGAATTGTCGCTCTCGACCCTTTTGAGGTCGTTCGTAACGAAACATTGGTCCGACATAAAACCACTTTTGCAGTGGAGCTGAGGCAGCAAATCCGCCTTGTATGTATGCGCGAGCTGTACTGGCGGTGCCCTCGGGACGAAAAGTGAAGCCCTGGGTCATAGCCTCTGCGCCCTCAGCCCCGCGGCGTGGCACGCTGAACATTTCTTTCTCAACTACGTCGGACGCCTCGCCAAGAGAACGTTGGAATAGGCGCGTCTCTTCAAAAAGTGGTGTACGCACCTCGTGGTAGCCGGCCGCTGACGCCACAGACGACGCAGTTCGCTCTAGGTGCTTAATCAGTACTAGGTCAGTGCCTAGAAAATCGCGAGTACCGCGAGGATTAGTGAAAGGTTTTGCTCCCATCTTGGGTTATAGGATAGCGTCGCGTCACCATTGACGAGAAGCCTAAGGGGCATTAACCTATAGGTCCTGCGCTTGACGCACTGACACCATGAATAAGCTACTCGTTCTCGTTTTACTTCTTGCTAGCCTCGCATCCTGCGCCTCTGGCCCGCCGACTGGTGCCGATGGCTTTGAAATTCGCCATACCGGCCTCAACGCTAGCCTTGATTTCTGGAATACACATTTATTTAATGTAGACAATAATAACCCTTATGCGACCGCCGGCGACTCTTCGCCAATGTCCAGTCCTGGCTCAGGCTTCTTCTCCGATTCATTTTACGAAATGACCTACAGTCATCGCGAGCAAACCGAAGAACTTTACGAGAGAAGAAACCCATCTGCATCGTTTAAGGCTTGGGTGCTTAACAACTCAAATTCTCCTTACGGCAGCAACGACTAAACGATTTCATTGCCGCTCCAAGCTCGTGTTTAACTACACGAGCTTCTTTTTTTTTAATAATGGCTGCCATATAGTTATGGAATGCAAACTACACTTACACTGCTATTCTGTTTGGCCACCGCGAGCCTGATTGCCCAAGATCAAGATAATGACCAATACCAAGATAATGCCCAAAGCATCACCAATGATTTGCGTCTTGCTGAATTACGCATGACAACTTTGGTGCACTCTCAAAAGCTAGAGACAATTGAGGCAAATGAGGCACTTGCTGCTGCCGAATATGAGTTGCAGTTATTCAATGATTTCGGAATGGCAAATACCGAAAAATCGTTGAAGCTTGACTTATCCCTCGAACAAGATGCCCTAAGTGATGCTATCGAAGAACTAGAGCAACTCAATATCATGTACGACCGCAATAATTTGGCCGACACCACTGCGCAAATGGTTTTGGATCGCGCCGAGCGCAACTTGACGCGAATGCGTATCACTGTCGAATTGGCCGAATCAGCAATTAGCGAGTGGCAACGGCTTGGGTTGTTTCGCCGTCAACAAGAACTTAATAGTGCAGTCACCTATGCCAAACTTAATCTAAATTATTTGCATGCTGAACACACTAGCTCGCGCACTGAATTGAGTTACGAGATTGATGCGCTTAAAGAAGAACTGGCTGCCGAACGCAGCGCAGAAAGCGATGAATAAGATTGTAATTATTGCACTCTGTTTTTTTAATGTGCAATTATCGGCACATCCTCAGGCAAGCGTTGATTGCGAGGCAGCTATAAGTAAAGGTACATCGTTTTTGTTGCAACGGCAGCAAAGTAATGGTGGCTTTAGTTTAAATCAAAGTCCTACTCTCTACGATGTCTGGGCAAATGCCGAAACAAACCGTTCGTGGCATGTTGCGACTGCGGGCATTGCTGCAATGGCATTGATGGCTCAACCATCCACCGAGGTACTTGATGCTAGCTTGCTGCGCACAGTCGACTACTTGTGCACCAGCGCGCCAGTAAAAAGGCCCGATGACTGGGACACTGACAACACATGGGCTTATGTGTATTCATTGTGCGCTTTAACTCGTGCGGCCAGTCACCAAGCTGTTATTCGTACAAATCGCGGCAGCATGGTTGCGCAGCGCGCGCAGTCAATTATGCAGCAACTTTACAAGTACCAGTCTCCAATGGGCGGGTGGGCATATTACGCCGACGAAACCAAGGCAGTGCGTCCAAACTGGGCTACATCTTTTCAAACTGCAGTTGCAGTAATCGGACTACTCGAAGCCAAGCAGTTAGGATGGAATGTAGATGAACATCGACTGCAAGTTGCTATTGACACTTTGATCCATTGTCGCCTGCCTGATGGCTCTTACACTTATAGTGTCGAAATTATTCCGCGCCTAGACGCTGGTGTTGGCATCGACAATGTCAAGGGAGGTTTATCTAGAATTCAATCTTGTAATTATGCGTTGTACAAAGCTGCACAGATGGGCTACACAAGTCCAATCGGAATCGATGAATTGCAAACTGGTTTAGACCAACTATTTTCGAATCACCACTACCTAGACATTGCCCGCGGACGCCCTTTTCCACACGAGGCCTACCATTATAATTCTGGATATTTTTACTTTTTTGGGCATTACTACGCAGGGCAGATTCTTGAATTGTTACCACTAGCAAGTGCCGAAAAATATTTTGCCTCTTATGTAAACAGTGTGGTGAAGACACAACATGGCGATGGCTCGATGCTCGATTTTTTCATGGGAGCAATGGGTAAAGAATATGGTGCGGCATTCGGCGTGGCCGGCTTGTGCCATGCCCGCAATAGTATCAAGAAGTAAAATCGTCACGCCAAATAATCGGCTTTGAGTTTAGCTTTGACAAATCAAAATCTTTGATTAAGTCGGCAGGCATAAGTTCTTGCAAGCTATCGCAAAGCCCTGACTTGTAAGCAAGCCAACCAATAATTTGTGCGGGGGGTACTTGCTGTTGCTTAAAATAATTAATGCTGGTATCGCCGTGACGTTTAGCCAGGCGCCGCAAGTCGGCACCTAACACCAACGGTACATGCTTAAATTCAGGCTTTCTCAAGCCTAATGCTTGATAAATTGCAATTTGCCGCGCCGCGCTATCTAACAAATCGTCACCTCGCAACACTTCGGTTACACCTTGAGCAGCGTCATCTACCACCACTGCCAACTGGTATGCTGCCTCGCCATTAGTGCGCACAACAACAAAGTCTGACAGCGCAGCAGTTTCAAAATTTTGCGGACCGCAAACCCCATCGATGAATTTTATTTGCGGTTGCGCAAAGTGAAACCGCCAACAAGCTGGACGCTGTGTTTGTTGCTGAGCTATCTCAGCTGTTGGATACTTGTTAAAACAAGTTAGCGGATAAACCACTGCCCCATCTTCGGCATGCGGTGCACTAGCCGCCAAACTTATTTCGCGGCGCGTACAAGTGCAAGGATAAACATTTTGTTGTTCAATTAATTGCTGCAGTGCGTCGCTATAAAGCGGAGCGCGCTGAGTTTGAACCACAATTTCGCCATCGAAGTCTAACCCAAGCCACTGAAACACATCAAGCATTTGCTCAACGGCACCAGCCTTGATGCGTGGTGAATCGAGATCTTCGATACGCATTAAAATAGTGCCTTTGCGTGATCGAATATCAAGCCATGCCAACAAAAAACTGCGAATGTTTCCGAGGTGCATCACCCCTGTTGGGCTTGGCGCCAAACGCCCGATTGGTGGCTTAGTCGTCATTTTTGTCTTGTAGCTGTTGCAGCAATTGGCGTGGAGCAAGGCCACTGCTTTCGCTGGCTGCAATTACTTCGCTAAATTCAGCTTTACGACCGAGAATATGCTGGCTGTCGCTATACAAGCGCACTTTCTGACTAAGCTCTTGCTGCAGGCATTCGAACCGCGCAAGAGTCTCGCGCTGCAATACCGTCTTGCGAATGCCAAGAGTGCCTAACAACTCAAACATCAATTGACAAAGATGCTGCTGCTGAGTAATGTCGCATATAACAACCACTTCGAATCCGGGGCGAGAATCTTTTGCCATTACTGGCAGCAAATATGCCTCGAGAATCTTTTGCTGTCGAATTTTTTCTAAAGCGTGCCCAATAACCTCACCACTTTGATCGTCAACCATAGTGCGTAATTCAACTACGCATTCTGATTCAATTGATACTTGTTCGAGTTGCGCACGTAGAAAATTTGCACGATCGGCAAAGTTGTTGCTACCCATTCCGTATCCGAAATTCTTTATTGAAGCTGCGCTGCGCGACTCGAAATTAACTTGCCATGCCACCAATAGTGCAACCCCTGTAGGAGTTGCACGTTCGCCTAGCAAACTTGAACCGCAGCTAGGCAGATTGCGCAACAATTCTAAAGTAGCTGGAGCAGGCACTGGCATTTCGCCATGCTCGCAAATTACAGTACCGCTACCAACAGGAATTGGCGATGAATAAATTTGCTGTACGTCAAACAGATCGAGTAATTGCGAAGCCAAACAAACGTCGACTATTGAGTCAACTGCACCAACCTCATGAAAGTGAACTTGCTCAGGTGTTGAATCATGCACCTTGGCCTCGGCGCTGGCCAATATTTCAAATGTCGTCAGCGACCACTGACGTGCGCGCTGGCTAAGAGGCAAGTTTTCGATTATTGCAACGACATCGGATAGATGGCGATGTGGCTGTGGCACATCAACCTGCACATCGAATACACATCCCTTAATACCATGTCGCTGTGCAGGCGACCAGCTGGTTGTCACCCCAGCGAATGGCAAAGCCGCAAGCAGGCTATCGACCCTACTTAAATCGAGTTGAGCATCTTGGGCAAGGTCGTAGAAAGCAGACACCAACATGTCGCCGGCTACGCCGCCATACAGATTAAGAAACATGCGCATGGAATTATTCTAACAATTTCAGCAGCGCAGCGGTGCAATTGCTAAGCTAATCGCAATTACTTGCCGAAAGTTCATTAAGCCCAAACAGCGCGCTGCTTCGACTAGCGAGGCACCTGAAGTGCTAACATCGTCAATAATTAAGACCGCTGTATCGCGAGTGTTTTGCCGACGCCATAACTTGCGACTCGCAAAACATTGGTGCAAGTTCATTCGTCGTTGCACTGCATCGAGGCTCGACTGCTTGGCCACATTTCTTTTGCGACGCAGAAGTGGGCGAAATCTAATACCGGTGTTTTGAGCAACATTGCGTGCAATAGCTTCCGGCAAATACCACCCACGCAGCCGGCGCTGTCGTGACGAAGGAACACAGCAAACAACTACTTTGCCATCTTTCAATAAATCGGCTAACAATGGCGTGACTGCGGCTACAAAAGCACTTGATAATGCAAAATACTGACTGCAATAGGCTTCGTCTTTGGCACGAGACAGCATTGCTTTCACTGGCCCTTGATAGTCAGTGCATGCATAGCGCAGCTTTAAATCGAGCAATGGTTCTTGGCGTAACTTTAGTTCGAAACCCGCTGAACATTCAGCGCACATGCTAAAGCTCAAATGTGGCATGCGCACCAAGCGTGAAGTAGATTGGCATCCGCAGCAGCTTGGTAGTAGTAATTTGTCAATTACAGCATCCACTTTATGAGGACGGCTGCCACCCCCTGACTGTACTAATTATTTAATTGAATAGTGCGGGTTGCGAGCACCAAACATCTTAGATGCTGGCTGACGCAAACCCAAAGCCTCGCGCAATTTCTTCAAAAATGACTCGAGGGTGTCGTCATCTGTTGCTTCGACACCGAATAACGAACCTATTTCTTGAGACAATGCTATGTTATCCTCAAAAACAAAGGCATGGTTACTGATATATTTCAACAGAGAACGCCGCATAGCTTTTTCAACCATCTTGTCGAGCATAGAAATAATAAGCAGCGATAACACCAATATTGAAACCAAAGTTAGAGTCGCCTGAAAAAGAGAGTACTTGAGTTCGAAAAGCACCGATGACAAAAAGAACAGGCTGGCAATAGAAATCAGGCCGGCTGAAAACTGCGAACGGGCTTTTGCTTGCATCGCGCTACGCAATGGTTGCAGCGACACAAGTTTTTCGCCCATCAACGCAGCCAGACGATTGCTAGTACTGCGTCGTGATCCGGATGCTAAGCTGAACATGCCACTTAACAGCAGACAAACTATGCCGAGAACCGAGCCCGCATTATCAACGAACTGATTGAGGATGTTATCTAATGCTATTCCCATTCGATTGTTCCTGGAGGCTTTGAGGTTATATCAAGCACCACACGGTTAATACCGCGCACGTTATTTATTATACGACTTGAGATTGCTTGAAGGCATTCGCGACTAGGGTAAACCCAATCGGCAGTCATGCCATCATTTGACTGTACAGCGCGAATTGCACATGCTTCTTCGTAGGTTCGCTGATCGCCCATAACCCCGACAGAACTTGCCCCAGTAAGTACAGCAAAATATTGCCACACGCCTTCACTTTCGCCGCGAGTCTCAAACTCTTGTCGAACAATCTGGTCGGCCTGACGCAATCTTGAAATTCTTTCTGGGTGGCAATCGCCGACACAGCGCACCGCCAACCCCGGACCTGGAAAAGGTTGACGATCGACCATCTCGTCAGGCAAACCTAGTACTCGGCCTAATTCACGCACTTCGTCTTTAAACAACCAACGAAGTGGTTCGACCAAATCCATTTCTAAATCATCTGGCAGTCCGCCCACATTGTGGTGAGACTTGATTACTTCAGTTGCCCCACCATGCGCAGCAACCGATTCGATCACATCGGGATAGAGGGTGCCTTGACCAAGGAATTTAGCGTTTTCGAAACGCTGCGCTTGCTCACGAAATATTTCGACAAATTCGTAACCAATAATTTTACGCTTTTTTTCTGGGTCAATTTCACCAGCCAATTTGTCGAGGAACCTTTTCTCGGCTTCAATCGTTGTTAAGTCGAGTTCAAAATGTTCGCGAAATGTAGCATCTACCATATCGCGTTCGCCAGCACGCAGCAAACCGTTATCAACAAAAATCGCATGGCAGCGTTTGCCAATGGCTTGCTGACAAATCGCACCAACCACTGATGAATCTACGCCACCAGACAAGCCCAAAACGATTTCGCCTGTTTCTCCGACCTGAGTACGAACTTTTTCAATGAGTTCTGCTGCTAAATCTTGTGGCGTCCAGTCGGCGTTACAGCTACAGATGTCTAACAAAAAGTTTTGCAGCATCTGCTCGCCTTGCTGAGTATGCCCAACTTCAGGATGGAATTGCACAGCGTAAATGTTTCGCGCCACATCGCCTATCGCAGCCTCTGGACAATCAGAAGTATTTGCCATGCGGCTGAATCCATCTGGCAATGACTGAACTCTGTCACCGTGCGACATCCAGACAACAGTGTCGGCATCAACACCCGCAAACAACGAGGACGTATCGCTGACTTGCATTTTGGTAAATCCGTATTCGCGCGATTCTCCTGGGACCACTTTGCCACCAAGGTGCTCGCACAGCCATTGCATGCCATAGCAAATGCCCAATATTGGCACATTAAAATCAAGCATTTCGATTGGCAGCTGGGGTGCGTCATCGGCATAGGCAGACCGCGGTCCACCTGACAGAATGATACCCTGCAAGCCCGGTTGTTGAGCCGCCTCTAATGCTTTATGCGGAGGTACGACTACTGAAAAAACTTTATGTTCACGCACACGTCGAGCAATGAGCTGTGTGTACTGAGAACCAAAATCAACAATTAAGATGCGTTGATGCATTATTAGGATGTCTTCCAGTAATTTGGAGCTTCTTTAGTTACCCGCACATCGTGAGGATGATTTTCTTGAACGCCAGCGCCTGTTATACGCACGAAACGCGCACGGCTGCGAAAAATATCGAGGTCTTCAGCGCCGAGGTAACCCATGCCAGACCGGATGCCACCTACGAATTGGTAAACAAATGGTGCAACAGGACCTCGCGCTGGCACCATACCTTCGATACCTTCAGGCACTAACTTTTGTTGTTCATTAACACTGGCTTGCCCGTAACGGGCTTTACCACCTTCAACCATCGCTGTTAATGACCCCATGCCGCGCACCGCTTTGAAGGAACGTCCGTTATACAAAAATGGATCGCCTGGGGATTCGTCGACACCAGCGAACAGCGAGCCAAGCATTACGCATTCAGCACCAGCACCTAAGGCCTTAACCGCATCGCCCGAGTGTCGAATACCGCCATCAGAAATAACTGGAATGTCTGCTGAATTGCAAACCTGGCTTACACGAAACACCGCTGAGAACTGCGGCATGCCCACGCCAGCAACAACTCGTGTAGTACAAATTGAGCCAGGACCAATGCCAACTTTTATGCCATCGGCACCAGCATCAATTAATGCTTCTGCCGCCTCCATGGTGCAAATATTGCCAGCCACTACATCTACAGCAACTCGCTTTTTTAGTTCACGAACGGTTTCAATTACATTTGTTGAATGCCCATGAGCAGTATCTACAACTAGCACATCAACGCCAGCAGCGACCAAAGCCTCGGCGCGATCGTAGTCGTGGGCACCAATTGCTGCACCAACTATCAAACATCCTTCGGTATCTTTAGAAGAATTTGGGAATTCACTATCCATGCGAATGTCACGCATAGTAATCAGACCCGCAAGCGATTGGTCGGGATTTACGAGCACCAACTTTTCTACTTTTTCAGAAAATAAAATTTTACGCGCATCAGCAAGAGAAGTATCAGGTGCAGACGTAACTAGGTCGCAGGTCATCACTTCGGAAACCTGCTGCTCGTCGCCACCATGAAACTTTAAATCGCGGCGAGTAAGGATGCCAACGCACTTTTCGTCATCGACGATAGGCAACCCAGAAATGTTATGGGTTCTCATCGCCTCACGCGCCTGCCCTACTGTGCCTGTTGGAGACATGGTTAGAGGATCACGAATAACGCCATGGGCACTACGCTTAACTATTTCTACCTCGCGGACCTGCGCTTCAATAGTTAAATTGCGATGTATAATGCCAATGCCACCTTCTTGAGCTAATGCAATCGCCAAGCTCGATTCGGTAACTGTATCCATCGCAGCAGAGGCCAAAGGTATGTTCAAACGCACATTTCGTGAGAAACGAGTGAATGTCGTGACTTCGGTGGGTAAGACGTCAGATTCTTGTGGCACAAGAAGGACATCATCAAAGGTGAGGGCTAGTGGAAGCTCCATAGTCTATTTTAACGAATTCATTTCTTAGTTGGTATAATAGATGGCCCATAATTTGGCAAAAACCCATGGCTAGTAGTTCTACAGTTAATAAGCTTCCGTTCGGCCTAGAGCCATCACAAATAGACGCAATGTACGGCATTGCAAATCGCGCGTTGGTCCAAACTTCGCATATGATTTGGCAGGCCAACCATCGCGCAGATCACATGGCCACCGACCCTAAAGTTGGTGGCCATCCAGCTGCCTGTGCGTCTTCGCTGCACCTAACCACTGCCATGCATATGGTTGCGCGTGCGCCTCAAGATTTTTGGTGTGGCAAACCGCATATGGCGCCGCTCGATCATGCTCTGCATCTGCAATTAGGAGTTTTCCATAACGCAGACAAAAGCTGGATGAGTGCCGAAGACTCGCAAACAGTCATGAACCGCTTGCGTCAGTTTTCTGCTGATGGCTCGCCTACATTTCAGTCTTACCATGCGGCTGGCGATCCTGATTCGTGGCGTGTATTGCCAAGTGGCACTGTTGGCATTCCGCCGGTAAATTCTGGCTACCTCGCCTTAACGCATAAATATTTAACTGATCGCGGGCTTGAAGACAAACAAGACGTACACTTTTGGTCGTTGCTTGGCGATTCTGAGTTTCGCGAAGGTTCATTATTCGAAGCGATTACCGATTTCGGCGAGCGCCGACTAAACAATGTCAGCTGGATTCTCGACTACAACCGCCAATCTTTAGATGGCACCCGTTTATTAAACAACGACGCCTTCGGAGGCACTGATGCCGATCGCATCCATACTACTATGGTTGCTAATGGTTGGAATGTAATAGAATTAAAGCACGGCGAAAAACGGCGAGCAGTTTTTGAAGAAACCGACGGCGCGTTGCTTAAAAATGTCTTTGACAATTTGCTTAGCGATTTTGATTTTCAAGCCATGCTCTGGAAACGTGATGCAAAACTTATTCGCCGCGAATTTATTGCACTCGAGCCAAAGCTAAAACCGTTGCTCAAAAGTTTTGATGACAGCAAGTTGCTAGAAATATATCAAGATCTCGGTGGGCATAATCTCGTCGACATCTTGCAAGCCTACGAGCAGTGCCGTAATAGCGACAAACCAACTATGGTTTTAGCGCACACTATCAAGGGCTTCAATATGAATGACTTCGCTATGGCTGGCAACCATAGTTCATTACCTAGCGAAGAAGAAATCGACTCAATGCTTAAGAGCGAGGGCTTGTCTAAAGACTTGCCTTACGACTTGATTGGCAACTGGCAAGCTGATGGCGCCCAACGTACGTTCCTAGAACAACGGGGCCAGTTTGTTCGCACCAGCATCGATAATGAACAGCGCCGGCTTGCTGCAAAAACCGCGAGCTACGCTGAATTATTTGCGACACCACTACCAACAGATTTTGGTATTAACATCTCAATGATGCCCATCGTTCACACCCAATGGATGTGGGGGCAGGTAGCAAACAAAATGACTCGCATTGGCGCACATTCTGATTACCAGAATTCGGGCGTCGACGGATTAGCTGATTTAAATGAATTAGAAAAATCTTGGCAAGCAGTCTCTGAATTGGCACTAACCTTGTCGCCTGATGTTGGCACTTCAACTAACATCAATCCTTCAATGGATGGCAAAATCTATGGCGCCTCCGGAGTTCGCGACTGGGAAACAGAACTCGACTGGGAAGAACGTGGACGTCCTGAACTGCTTGATAGTCGTAATGCTACTGCGCGCCTTATTCGTTTTGAGATTGCTGAACAGGCGCCTCTTTCGGCGGCAG
>JACKQG010003048.1_pt2 | contig 13785 bp, 25 predicted proteins | sample 8237621 | NCBI WGS metagenome assembly JACKQG01 (sample SAMN15677084, study PRJNA649215) | marine metagenome | biome: marine; feature: Black Sea; material: saline water; isolation source: suspended particulate matter (SPM) from the Black Sea western gyre | collected 2013-06-09/2013-06-10 | depth...
TCTAGTTCTACAGCATCTAGAACATATAAAATTCAAGTTGACTCAGGGGATAACTTAGTAGTTAACATTCCATGGACAGACACAAATACTCAAGATGTAACTAGTGTTGATGAAACAACACCAGGGACTTCTTCAGGAACTCCGATTGTAGTTAATCCAACTACAGGTAATGTTTTAGTGAAGTCAATGGCATACGACGGTGGTAGCAATATAGGTCACGTGCCGGCTGGTGGTTCTGCTACAACTTTTTTACGAGGTGATGGTACTTGGGTAACTCCTACAGATACTGGTGCTTTAGGAAAAAGAATAGTGTTAAATAGTGCATTAGCTTATGTATCAAAAGCAGATTCTGGTGGTATACGAACATTTACAGTAGATGTGTCAAATGCTTCTGTCTTTGGGTCTGGTACGGTGGCTTTAGATGTTAAATGTGAAGTTATAACTGCTGCTGGTCAAACAGTGTACGCAGACATTACAAGATCTTCTGCTGATTTAGATGTAGCTTTTACAGGTACACCAGCAGATTCAGCTTACGAAGTATTACTTACATACGTAGGATAATAATAACTAAATTTAATTAAATGGCAATACAGTTTTTAACAGATGTAAACGCCGACAGTGGAACATTATATGTCGATAGTATAAATAATAGAGTAGGTATTGGAACGACTAGTCCTAGTTCCAGACTAGAGGTAAACGGAGAGATTGACGCTAATGGAGGCGATGGCTATCGCATAGAAACAAAACCTTGGGCTAATTGGGGTTCAGATTTACTAACTCTAGGCGATTGGGACGGTGAAGGATATGCTACTCGTATAATGGGTAGTAATTCGTCAGAAGTAATGAGAGTTACTGGTAACAACGTCGGTATTGGAGAGACGAGTCCTGCATATAAGTTAGAGGTAAATGGAACTTTAGGAGTCTCAAGAACAGATGGTATAATTTTTGCTGGAAGTGCGGGCCCAGGGCAAGGGAACAAAATAACTTCAGATACTTCAAATAATTTAATTTTTAGCACTTCTCTGCCAAGCGTTCCATACACCACTGCCGAAAAAGTTCGTATTTTAAATAACGGCAACGTCGGGATCGGAACGACTAATCCTGGTGCTAAGTTAGAAGTTAATGGTGATTCTAGATTTGTTGGCTCAATGCAGCTTTACAGTGGAAGCACATCTAATCTATATCTTATCATCCTGCAATCATATAATTCTACATTTATAAGCACTGGAACGTCTGGTGAAACAATTTACATCGGTGCACCCACTACTAATCAGTCGAACCTGCAAGTCCAGGGTGATTTTATTGTAAGAGGAGGTTCATCAAGTACTTCTATTCAAACACAAACCACTGCAAACGTAGTAACAAATAAAATTGTAGACAGTGGTATTTCATATTTTAACGCGGGCAACGTAGGGATCGGTACGACTAATCCAGGTGAAAAATTAGAGGTAAACGGCTCTGTAAAAGCAACAGCAACTACAGATGCTTATAAGGGTTATGTAAAAAGCTTTCAATCAGGCGGTTTCTACCATAGTAGCTCGTCTAATTCTAGCGTCGTATATTGGATTCCTACAAACTACTTTAATGAAGTAACAAGTTCTCAATACTATAATAATTGGATAGCACCTTACAGTGGGCGAGTTAAAAAAATAGTGATGCGTTGGGCCAGTGGAACAACTCCCACCGCTACTTCTGTAACTTTTAGATATGCAGTAAACGCCTCAACTTCTCTAAGCACGTTTCCAGCGACTGTTACTAATGGAGCATCTACAAACATGGCTGCCACAAAAGTGTTTAATGATACAGATATTATTTTCAACACAGGAGATAGGGTACAGTTAGGTTTTACAACAAACGGAGGAACAAGACTTTTATATGGTTTTGCATACACTATAGTACTTGAATATAACATAACTTAAGATGGCGAATATAAACGACAATATTAACAGTATACAAATTTAACCCAGACAAATAAAATCATGACATACGATTGGAATTGTAAAACAGTAGACGTACACCCTCAAGAAGAAGGTGAAACAAATGTAGTGTATAATGTACACTGGATTGTAACAGGTACAGAGGAAGATTATTCAACAACAAACATTGGTACGCAAGTAGTGCTTTTAGATCCAGAAGCTGACTTTATACCTTTTGAAGATTTAACTAATGAAATAGTCGTTGGTTGGACAAAAGACGCAATGGGAGAAGAGCAAGTTCAAGCTATTGAAGACAGTATAGCTTCTCAAATAGCTCAATTAAAAAACCCAACTTCTGTAACTATGACAATAGGAGAATAAGTAAAAAACACTTTTTACAAGTGATGATATAAAACATAACCGGCACGGGTAAAGTGCAAACCAATTAATAACTTAAAACCAAAACCAATGACATTTTATTATTCGACTAATACGTGGTCTAGTCAATCACAACCAGATGAAAACCGTTTAAAACTTTGGAAGCATATTGCTGATAAAGCTAACTGGAGAATAGTTCAACTACCAAACGGTTATTACCAAACAGAATACCAAGATCTTCGAGATGAAGGAACCTGGAAGGATGTTACGCGGCGAGAAACATTAGAAGCCGCAGAAACTTCAATAGATAAAACTATTGAACACTACGAAAAAAAGCTTGAATTTTTAAACGGGCCAAAAGTAGTAAAGACCTTTAAATAAACCAATATTAAAATTAAATTAAATTAAATTATGTCAGACGCAATTGTCAAGAACTTGAACTTTGGTGATGAAGCCAGAGATCAGGTATTTAAAGGAATAGAAAAACTCACCAAGGCCGTAAGCTCAACATTAGGAGCTAGCGGCCGATGTGTGATGTTAGAAGATAACACTGGAAGACCTATCATTACAAAAGATGGTGTTACTGTAGCAGATTCTATAATACTGCGAGACCCAGTGGAAAACATGGGTGCTACGCTTTTAAAAGAAGCTGCTCGCAAAACAGTACAAGAAGCTGGAGACGGAACTACTACGGCTACAGTACTTGCTCATGCAATACTAAAAGAAGCTTATAAAGTAGCTGATAAAACAAACTCAAGAGAGTTAAAAGACGGCGTTAATTCAGCCGTTGAGAAAGTAGTTAAATATTTAAAACTAATTACTGTAGACGTTAAAGGTAGTATGATAGATCAAATAGCTACTATATCTACAAATAATGATCCTGTGCTTGGCAAGATTATTGCAGACGCTTTTAGATCTGTAGATAATACAGGCGTGGTTATGATGGAAACAGCTTCGGATGGTAAAACACATGTAGAAGTTGTTGATGGTGTTCAATACGAAAAAGGTCTTAAGAACTCACACTTTGTAACTAACCAAGCAAATAAAACTGCTGAACTAGAGAACCCACTAGTGCTTTTACTAGAATCACCAGTTGATACAATAAGACAGATTCAATCTGTGCTAGAGTACGTAATAAAAAACAACAAACCTTTGCTTATTATAGGCGATTTAGAACAAGGTGTTTTATCAGCTCTAGCTATGAATAAAATGAAAGGCAACATTAAAGTAAATGTTATTGATGCTCCAACTTATGGAATTAACAAACAACAAATGCTTGAAGATCTTTCACTACTTACTGGTGCCACTATTATAAACGAAGACTTAGGCGATGATATGGAAATGATACAGCCTGAGCATTTAGGTGGTTGTGTTAAAAGCGTTACATCACACGAAGACACAATACTTCAAGTAGAAGAATCACCACAACAGGTTGTGGAGGTTATAGACGAAATTAAATCTAAGCTTCTTAATGAAAAAAACCCTAATAAGCTTATAAAGCTTGAAAAAAGATTAGCAATGCTATCTGCTAAAATAGCAATTGTAAAAGTAGGAGCTAATTCTGATATTGAATTAAAAGAAAAAACAGATAGAGTCGAAGACGCTATTTGCGCTACAAAAGCTGCTATTAAAGAAGGGATAGTTCCTGGTGGCGGTATTGCTTTACTTAATGCTTCTATGAACGTCAAAGCTAATTCTTTGGGAGAAAGGTTACTGTTGAGCGCTATTACAGCACCCTACAGAACTATAATTGAAAATGCAGGTGTAGAAAACTTAGAAGTTCCAACTAGAAAAGGACAAGGCTATAACGTGGTTACAGGAAAAATGGTAAATATGATTAACTCAGGCATTATTGACCCTTTACTAGTTACCAAAAGCGCTCTTCAAAACGCAGCTTCTGTAGCAACAACAATATTATCTACTGATTGTGTAATTAATAATTTAAGAATTGATGAAAGCAATAGGTAGAAACTTAATAATAAATAAAGCAAAAGAAGGGACTACCAAAACAACTGGTGGTCTCTTACTTGCTGAAAGCCAAAGAGACGATATACGTTATATTCAAGCTATAGTAGTTTCCGCAGGAGACGAGGTGGCGGGTGTTAAACAAAACGATGTAATATATTATGATCGCCACGCTGGTCATAAAATAGAAGTTGATAAAGAATCTTATCACGTTATAAAGTCAGGTGACATAGTCGTTGTGTTATGAGATTAGCCGCTAGTGACATTAGAGAGCTAAACCTTTTGAAGCACTATCGCGTTATAAGAAAATGGGCTTGTCGTAATAATGATTTAAACGATGCAGATCTAGAACTTCTTATATACCTTGATTGCATGGAGTTTTTTACTAAAAAAGACTTTGAAATGGGTGTATATTCTTATAGTTGGGATAACCGAAGGTGGAATAGATTGTTGAAACAAGACTGGATTAAAGTCTGGAGACATAGAAACAGAACCACCCAAAAATATCATATATATAAAGTATCTTTTAAAGGTAAGCAGTTAATAAGTAGAATATATAGAATAATGCTAGGCGAAGAAGATATAAACACAGGCAGGCGAAATAAAATAATTAACGGCGAAACATATACTGATAAGGTTATGACAAAAGCCATTGACAATGTAAATAAAGACAAAGACAGATGAACAATAATCCATTGAAACTTTTAGGAGGTATACTTGGACAAGCAGACGCTTCACAAACAGCAGGTGCGATTGGTAGTAATGTCCTTCGCGGAAGCGGATCCATGGTAGGAGCTTTGGGTTTTTTAAACCGATTAACACAAAGAAAAAAAGGAGGCTCAGTATCTAGATTAAAAAACCTAGAAAAAAGAGTTGGAAGTTTAGAAAATGCAGGTTCACAAAGTCCACAACAGCAAACTATGAACAAAGCAATGGCTGCTAGAACAGGGCAAGTGCAAGGAACAGTTCCTTATCAAGCAGTAGGTGCAGCAGGTGGAGCTTTAGCTGGTGCAACAACAAACGCAGGCATGCTAAGTGGCGCTGGGCAATTTAACCCTGCAACCATGCAAATAAATAATAACGCTTTAAGTAGCGACCCTTTAGAAGGAATAAATAAAATTCCAGAAATTATAAGCGCACCTGGACCAATGACTAATTCTGAAGATGAATTAGGGCAGTTATTTGAAAATTAATTAATAAAAATAAGTTATGAATCACGATATTGAAAAAATACAAAAAAATCCAATTCTATCAGGACAGATAGGTGAGAACGCTATTTGGGATGGGCCATTAAGTAAAAAAGGATTTCCAATGGGTGTTGGAAATAGCAACGGCATTACAGGTATGGAGGTTTCTAAATACCACACAGATTACTCTTCTGGACCAATAACATCTAAAAGTTCACTTTATTCTAAAGGTTCTAAAAAAAATGTATAAATCACCTTTTTTTAAAGAATTTCCTGAAATAAAAGAAAAAAACAAAGGCAAGTTTACAGCTTGGGCTAAAAAGAACGGTTTTAAAGACGCTTGTTCTGCCGCGTCAGCTGTTATGTCTAAGAAAGATAAATACAGCGAAGAGGTTGTTAAAATGGCTAATTACGCTAAAAATTTCGGTTGCACTAAAAAATAAATTATGACAAAATTCAGAGACGGCTTCATGATGAAGTCACCATTATACAAGCATGGGGATAAACTAAGAGAAGAAGCTAAAAAACTTTCAGAAAATGCAGAGCAAGGGGATTATGATTACGAAAACCCTAAAGTCACGCAAAAATTAGAAGCCGCTAAAAAAGCAGATAAATCTCATGAATCAGATTCACCAGCCTCAATGTCTCCATTAAATGGTGCTTACGAGCAGGGTGCTGGAGGTATGGTTTATGCTTCTGAAAGAGATAGTTTTCAAAACTTGTTCAATACTATAACACAAGCTGCAAATAAATTAGTTGATAGCAAAAAAAATAAAAAGCAAGCGGCAACAAATAAAGATGAATCTTTGTTTAAACCAGACGGAACACTTAAAGAAACGTTTGAAGAAAAATATAATAAAAAAAATAAACTTCAAACCGGTAAAATAGATACAAGTAAATATTTTTAAAATGATACATCAAAAAGGACATTACGGAAAATACAAGGGTAACGCTAAATGTTGCATTGATCATGCGAATACTAAGGTTACTAAAGAAAATTACAAAGCTACTGAGCGAGATGACGCAGCTCATATAGATTATTTAAAGCGTGATGTATTATATGATGATCATCACGGGCACAGCGACGAAAAAATGACTGCAGATGAAAAACACATCTCTAAGCTTGCTGGAGATATGAAATACGATAAAAAACATAAATCACCAGCGGCTAAGAACTGCTTCTAAAACTAAAAACTATGGCTTATTCACCAGCGAAACACACATCGGAAAAGTACGGAAAAGATAACGAAGGGCATTACCACTACAAAGACAAAGATGGTAAACCCGCTAATCGATTTAGTACAACACCAGTTAAAATGGAAAGTGCTAAACAAGAAAAATACAACTTAATGCATGACAACCCAGTAGCTAAACACGCTAGTGGAGGATCATGGATGTCAAAGCATTCAAATTCTGCTTTTCAAATGGGTCATGACTCACCAGCTAAAAACACTGAAACACCAGCAGAGCGTAAAGCCAGATTAAAAAAAGAAAATGCAACAGAATTAGCAAAAGGTGAAGCTAATTTAGCTAGACTAAAAGCTGAAGCAGAAGCTAATAAAAACAAGCCTAAAGAAGAAGAGGAAGAACTAAGTGGACTTGGAAAATTAGCTAGAGCTGTTAAAAATCAATTTGGAGATAACGATACTAGAAATTAGAATAAACAGTAGGGATCTGTAAAACCCAGCCAAACAAATAACACTAACACTAACACTAACACTAACACTAACAAAAATGGCACAATTTTTAAAATTTGAACTAACAGGATCACAAGAAGAATTATTAATTCCAATTTCAGAAGTTGCAAATGTAGAAACAGTAACTACGACAACAACTAAAATTGATTTAGCTAATGGCTTAAAAAAATACGTAATTACTCATGAAATTCCTTTGGCTGCTAATGGAGTTGTTTTAGCTATTTACGATGCTATGAAAGCAAATCCAGGAGGAGTTGTTTCAACGGTAGTAGCTGCTTTAAAAACAGCTCAAGTACCAGCCGCTCAATCAGGAAAACAAGGTAAAATCTTGATTACTCAGCAAGCTGAATACGCTACATTTACTTCTTCAGTATACGGAGACGTATAATATGAAATCAACAGGTTTAGGAGACGATATAGAAAAGTTTACTAAAGCTACTGGTATTAAAAAAGTAGTAGACACAGTTAGCAAGGGGTTAAACATCCCTTGCGGTTGTGCTGCTAGAAAAGGCGCATTAAATAAAATGTTTCCTTATAAAAATTAACTATGGCTTTTAAACTTAATAATCCTCCGTACACAATAGACAACACTCCAATATATCAAGTAGATATGGAAGACGGGGTTATGGGTAAAGCCAATAACAATGGAACTATTATTATAAATAAAGATGTTCCAATAAATAAACTCCAAGACGTTATAAACCACGAGAAAATTCATATAGATCAAATGAAGCGTGGTGATCTTAATTACGACGATAAATACGTGTACTGGAAAGGTAAAAAATATTCAAGAGCACAAATGAAAGAAGGTGCTAAAGACTTGCCTTGGGAAGCTGAGGCTTATAAAAACGCATAATTATGGCATTTAAAATGAAATTTAGTAGTGGAACACCTTTTCACTTTCACGGCGGAGATCCAGCTGATCATACTTCTAGTGAGGGTGGCGCAAAAGAAACTAAATTTGTTAACACGCCCGACATGGGCAAAATAGCAGTAGAAAGACAAACTACAATAAAAGGCAAAGAAGTTGAAAAATTAGCCCAACCTGGAACACCTGAATATGATAGATGGCTAGCCGCGGTTACAAAAGATCCTTCTATAGAAGATAAATATAAGGATAAAACTATTACAGAAGAAAGAGACGTTAACGTTAATCTTAGAAATACTCCAGGGGCTTTTAAAAGTGGTAATTTTTACGGTGTAACTCTGGAAAATGATTTAGGTGAAAAAATGCCAATGGAAAACATCCAAGGTATTTTTAAAAGAGCGATGGAGCGTAATAAAGAAAATAAAGATGCTAGAGCTGCTATAGAAGCAGATTTTAATTCTTATTTAGAAGAAGCTGGATATGTGAGAAAACCCACTTCTAGTACTAAGACAGATGTAAGCGAGTGGAAACAGAGTGGTTAAATAAAGTTATATGAAAAAAATTTGGGAATGGCTTTCAGGCTCCGTCATAAAAGAAGTTGGCGAGGTTTTAGATAACTTAACAACCACTAAGGAAGAAAAGCTAGAAGCTCAAAGGCTTATTACACAAATTCTTGAAAAAGCTGATAAAGAAGCTCAAGAGCAAGTAACAGCGAGGTGGCAAGCAGATATGCAATCTGATTCTTTCTTATCTAAAAATATACGCCCATTAGTACTTATATACTTAACAGTTATATTTACTATATGTGCGTTTTTTGATGGAAACATCGGAGAATTTAAAATATCAGAAGAGTATATCCCAATATTCCAAACTCTTCTTGTAACAGTATATGGTGCGTACTTTGTTGGTCGTACTTGGGAAAAAGCAAAAGCAATTAATAAACAATAAATAAAAAAAATATGGGACAATATGCAGGGCAACCGGATTTCGGAACTTTTGCTTCAGACATAACGACTAGCGATACTATAAGTTCTGCTACTAAACTAAACTCTTCAGCTTTATTCATTGGAAGTGGTGGAGACGTAAAAGTTATATTAGCAGGCGTAGTAGGATCTTCAGGATCTGGACTACCTACGGCTACTGAAGCCGTTACTTTTAAAAACCTATCAAACGGTTGTTTTCTACCTGTTATAGTTGACTACGTGTTAGCTACTGGAACTACAGCTGCTGATATTATAGCTATAAAGTAATATGGCTTTAGGTACAAGCTTAGGAATAGACTGGTGTGGGTGCGGTGGCGCCTCAGGTGTTGCTTGTAACGAAGTAACCACATCTGGAGGTCCAGGAATAACAGATGATACTATAGCGTTAGATCCAGCTGGAGGCGTTATAACTATAATGTTTTACCCACAAGGTGTTCCTGATAAACTAGAAATATATCACGGAAATCCAACAACAGGAACTAAAGTAGCTACATCTGGTATGACCACTGTTAATGCTGGTCCTTTTGATAACACCTATGGTACAGAGCCATTCAACACAGTTCCTACAGTAGGTCAAACTTTAACTGTTGATCAATTTATAGGTACGCAAAAGGGGGCAGCTATTCCAAGCAGAGCAGCAGCTTATACAGCTGAAACAGGTATAGCTAATCCATTAGTTGCTCCTTTCGACCAGTTAGTTTGGTGGGTTTATACACCTGCTGATTATCAAAATGGAGTTTTTGTAAATATTAGAGTAACAGGACCTAGTGGAACGGGTTGGGATTATAAAAGGCATTGCGAATAGCGTAAAACACATAAAAACAAGTGACTATATAAATATAATTAAATCAAATTAAATAAAATGGCAAAAATTACAGACAAACAATTAGAAGACATTAACAAAGGTCAAAAAGAATTAATGACGATTGTTAATCAAATAGGTATTTTGGAATCTCAAAAGCACAGCTTGCTCCACCAAGTAGCAGACGCTAATAAAGTTGTGGAAGATTTAAAAGCTGAACTCGAAAAAGAGTATGGAGCTGTTGAGATCGATCTAACAACTGGAGAATATACAGAGGTTAAAAAAGATGATTCTAAACTAACAAAAGCTTAAGATGTCTTCTATTGTAAGAAAAATAAGTATTGGTTCTGACTACAAAAATGATGCTATGCATTATTCAGTAGGTCAACAAGTTTATGGTGGTCACGAGATCTCACACATACTTCTTGACGAGTCTGATAACTCTTACAATATTCATATTAAGAAAAATAACGAGGTAATGCCATGGAAGAAGTTTAACTCTAACATGGCAATATCCGTTGAATATGATTTAGAGTATTGAAAAGTTTATACGACTTTATAGTAGAGCCATTAGGCGAGAAGTACAGTAATAAAATAAAAGTAGGTGATAAAGAGCTAGTTTTAAATACAAAAATTGAAGATTTCAAGTTTGTTAATAGATTAGCTAGAGTAATAGAAACACCTAAAGCTTTTAATACTGATATTGATGTTGGTGATATAATTGTTATACACCAAAACGTGTTTAGAGTATTCTATGACATGAAAGGAGAAAAAAAGAAAAGTAGATCTTGGTTCAAAGATGATTTGCATTTTTGTGCTATAGATCAAATCTATTTATATAATAAAGGTGATAAGTGGAAGTCTTTTGGAGACAGATGCTTTATTTCACCAATAAAAGATACAGAGTCTTTAACGTTAGATAAAGAAAAAAGCCTTGTTGGTATATTAAAATATGACAATAGCTCCTTAAACGCGCTAGGAATCAACTCAGGAGACTTAGTTGGTTACACGCCGAATGGAGAATGGGAGTTTTTAGTTGACGGTAAGAGATTATACTGTATGAAATCTAATGATATCGTAATTAAATATGAATACCAAGGAAACGAAGTTGAATATAATCCAAGCTGGGCAGAAAGCAGTGGAGGAGTTAATCAAAGTAGCTAAAGAAGCTATTGTTGATTCAGATGACGATATATCAGCTGATAGGCTCAAAAACGCGGCAGCAACTAAAAAGCTAGCTATATTCGACGCTTTTGAAATACTTAATCGGATTGAAGAAGAAGAAAATATGTTAAACGACAAACCTAAAGAAGTTAAAGAAGAAAGAACTTTTAAAGGATTTGCTGAAGGAAGATCTAAGAAGTAATGTACGAGCAGACTTTATATAAGATCTTGAAAGATTACATAAAACCTAAAGTTGTTAACCGCATGAACCGTTATAAAAAATGGGAGTATGGTTATAACAAGGAGCATGATATTGTTATAATAAGCAAAGACGGTACAATAGGTGATATATACGAAATACAAAATTTAAAAATAGCTTTACCTAAAGCTAACAATATACATAAGTTTGAAACTGATAAATGGGAGCATACGGAATATCCTAAAGTATTAAAAAAAATAAAGTCTGTATTTGATTGGGAGGAATATCCGTTAGACTTTAAAGAAAAATGGTATGATTACATCGATAATGAGTTCGTCCGCAGGGAAGAAGGCTTTTGGTTCTATAATAAGAATGTGGCTACTTACCTTACTGGTACTCACTATATGTACTTGCAGTGGTCCAAGATTGATGTTGGGCAACCAGACTTTAGGGAAGCAAACAGATTATTCTTTATATTCTGGGAAGCTTGTAAAGCCGACATCAGGTGTTATGGAATGTGCTATCTTAAAAACCGTAGATCGGGATTTTCTTTTATGGCCTCAGGAGAGGTGGTTAATCTTGCAACTATTAATTCCGATTCACGGTACGGAATATTGTCCAAATCTGGGGCCGACGCAAAGACAATGTTCACTGATAAAGTCGTCCCAATATCGGTCAATTATCCGTTCTTTTTTAAACCGATACAGGACGGAATGGACCGTCCCAAGACCGAACTTGCCTATAGAGTACCAGCGTCCAAATTCACCAGGAGGAAGCTCATCGCCAACGAGACCGCGGCCGATATTGAAGGACTCGATACGACGATCGATTGGAAAAATACAGGCGACAACGCCTACGATGGGGAGAAGCTTAAACTCCTCGTCCACGATGAATCCGGTAAATGGGAAAGGCCGAACAACATCCTCAACAACTGGCGCGTTACGAAAACCACCCTTAGATTAGGTAGTAGAATTATTGGAAAGTGTATGATGGGCTCAACATCTAATGCTTTAGACAAAGGAGGTGATAACTTCAAGAAATTATACTATGACTCAGATGTTACAGAAAGAAACGCCAATGGACAGACTCGCAGCGGACTCTATTCTTTGTTCATACCTATGGAATGGAACTACGAAGGATACATTGATTCTTATGGCGTACCTGTATTCGACACACCAAAGAAACCGGTTGAAGACCCTCACGGAGTAAAAATAAAACAAGGAGTAATACAATATTGGCAAAATGAAGTAGATGGTTTAAAGCAAGATCAAGACGCTTTAAATGAATTCTATAGACAATTTCCAAGAACTGAAGAACATGCTTTCAGAGACGAAGCTAAATCTTCGTTATTTAATTTAACTAAGATTTATGAGCAAATAGATTACAATGGTGATGTTGGTAAAACAAAGCTAGTAACAAGAGGAGATTTTTACTGGGAAAACGGAATAAAAGATACACGAGTTCTTTTTGCACCTAAAAATAATGGTAAATTTTATTTATCATGGGTGCCAGACGTTAGTCAACAAAATAAGATTATAATTAAAAGAGGTATAAAATACCCAGCTAATGAACACATGGGAGCTTTTGGATGTGACTCTTATGACATATCAGGAACAGTTGATGGTAGAGGTTCTAATGGATCTTTACATGGTTTAACTAAGTTTAGTATGGAAAATGCTCCTGCTAATCATTTTTTTCTAGAATATATAGCAAGACCTCAAACTGCTGAAATGTTTTTTGAAGATGTTTTAATGGCGTGTATTTTTTATGGCATGCCTATACTAGCAGAAAATAACAAACCTAGATTGTTATATCATTTTAAAAGAAGAGGTTACAGAGGCTTTGCAATGAACAGACCAGATAAGCTAAAACTATCTGTTACAGAAAGAGAAATAGGTGGAATACCTAATTCATCAGAAGATATTAAACAAGCTCACGCGGCTGCTATAGAATCATATATAGAAGATTTTGTAGGTTTAAAACAAAATGGAACATATGGAGATGTTTACTTTCAAAGAACATTAAACGATTGGTCTAAATTTAATATAAATAACAGAACAAAACATGATGCTTCTATAAGTTCTGGCCTAGCAATAATGGCCTGCAATAGAAATAAGTATAGACCAGTACCTACCATTACAAGAAAAACTTATGATCTTGGTTTTAAAAAATATAATAATAAAGGAACAATGTCAAAAATAATTGAATAAATGAAAATGTACACTAACTCAAATAGCGCCTTTCCTAGTCAGGTAGTACCGGATTATGAAAAAGCTTCGTTAGAATATGGTTCACAAGTGGCGCAAGCTATTGAGACAGAGTGGTTTAATCAAGGCCGAACTAATGGTAATAGATATCTTACTAGTTTTAATAATTTTCATCATTTAAGATTATACGCTAGAGGTGAGCAACCTGTTCAAAAATACAAAGACGAACTATCAATAAACGGTGACTTAAGCTACTTAAATCTAGACTGGAAACCGGTTCCTATATTATCTAAATTTGTTGATATTGTTGTAAACGGTATATCTAGTAAAGAATACGATATAAAAGCTTATTCGCAAGATCCTGCTTCTGTTAAAAAAAGAACCATGTATGCAACTGCTGTTGCAGAAGATATGTTTGC
>JACKQG010005561.1_pt1 | contig 13785 bp, 11 predicted proteins | sample 8237621 | NCBI WGS metagenome assembly JACKQG01 (sample SAMN15677084, study PRJNA649215) | marine metagenome | biome: marine; feature: Black Sea; material: saline water; isolation source: suspended particulate matter (SPM) from the Black Sea western gyre | collected 2013-06-09/2013-06-10 | depth...
AAAAAATCACGCATGTTTTCGAATGATGATTTGGTAAAAATAAATTAAAATTTTTTTAAGTTTTACCCTTGAAATCTTTTCAGTCGATTTTATTTTTTATACTGCAGCAGAATTAATCCCGTTATGTTGCATTTAATCCTTAACCTTAATATTGCTTCTTATGGAGGATATATGATGAACTCAATCGATTTTACACCGCTCTATCGTAACAGCATCGGCTTTGACCGCCTGGCATCTCTGATCGATAATGCCATGCGTAGCGATGCGACATCGAGTAGCTATCCGCCCTACAATATTGAAATGCTGGAGCAGGACCGCTATGCCATCAGCATTGCCGTCGCAGGTTTTGAGCAGAACGAAATCGACATCGATGTAGAAAAAGGGGTGTTAACCGTTCGTGGCAAAAAAGCCAGCGAAAATAAACGTAAATTTCTCTATCAGGGTATCGCGGAAAGAGCGTTTGAAAGCAAGTTTAATCTGGCCGACTACATCGAAGTGACTGATGCAAAATTAAACAACGGCCTGCTGACCATACATCTACTGAAAGAGATTCCGGAAGCGATGAAGCCGAGGAAAATCTCAATCCAGTCAGACTCTGCAGCGATCGAACATAAAGCCGAGCACCAGCAATCTCAGGCTGCATAACCATTACCGGGTTACGACTGCAGAGCCGTAACCCGGTTTATTGTTGAGTCATAACTGAATTTTCTTATCTACTTGAATGGAGGTGTACATTGCAACAATCTCAATCTACATCAATTCGTTCCAGCGACCGGCAATATCCCCGCTCTCAAGCCGCTACTCAGCGCTGGCACGTTGAGCAGTTTCTGAAAACATCCGCACAATATCTGGGTCTGGAATATTCTGGCGCGCAGAAAAATATTACACTTAATAGCTAAGGAACCTCTGATCCATTCAGAGCTTGCTGCGGCACAAGGATGTGCCGCTAAAATTGATGACTACCAGTCATTGATGTTATAAGGAACTCGAAAATCACATTTTTCAAATCCCGTGCGCTGAGAGTTCACGTATGAATGATTCAGAGCCTCACTAATCAAACCCAAAAAAGACCACGATAAATCATCATAGCAATAAGCCCATGTGACGTTGCCAGGATGATTTTGTCGCAGTCGATGGAGGCAATGACGCATTGATTCTTCAAAAAATTTGCGCGCACTAGCCTTTCGATTCTTTTGAAGGATTGTCCCAGTTGATATTATTACAGGCATCACAGGCCTCTTCGATCAGTCCGAACCTGACCAGCAGCGAATGAATCTGACAGCCCAGACAATAGCCTAGCACCGCTTCCAGCCACATCAGGCCGAGACAGACCCAGACCAGGATTAGAGGAATCCAGTAGGGTAGAAAATTCACCGTAGTCGGCAGCAATTCTGCGCTGAATAGCGTGTTAACCCAGCCTGCGAAGGTATCCGGATTAAAAAACACCAGACACAGCGACACCAGACTGGCCCCTATTACCCAGGCAAAGCGCTTGGGTACCAACGGCTTCCATACTGCCGGTTTGGAGCGCCCCAGGAAACTGCTGATGAGAATGGTCGGTGACAGGCGTGAAGTGAATACAAACATGCCACATATCATTTCAAACAGAGCATACAGCAACACCCAGGTCTGGATGGTGTAATCAAAGGTACGTTTGGTGGCCTGCACCGCGTAGATAATATTGCCATCCCAGTCGGTGTCGTAGGTATCGACGATGGTATTGCCATCAACGATCCATTTGGATGAATAGATCACATCGTATAAGGTCAGGCCCATAAACAACGGGATAAGCAGTAGAATGCCCGCGCGTATGCGTACGCTGACATCATTGATATAGGGTGTTGCATCTGCCGGATCACGGAACCATAGATTTTTCAGCGTCTTCAGCATTGAGTTTTCTCCGGGAAAAAATTAAAGAGCAGATCCGGCTGTTCTGATTCAGTCAGAACTGCCCTGATCCGATCCAAGTTTGCGCCACAGGGTACTGCGATTAATCCCCAGAATCTTCGCGGCCTTAACCTGATTACCACCTACCGACTCGAGTACCTTATTGATATGCTGCATCTCCATTTGTTCCAGCGTGGCGGGTTGCAGGTCGGCAGATTGACTCTTCTCCACTACGCTTGTGGTTAACGCATCCTGCGGTAGAAAGCGTTCGATACAGTCGTTAAGATTGTCATCGTCCATCATCACAATACAACGTTCAATAAAGTTTGCCAGCTCACGGATATTGCCTCTCCAGTAGTGCGCCTGTAACTGGTTCAGGATGGGCTGAGAAAATTTGAGTAACGGACGTTTGTATTGCTGTGAATATTTTTTGACGAAGTGCTCAACCAGCAGCGGAATATCCTCTCGGCGCTGACTCAGGGCAGGCATACAGATGGTAATCACATTCAGTCGGTAATACAGATCGTGTCTGAACTTGCCCTGTTTCACCAGCGCATCCAGATTCTGATTGGAGGCGACAATAAAGCGTGCATCGATCGGCACGGTCTGGTTCGTGCCAACCGGTAGTATCTCCTTTTCCTGACACACGCGTAATAACTTTGCCTGCATCGAATCGGAGATATTACCAATCTCATCCAGAAAGATAGTGCCCTGGCCGGCCGCTTCAAACAGCCCTGTGCGATCAGCACTGGCTCCAGTAAAGGCACCTTTTTTATGTCCGAACAGTTCACTTTCGAGCAGGGTATCGGTTAAGGAGCCACAGTCAATAGCAATAAAAGGTTCACCACTACGTTCACCGCAATTATGAATCGCTTTCGCAGCCAGCTCCTTGCCGGTGCCGGACTCACCCTGAATTATCACAGAGCAGTCTACCTTGGCGAGTCGCTGTATATCCTTAAACACACGCCACATCTCGGCCGATTGGCCAACCATACCGAAGGTATCGCTACTCACGTCTTCCTTGCTGGTTAAACAATCCCCTGCTTCACAGGCCTGGGAAAATTTCAGACAACGCTGAATTGCCGTTTCCAGTTCCGGAATTTTGTAGGGCTTTTTGAGGAAATCACTCGCCCCCAGTTTCATTGCCTTGACCGCACGCTCTACCGTACTCTGACCGGTTATCGCAATCACTGGAATCGATGGCCACTCATTCACTACGGTTTGAATGATTTCAAAGCCATCCATTTTCGGCATATTCAGATCGGTCAACACCATATCCGGCAGTTTTTGTTGCAAACGGTTTAAAAATTTTTCGCCGTTCAGAAAGGTCTCACAGTCAAGCCCTATCTGGCGGCAGGTTCTTTCAAAAAGCCTGGTCGCTACCGGCTCATCGTCGATAAAATACACCATGATTTTTGCATCACCGGTGGTTTCAATATTTGCTTTCATTACCCTTCTCCAGCAGCATCCGTTCACTGTGTTCAGGAATACTGAACCAGATCGACAATCCACCGCCTGTTCTAATCGATGCCCCCATCACACCACCATGATTCTGAATGATCGAATTACAGATGGCGAGCCCCAGGCCCAGACCTTTTTCATTCTGCTTGGTGGTAAAAAATGGTTCAAATATTTTATTCAGTAGATCCGGGTCAATGCCACAGCCCCGGTCAGACACGATACAACTTAACCCGGCCTCATCATTTTTAAGCCGGACCACAACCTCAGCACCGGACTCACTGGCTTCAATCGCATTCAGCACCAGATTCACCAGCACCTGTTTGATCTGTCCACGGTCGATATGCACCAGCGGAAACTCGGCACCCTCCAGCACACAGAGTTTAATCCCTTTGGCGGCGGCCAGCGGGGTCAGCAGTTTAGCCGTTTCGCTGATCAGCAGCATCAGGTCGGTGCGTTTTATGGCCGGTAAACTGGGTCTGCCGACATTCAGTAACTCCTGCACGATATCAGCACAACGCTGTTGCTCGGATTGCAGGGTGTGAATGTCATCCGCCAGATTACCCTGACATTTCAGCTCAGCGATTTCCGACCCCATTAACTCGGACAGGCGCATCATATTATTCAGCGGATTATTGATTTCATGCCCGATGCAGGCTGCCATTTCACCGATCACTGACATTTTGGCCGCCTGTCTGGCCTTCTTTTCCGCCCTGTCGCGGTCCTGTCCGGCCTGTTGCAGCGAGGTGCTCAAAGCGTTGAATGCCTGGATCAAATTTTGTATTTCCCGGGTGCTGACGCTGTCCAGCATCGCTACCTGATCGCTGGATGCTTTCTGTTTCATCGCGCTTGCCACAGAGGCAATCGGATCAATCACTTCACGCTTTATGTAGGCGTAGCCGAGCAGGACCACCGTCATCACAAAAAACGCAATCAGCCAGAAACTTTCAATCACCCGGTTGGCGGTCAGGGTCAGCGCAGACAGTTCCATTTTCTGAGAGTTCGCCAGATGATCATCGATCAGATTCATGGTTTTGTTAATCGATGCGGAGAGTGGTTTTAGGGTTCCACTGATGATCTGTTCATCCAGCTTCCAGTCTTTCGAGGTCTGAATTTTGAGCACGTCCTGGAAACTGCTATACCAGTTCATGGCAATCTTGCGCATCGCCGCGAGGGATTCTTCGCCCTGAAAACTGAGTTGATTTTTACTTTCCAGATCCTGCAACTGGGCAATCACCTTGCTGATGCCGGCATAGTACACATCAATATTCTGTGCGTGTACTTCCATCTCCTGTTCAGAGCTGCCCATAATCCCGGTGCGATAGGCCAGAAACAGGCGAAAACTCGAAATCATCCGGCTCCAGATGCGGCGGCTCTCAGAAAATAGACGTTGCTCCACGGAATCATCAACCACCGACTCATTGGGCCCAATCGCCAGACTGGTTGCCGTCAAAAACTCCAGGTTTGCCGGATACAGAGATTCTGTCAGTCGAATGAAGGCAGGGAAGCGTTTTTGATGGTTGATACGCACCGCCATCAGTGCCATCGCCTCTTCACGTAGATGCCCGACATCGCCGCTCAGTCGGGAGATTTCATGCTCTAATGGCAGCTGGCTGAGTAGTTTACTGTTACTCAGGATCTTCGCCTGTTTAAACGCGTTATCCAGACTTTCCAGTACTTCACTCTTTAAAATATCGGTCGGCTCCAGCAAATAGGCATTCAGCGAAAAGTCGGCGCGCCATACCAGATCCCGAATCGCCAGACTTAAACTTCTGTCGTAGACACTTCCTTGCATGCGGCTCACGCTCAGGGCATTGGAGCGATCGACAAACCAGCTGGCCCACACAAAACACACCACCACAGCCACCAGCAGGCTGATAGAAGCGGTTATATAGCGAGTCTGAAGACTACTGATCATCGATAATGTTCCGGTGTAAAGTGGTTGGATACCCTGGCTAGCGCAAACATTCCCGGCTAAAACCGTTTAAGCTCCGCTAGCGCGTTATTATCAGCATACTCCAGTCGCGGCAGGCAGTCATACGCTGGGGGAAGACACCCCCTTTGCACCACGCTGGATGGTCCAAACAGGCACTTCAGATAAATACAAAGCATACACCAGCGGCCAGGTTACAGATCCCCGATCACTCCAGCGCCCAGGATATTGTAAATATTATTGCGCACCGACAGACCCAGCGATCTTAGTTCATCCGGCAGATTAGCACTGCCCAGGGTTTTATCCATATTCAGGGTCACCAGCCAGGACTTACCCTCTCTGTCGGCCACCATCGCGATACGGCATGGCAGAAACCCGGCGAAGGCCAGATCCTTATCCACCATCTTAGCCGCAATCATCGCATCACAGAACTGATAGATTTCCATCCGTGGTGATTCGCCGCCCATCGACTTGACCTGCTCGGATAAGGGTAAATGAGACACCAGTTTAAAATTAAGCATATTCGCGCGCAGCTTCATGGAGACCGCCGCATCATCCATCGTAATACCGTCATCCAGTGGACACTTGATCATATTCAGTGAGATATCTTCACAACTGTCGGGCAGAGTGATCATTTCTTCGGCACTGGCGCTGCCCTGCAACATAAAACTGCCCAGTAGCATGATGGATAAAGCTTTTAACATAAATTTCTCCCGATTTAAAATTGTTAAGTCGCACTGCATTACTGCTTCACGTGCTGAGTTAAAAAAACACCATGCAGGATGAAAGAATAAGGATAAAAACATCACTGCATGGCGAAAGTTCCCCTGGGTTGTGGGACCACAAAAATCATCTGCGGGTGCTATCAATCGTCCATTCACCCGCAGGGATGCATCCAGCAACGGGGCTACACAGTGGTGGTTGCACATTTAGTGCCAAACATGATATTTAACGCCGATACAGCTGACTCAGAAAGAATTTAAGCACGGGGCTCAGTCATACAGACAGTGCCTGATGCGATTAGCAGCAGCACTGTTGCGATTAGCAACAGTGCGCCCGGCAGGCAGGTTTAGAGGACAACAGGGATACCCAGAGTACAGGCGACCACAGCCGGGCCGCTCGCCGGGGGGTTATTTCTGACAGAGCAGACCTTTCAGGTAATAGCCTTCGGGAAAGGCCAGTCGGGTCGGATGATCGGTGGCCTGATCCAGCTTGCGCAGGATACGCCCGTCACAGCCGGCATCAATCGCCGCATCCGCCACAATCTTCTGGAACAGACTGCTTTCCATCAACCCGGAACAGGAAAAGGTAAACAGCAGTCCACCCGGCTTCAGCAGCCTGAAAGCGAGCAGATTGATATCCTTGTAGCCACGCGCGGCTTTTTCCAGCTGCTTACGGTTGTCTGCAAACTTGGGCGGATCGAGCACCACGATATCGAACTGACGCTCTTCGTTGCGATATTCACGCAGCAGTTTGAACACATCACCACACACGTTTTCCATCTGCTGCGGCTGGAACCCATTCAGCGCCGCCGATTGCGTAGCCAGATCCAGTGCAGGCTGGGAGGAATCAATATTACAGGTGTGCGCTGCGCCACCGTGCAGCGCGGCGATCGAAAAACCACCGGTGTAGGAAAAGCAGTTGAGCACGGTTTTACCCTGCGCATACTGCTGCAACACACTGCGGTTATCGCGCTGGTCAAGATAGAAACCGGTCTTGTGCCCGTTCACCACATCCACCCGATAGTGACGGCCTTCTTCAACGATGTCGATATGCGCGGGTGGCAACTCACCCAGCAGCAGACCGGCGCTGGGTTCCAGGCCTTCTTTTTTGCGCACATCCACATCCGAACGCTCGTACACACCGCGTGCCGGAAAAACCTCCAGCAATACCTGCGCCAGGATGTGTTTCCAGCGCTCGGCGCCGGCCGTCAGCGCCTGCAGCACCAGCCACTCACCGAATACATCAACCACAAAACCGGGCAGTCCATCGGACTCGGCATTGATCAGACGATACGCGGAATTACGTTCGGGAATCGCGAGCTGACGGCGATAGTCCAGCGCCTGCTGAATACGCTGCTGGAAAAAATCTCGATCAATCGGCTCATCGATAAACGTCCACAGGCGAACCTGAATCTGCGATTCCGGCGACCAGGCACCGATGCCAAGCAATTCACCAGCGGCAGTTCGCACTTCAACACTGTCACCCGAAAGCGGTTTGCCTTTGACGTTTTGCACCGCCCCGGAAAAGACCCAGGGATGATGCGCACGCACATTTTTATCGCGTCCCTTCTTGAGTTCGATCTGAGCCGCTAACATGGCAAAGTCGCCCCGTTAGAAGCCGTGCAGGAGATGGAGATGAGATTACTGGGCATGACGCTGATTACCTTGCGGAAGGAAAGCGCCGATTATAGCGTGACCGGCTCAACGGGTGTAATAAGGTTTTCGGAAGATTAAACAATAGCGCGGCAACTTAACTACGACGCCAGACGCATCAGAACACAATGCGGTCATAGGTCCAGATCAGACCCAGCACGGAGATGATGCCGGATACCGGCATCACCACCAGCATGCGATACCACTGTTTATGCGCCTGCCAGCCGGCGAAGATCAGAAACGCCAGCGCGACGATAGCAATCTGCCCGGCTTCCACCCCCACATTAAAACTGATCAATGCGGTGGCATAATCGCCCGGTGGCATACCGAACTCTTTCAACACCCCGGCAAATCCCAGGCCATGCAGCAGGCCGAAGCCGAACACCAGTAGCAGACGACGCCTTTTCACCAGCCGGCTGAAGATGTTTTCGATCCCGATATAGGCAATCGACAGCGCGATCAGCGGTTCCACTACCCGCGCCGGCAACTCAAACACCCCGTAAGCCGCCAGTGCCAGCGTAATCGAATGGGCCAGGGTAAACATGGTCACCTGCGCCAGCAACGGGCGCAGCCGTATCGTGAGCAGAAAGATACCCAGCACGAACAGAATATGATCCAGCCCGTAGGGTACAATATGTACAAAGCCCAGATGAATATAGGAAGCAACGACCTCGCCCAGTGGCTTTTTCACAAACGCCTGATCGACCGGAAAAGGCTCACTGACCTGATCATCCGTCAGCCACACCCAGTCCGACCACAGCCACTTTTCACGTTCATCATCGACCTGTTTAACCCGTACCGCGTTGTCACTGAACTGCTGCGGAAAGTACCAGGTTAAAGTCTGACTGCCACGCGGCACCATTCCCTCCAGATACAGCACGCTCGCGCGCGGCACCTTCTGGTATCCGGCTTCCGGAATATCGACCCGGCTCACCTTGAGCTCAATTTTGTGATCATCAAAGCGCAGCGCAGCCGCGTCTAACAGCTTCGCTATAAAAGGCTCAAACTGACTCGCCAGCTGCTCCGGTGGCAATGCCCGCAGCGCGTCATACTGTTCGGACTGCGGCGCACTTTTGGTATTACGATAACGATTATTGATCCCCGTCAGCAGCGCCTCAATACTCAGGTGCAGCTCCAGCTCTACCCGGCCATTCGCATGCACCGAGATATCGATCATCGTGGGTTTAACCACATCGGCCTGAACCGTAGCCGGCAGCCACAGCAAAAGGAAGAGCCCAACTTTCAACATATACAGAACCTTACCCGGACTCAGCCACAAAGTGCCTGAGCCCACATAAGGTTCCATAGCAGACCGACGCAGGGTCATGATCAGCGATCAGCCGATTTCACCCGCATACGCAGCCAGCCCCGGATTATCATTCACCCCGACCAGTTTCGGATGATTCACCTTGTCCAGCTTCAGCACATGGGTCTTCGCATCCCGATTTTTGAGAATCCACTCACGTGTCAGATCCCATAACAGTGGACCTTCAGGAGTGCGATTGACCTGAGCCCAGCCGGCGACCTTATACACGCTATCCGGATCAATCATGTCACCGTTATCGAGGCGTGCATGCTGTATCCGCTCACCCAGCTTTTTCATCGGTAATATGGTGTAATCGAGCCCGCCGACACGCACCATGTCACCACCCGACTGTAGATAAGGGTCAGGGTCGAGCAGGTTATCGGCAACGCCTTCGAGGATATCCAGCAACTGCTTGCCGGTCATCTCTGAAACATAGGTTTCTGCATAGGTCATGGAGCACTGACTCATCACCTGATCCATCGTGATCCATTCGCCTTTTGGTGTAGTCACACCCCAGCGCACACCGGCTGAAAGCGCCACATCCGCCTTATAGTGATCCTTCAATGCATTACACAGTACCTGATCCCAGGTGCCCATAAAATTACCCCGGCGATACAGGGTACGGTCGGCAATCGCGAGCTTTTCAGTCAGGATTTCATCGAAGGACTTGCCCATGCGTTGTTTGTTAGCAAACAGTGCCGGCACCCGGCTCTCGACAATTTCTTTGTCGTATATCTTGCTGCGCATATGGCGGATATAGGCTTCTGTTTTCTTGTCTGCCGGTATCATGCTGGAGATCACCGGTTTCTGCGAATAGTGCATCCCCTTCAGCTCGTTGTTCTCGATATTCATATCCAGAATACCAACAAACTTGGCACTGCTACCCGCGTTGGTAACCCAGCATTCACGCCCTTCATTCTTGACCACGACCGGCTTCGGCACGCCATCATGCGTATGCCCGCCGAAAATAGCATTCAGGCCCGGAATCCGGTTCGCCATCTTGATATCCACATCCATGCCGTTGTGCGACAACAGCACCACCGCCGCCGGTTTTTCCTCTTCCCATATCTTCGCCACCAGCGTTTTCAGATCATCCTCGCGCAGACCGAAGGACAGATCTGGAAAGAATTCCTGCGGATTGGCATTCGCCATGCGTGGGAATGCCTGGCCGATCACCGCAATACGCTGACCATTCACCGTTTTCATCGTATACGGCATAAAGGCATGCCCGCTATCTTCGTTATACAGCCCCAGTCCATCAAACTTTTCCACCATATCCAGATACTCGCCGCCGAACAGGGAAGACTCCTTGACGCGCACATTCTGCCCCACGAAATCGCCCTTAAACAGCGCAATATTGGTCAGCAGTTGTTGCTGGCTATAGGTAAATTCCCAGTGCCCAACCATTACATCGACGCCCAGAATATTAGAGATCTCAACCATGTCCGCACCGCGCGTCCATAAAGAGGTGCCAGAGCCCTGCCAGCTGTCGCCGCCATCCAGAATCAATGCCTTGTCGCGTCCACCGGCCTGCGTGATTAAGGCATCCAGCAGGGTTTTCATGTGCGCAAAACCACCGGTCGGGCCGTATTTTTTGGCCAGATTGTCGAAATCCAGATAGGTATAGGCATAGGCTTCAACCGAGCCTTCCTTAAACCCCATCTCTTTCAGAAAAGACTCTCCGACCAGATGCGGCGCTCTGCCAAAGGCATCGCCAACACCCAGATTTACGTTCGGCTCGCGGAAATAGACCGGCTCGATCTGACCATGTGCATCGGTAAAATGCAGCAGACGCACATTACCCTGCATCGGTGCATCATACAGACGTGGCAAAGTCACCGCAGCTGCCTGCGCGAATTCGGGAAACAGGCCTGCTGCGCTGGCTGCACTGATTAACTGGATGAACTGACGACGTGATAGCTTCATTAAAATTGACTCCTCAACTTTCATTCTATAGATCGCGATTACTCGCCAATCTGCACAATTAAAACCGGCTTTATACTACCGGCTATGGTGGTGCTGCCTGCACCCCCACGCGCCTGCATGGGAATGCCTGCAACTCGATCAACTGACCTCAACGCTATCCGAATCAGACGCACCGGTATTATCGACCCAGGACAGGGTCAGAGTGTCCCCTTTTGCGCCAGAGAACATAAACGACAGGTAGGGGTTAGTAGAAATAGCACCACCCCAGACCGCTTCCATCACCGTCTTGTCGCCCACTTTGGCAACGACTTCCTGAATGTGATGCGCCGGAATCAGCTTGCCGGTTTTCTGATCCTTACGCAGACCAGTTTCCATCGGATGATTAATCAACGCCTTCACCGTGACGCTACCCTTGCTTGCTTTTGCTCTTAACTTAATTGAATTTGCCATCATTATCTCCTCATTAACCGCCGCAACCACCAATGGTGACCTTGACTTCTTTGCTATTCGAATACAGTTTACCGCCGGATTTCACCACGGCGACAACATTACCGGTCTTACCCATTTTAATCCGCGTCGACACGAAGGCATCGGCCGATGACAGGTTAAAGACTGCAACCAGCGGGGTACCATTTGATTCCGCAAAGATGGAAATAGATTCGACATTCGACAGTTCAGTAGAAATCGTCACCGGCACTACGGAACCATTTTCCGCAATATCCGGCGCCTTGATCTCGATTTGATCAGATTGCTGAGGATTAGCCGCACCTAATGCACCCGAAACTGCAGAGCTGACATCTTTGGCACTAAACGCCTCTTTCGGATAAGCCGCCAGAACTCTGCCTGGCAGCAGCAGACCGGCAGCCGCAGCCACCGTAATCACACTGGCGCCCAATGTGGATTTTAATAATGCTCTTCGATTCATAAATACCTCATTTAATTTAATAAGCTATCCGCCAAAAATCCCATGAGATTTGCTGCGGAGGTTGATTAGAACGTTTTTTTATTTTAAGCAGGGTTCAATACACCACTAAAAATTTAATATTGCTCTCTCAGTCGTTCTCAACCATGGAGAGTTAATAGAATGTAAAAAGCAGATTCCATGCCAGATAAAAATACCTCTATAAATCAGAGCATTAGGATCCAGCTCTACTTTCATCTTCGGAACCAGCTGTTTCAAAATGCGACACTCTCTGCAAATTGCAACACCGGCTCCCGGCGCACCCGCAACCTGATCACGCTGCGCGTTTTCAGCGCAGGCCCATGCTAACGGCAACAAACTGTTTCATTGTTTATCTGGAACCGGACACCATATAGATTGACTATGGGGTTCTTGCGCATTAACTTTTAAACCCATTACAGGGACAAACGTCCAGCAACATAAACAGGAGAAAGATTTATGACCCACAAACTCTATGCACCATTCAGTCTGGCCGACCTTAAGCTGCCAAACCGTGTGGTGATGGCACCGATGACACGCAACCGGGCCGCAGCAGGTAACGTACCAACCGCGATGAATGCCGAATACTATCGTCAGCGCGCCACCGCAGGACTGATCATTACCGAAGCCACACAGGTTTCAGCGGATGGTATCGGTTATCCGGCTACACCCGGCATCCATAGTGACGAGCAGGTCAAGGGTTGGCGTCAGGTGAACGATGCAGTACATGGCGCGGGTGGACATATCTTTGTGCAACTGTGGTATTGCGGCCGTATCTCGCATCCCAGTCTGCTGGAAGGAAAAACACCGGTTGCGCCCTCTGCTATCCGTCCCGAAGGCGAAGCGGTGACCATGCAGGGCATGCAGGCCTTCGTCGAACCGCGTGCGCTGGAAACCGACGAAATACCCGGCATCGTCGAGCAGTATCGGCAGGCAGCCAAACAGGCCAAAGCGGCTGGATTTGATGGCATCGAAGTCCATGCCGCGAACGGTTATCTGATCGATCAGTTTTTACGCGATGGCAGCAACAAGCGCTCTGACCAGTACGGTGGCAGTGTGGAAAACCGCATGCGCCTGCTCAACGAAGTGCTGGATGCGGTGTGTGAAGAATGGCCGGCCAATCGTGTTGGCGTACGCCTGACCCCGGAAAACAGTTTCAACTCGATGTCCGACTCGGACCCGGTCAAGCATTTCAGCTATTTCATCAGCCAGCTGAATCAACGCAAGCTGTGTTATATGCACATCCTGGAAGGCGACATGATGACCCAGAAAAGAACCCTCGATTACCGCGCCCTGCGTGATCGGTATAAAGGCGTTTACATGGCGAATCAGGGTTACAACAAGGAGCGTGCGGAGCAGTCAATCGACCAGAAAGATGCCGACCTGATCGCCATCGGCGTACCGTATCTGGCCAACCCCGATCTGGTCGAGCGCCTGAAAACCGGAGCCGAGCTGAACAGCCCGGATCAGGCCACATTCTATGGTGGTGATGAAAAAGGCTACACCGATTATCCGTTGTTGAGCTGAGAAGTCTCAACCGTTCTTAGTTTAAATCGTCATACCGGATTTCGCCGGTATGGCGACAAAACGACAAACCCCAAAAACATCGTCATTCCAGACTTAATCTGGAGGAGTGGCACATCTCTCGTCATTCCAGACTTGATCTGGAGGAGTGGCACAGGGATTGTGCCGTTAACGGACCTGAGGATGGAATCCAGTACAACGAATAGCACCATTAACGGACCCGAAGGATGGAATCCAGTGCAACGACTAGCCCGCCCCTGAGACACCACGGCTACGATTCTGGATACCAGCCTCGGCTCTGGCATCCTGCTTCGCTCTACCTCCTGCATCCCTGCAGTCGTGCGCTGGTATGACGACAAAAACGCAAACCAAAAACATCGTCACTCCAGACTCGATCTGGAGCCCAGCCCAACGAACCACACCCCTTAAACCCATT
>JACKQG010005562.1_pt1 | contig 13784 bp, 13 predicted proteins | sample 8237621 | NCBI WGS metagenome assembly JACKQG01 (sample SAMN15677084, study PRJNA649215) | marine metagenome | biome: marine; feature: Black Sea; material: saline water; isolation source: suspended particulate matter (SPM) from the Black Sea western gyre | collected 2013-06-09/2013-06-10 | depth...
AAATCGTGTTACGATTTTATGAAACTCCCGTCCCGCTTTCAGCGGGACGGGATCTGATCGGCGAAAGGCTAAAATTCCTATCCCCGTAGCCCCGATAAGCGAGATCTTCGCTTCGCTACGACAAACTACGGAATATTTCGGAATTTTTGTCACAGCCCTCCGGGCTGTGGCACCTCACTTTCGCCCTAAAAAAAGGTTCTTATCTTTTCTTTTATTTGAATTCATCTCGCACTGTCCCGCCATGGCGGAACGGAGAATTCAAATTTAAATTTGAACTAATCCGAAGGCTCGCGAATCTATCTACAGCAACAAAGGGGTAAATATATGCAAACAACAAACTCCTATTCAGGCAAATTATACATTGACGGGCAATGGATCAATGCCGCCAGCAATGCCACCTTTGCCGTTTTCAACCCGGCAAATGGTGAAACGATCGGGCCGGCGGCCGATGGGGACGGCAGCGACGCCGCCCGGGCCATCGAAGCGGCCCAGCGGGCCTTCGGTCCCTGGGCGAATCTGACTGCATATCAGCGCTCTGAATTCCTGTATGAGGCCTATCAGCGCATGACGGCCAAACGGGAACAACTGGCCCGGCTCATGACCGAGGAACAGGGCAAGCCCTTGAAGGCTTCCCGGGGTGAAGTCCGGTATGGAGCGGATTTCCTGCTGTGGTACGCCGAAGAGGCCAAACGTGTTTACGGCGTTGAATCCGGCTCCCATAGGGGAAGTCTTTGTCAACAACCCGTTCGTTCGCAAAATTACCTTCACCGGTTCGACCGAAGTCGGCAAGATCCTGGCAAACGGTATCAGCATCGGGCCGCTGGTAGATGATGCCGCCCTGCAGAAAGTACAGCGCCAGGTTGCAGACGCTCTGGATCAGGGTGCCGCGCTCGTCTGCGGCGGACGCCAGTTGGTGGAAGACAAACTCGACAAGGGCTATTTCTATGCCCCTACGGTTTTAAGTAATGTCACACCCAAAATGCTGATTTTTCGTGAAGAAACTTTCGGACCGGTAGCTCCCATCATCGCGTTCGACAGTGAAGAAGAGGTCCTGGCCATGGCCAACGATACCCATTATGGTCTGGCCGCCTATGTCTACACCCGCAACCTTTCCCGGGCCATGCGCATGTTTGAAAACCTTCACTTCGGCATTATCGGCATTAATGATATCAATCCCACCTCGGCCGCCGCTCCCTTCGGCGGCATGAAACAAAGCGGTCTGGGACGCGAGGGTGGCCGGGAAGGCCTCGCCGAATACCTGGAAACCAAGCTGGGCGGCTTCTCGCTTTTATAAAATTACCACCTTAATGTTTCCAGTCAATCTTCGTCACCGGCAAGAACATGTCAGGAACTCATTTTGAGCAGGGGTTTGTTCGATTGGCAGATCGCCGCAGGATAGGGCCGGATGGCAACCAAGGGGACAATCAAAAAGATCGTAGTCAAGCCGCTGATCCAAAAGGGATGGCCGTAGCCGAAAAATTCTCCTAACGGGCCATAGACCGTAGCGCCGATAATATAGCCGATCATAGTAACCAGATTGATCATTCCGGCATTGCCGCCCAGATGCTCCGGCGAAAAAAAGCGAAAGATACCGTAATAGAGTATCAAAATCATGCAACCATCGCCGACCCCATGCAATATGCGAAAAAGAACCGACACGTAAACCAAAGGAATGATCATGCCGATATGCCCAAGACCTGAGGCAGCCAGACCGAAAATGGCTATTTTGCGGCCGAGTTGCCTTTTTCCGATCAAATTGCCGCCAATCAGCACGGCAAAGATGATGGCCAGAAACTCGGATGCCATGTACCATCCCATGCCGCTGAAGGACAAATGCAACTGCTGTCTGAGAAAAAGTCCGTAACTGGTCTGTTCAGCCCCCCAATGGGTTGCAAACAAAAGCATCCAGGCCGAAAAAAGCAACACCTTGCGATTGGAAAAATCTGCTTTATAATCGGCCCATCTGACTCGGGCAACAGATGTCGGCCGCACGGAACCGGAAAGAATCGCCAGAAAAAAACAGGCGATACCGACCGCAACGAGACTTTTCGCAAAGTCGAGCCTGGCGATGAAGTAGCCGGTAACTACGGTACCGAGCGCCAACCCGACATAACGCCAGGCTTGAAAAAAGCCGATTCTCGTTCCTATGGCCCTGTTGTTATTGGTTTTTAGAAAATGAATGTCGATGCTCAATCTAAATACCCAGCTTGACAGTGAGCAGAAGAAGAAAACCGTGGCAACGGCAAAAAATGTTTTGATTAAGGCCATGAGGAAAAAACATACGGCTTGCGCCAAGAGGCCGGCAATTATCAAATTTCTGCTGGAAAAGCGGTCATTTCCTATGCCAGCCGGAATTGCCGCCAGCATCCCCGTAAGGGCCTGGGCGGAAAACAACATTCCGATCTGGTTTCCGGAAAACCCAAGCCCGTCCTTGAAATAGACCGCCATAAAAAAGGTTGTAACTGCCGTGGCAAAGGTATGCGCCAGAAGTACCAGGGCTGGGAACCAATCGGACTGAGCTTCAATATAACGTCCGTATTTAAAGGCTCTTGGCAATTTATCGTCCGTTTTCATTAACAAGTAAACGTCCGGTCCCAGAGGACCCGGCTTTGGTTTGCCCCTGGAAAGGAATAATTTACTGTTGAACGCGTTAAATCCGCGCGAAGCACCCCGACGAGGGAAAATTCGAAGCTCTAAATTCGAAACAAATCCGCGCGAAGCACCCGACGAGGGAAAATTCTAATTCTCGAATGCCCAAAACCCTGCCAACTGGCACGAATAGAAGCATGTATTGTTTGGAACATTAGAATTTTTGTCATTTGGTATTGTTTCGAATTTCGTATTGATTCCTGTTCGGAATGCTTCGCCCGTGCTTCGAATTTGTAAATCACCTATTCCTAAGGCAAAGCCAAAGATCTCTGACTCCCGCAAAGCGGGACAGGCATGGCCCATAGGACCAGGTTTTTCAGGACTAAATAAAGAGCGTTATTCAAATATGGGGTACGCAACTTGAGCAATTATAAAAAGCAATAGGCATGCCAAAAATATAACAGCCCGAAATTTAAGACTTAACAATAGTTATCGCTGCGCTTGCATCGGAACTGCGGAGCCCGATGATAAATGCTACCCTGAACTTTGAAATATTTGCGCCGCGAATGCTCATTTATTTAAACGATTGATTTTTAAATATTATTTTTATTAAGGAACTTGAATTTCCGATTTTCTAAAGAAAGGAACCCATACTTCCGATGTCCTCATCAGCAAGATTTTGTTTAGGAAAGCGCCATTTAGGATAATATCGGTTGAAAAGCTGCCGCTGTTTTGCTATCGTATTAAAAAAAACATTGACAAAAGCCCAATATAAACATAAACAGATTTTTTCAATTTATGTTTTTTTTTTTTACAACGGTAAGTGTGGGTTAATTCCCTGAACTTACTTATAATCAGTTGGTTGTTGGCTCGATTAAAACTCTCCGCAGCCCACCAAAACCGATCCTTGCTCTGGATAATTTCCAGGGCTTTATATCCAAAAGGAGGTTACATGAGAAGGTACGAAACCATCTTTATTGTTGATCCTGATCTCTCAGGTGAAGAACACGCTCCCCTCTTTGAACGCTTAAAACTCCTGTTTCCCCAAATGGGAGGGTTTCTGGTTTCGATTGACGAATGGGGACTCCGAAAGCTTGCTTATGAAATCAAGAAAAAAACCCGTGGACATTATGTTCGATTGGACTATTGCGGAACAGGAACCCTTGTCAACGAAATTGAACGGTTTTTTCGTATTGATGATCGGGTACTGAAATACTTGACGGTCTTAATCGAAGAGGATGTTGACCTTGAAAGTTTAAAAGAAGAATTGGCCAAGGCAGAAATCAAAGCAGACCGACCCGATCAAGTCAAGGAATCCAACACTGAGCCAACCGCTGCTGTAACCGTTGAATCTGAGACGGATACAACAGCTAGCCAAACAGTCCCAGTGGAAAGCAATAAAGAGGAGTTATAGCATGACCGCTGTTAATCGTACCGTACGCAAACCCGGCCCAAACAGAAAGAAAAGAGTTTTTCATCGTCGCAAAATATGTCGTTTTTGTGCGGATACCAGCCTGGTTATCGAGTACAAGGATGAAAAGTCACTCAAATATTTCATAACAGAACGCGGTAAAATTATACCCAGGCGCATTTCAGGAACTTGTGCAAAACATCAGCGGTCCCTGACACAAGCGATTAAACGTGCCCGTGCCATTGCGCTTTTACCTTTCGTGGGCACCCTGGACTATAGCTGACCTTTAACACTATAGGCTGCCTCAAAGGAGATGCGGGTAGTGCCTAAAACGGGCCAAGGGGATATCTCCAAGGATATTCTAAGTGGTATTACAATCACAGTCGTTATCTTTGCTGTTTCCGTTTACATGCCGATCATTGGGTTTGTCTCTGCCCTTTTGATCCCCTTGCCGACGCTTTTCTATCGATCAAAACTCGGAAGAACAACCGGCGCCATAATACCTGTTTTGACAATCATATTAATGGTTGCCGTTCTTAGGGGAATATCCATCGACATCCTGTTCTTCTTTGAGCTGCTGCTGCTCGGTTTTATCATGAGCGAACTTTTTGAGCTGGATCTTTCCGTTGAAAAGACGCTGCTGTATGCCTGCAGCAGCGTATTGTGCACAGGAATTGTTTGCCTGCTCTTTTACAGCAAGATTGCCAAAATCGGGATTATCGCCCTTGTGTCGGAATATGTTGCCAAAAACCTTGAACTTACCTTGGCACTATACAAAGACATAGGGGTATCGAAAGAAACCATCCGGATGATTTCGGCCTCACTGGAGAATATCCAGTATGTGTTGATACGAATTATCCCTGCAATTGTCATAGCATCTACCTTTTTTGTCTCTTGGATCTGTCTGTTGCTTTCAAAACCGATGCTAAAACGCAGGGATCTTTTTTATCCCGATTTTGGTGCTCTGAACTTGTGGAAGGCACCGGAACCTCTGGTATGGGGTCTGATTGGATCAGGCGTGTTGCTAATTCTACCTTACACAGCCTTTAAGATTATCGGTTTAAACGGGCTGCTGATCCTGATGACCATATATTTTTTCCATGGTATGGCCATTGTATCTTTTTATTTTGAAAGAAAGCAATTTCCGCGTATACTCAGGTTTTTTTTATACAGCCTGATTGCCCTGCAACAGGTGGTGCTGTTGATTGTTATCGGGCTTGGAATCTTTGACATGTGGCTGAACTTCAGAAAAATAGAACTTAAAGAAGACAACTAACCCGGGGGGTTATCTCTTAACGAGAAATTCGGGCTAAAAGTTGTCCTATAGTGGAGGACGAGAATGAAATTGATTTTAACAGAAACAATAGAGTCGTTAGGTATCATCGGCAGCGAAGTCACCGTAGCAGCCGGTTATGCCCGAAATTACCTTCTACCCCAGAAAAAGGCTGTGCTGGCTACGCCGCAAAACCGCAAAATGCTGGAAAAGGAAAGAGCCAAATTTGAACTCCAGATTGCCAAAGAAAAAGGACTGGCAGAGGAGATGGCCAAAAGGCTTGAAGGTGTTGTATGCAGAATCCATGCAAAAGTTAGCGAAGAGGACCGTCTTTACGGTTCGGTCACCGCCCGTGATATAGCTGATGCGCTGGCAAGCCAGGATATTAATATCGAAAAAAGGATGATTATACTTAGCGAACCGATCAAAACCATCGGGACCTACAAAGTCCCCATCCGCATTTACAAAGGAGTTAAACCCGAAATTATCGTCGAGATAATGCCCGAAGTATAACTGGACGTTTCGGAATATTTATAACTTAATGGAATTAAATTTTAATTACATTGTTCCGTTATTCCAATTTTGCCTGCCTGTCCGGCAGACAAGAATGAAGCAAACTAACTTGGTCAATCTTTATCCTGGATTATATTTCCAATGGTCGACAGCCGATTAAAAGCCGCCAAAGATCCATCGTTGTTTCATCTTCCACCCCAGAACCTTGAAGCTGAAGAATCTATCCTCAGCGCAATCCTGATCGACAATGACACACTCTTCGAAGTCCTTGAGATCCTCTCTCCCGGGGACTTTTACAAATCGGCCCACCAAAAAATCTTTGCCGCCATAACCGAACTCTTTACCAGAAATGAACCTGTCGACCTCATCACTCTAACCAATATTTTAAGAGAACATAACCGTCTTGAAGAAATCGGCGGGGCGACATATCTGGCCAACCTCGTAGATACTGTCCCGCTTGCTGTAAATGCTCAACATTACGCCAAAATCGTCCATGACAAGGCTTGTTTAAGGCGTCTGATCGAAAAAGCAAATGCAATTGCCAGGCGTTGCTTTGAAGACAGCGGCCATGTCGACAACGTCATTGATTTTGCCGAAAGCTCTATTTTTGAAATTTCAGAAAATAAGGTCAAACCATCATTTTATCATATCGGCAAAATTATTGAAGGCAATATCGATGCCCTTGAAGAACGTCAGGGAAGCAAGGCTCTGGTTACCGGCGTGGCCACAGGTTATACTAAAATTGATGAGTTGACCGCCGGTTTCCAGAAGTCGGACCTCATCATCCTCGCCGGACGTCCGGGCATGGGAAAAACAGCTTTGGCCCTCAATATTGCCAAGCATGCCGCCGTTGATGTCAGCATCCCGGTTGCCATATTCTCGCTGGAAATGTCCAAAGAACAGCTCTCCATGCGCATGCTCAGCAGTGAGGCCCGGATCGATTCATCCAAAATGAGAAGAGGGTTTATCTCCCAGAACGACTGGATGAAAATCACCGAAGCGGCCGGCATCCTGTCCGAAGCGCAGATTTTTATCGACGATTCCCCCAACATTAACGCCTTTGAAATCAGAGCCAAATCGCGCAGACTAAAGATGGACAAAAACATCGGCCTGATCATTGTCGATTACCTCCAGCTTATGAAGGGCCCTGCTTCTGCCGAGCGCAGAGACCTTGAGATTTCGGAAATATCGAGATCATTAAAAGCCCTGGCCAAAGAACTCAATCTTCCGGTCGTTGCGCTTTCCCAGTTGAACAGAGAATTGGAAAAACGCAGTGACAAGCGACCGCAGCTTGCTGACTTGAGAGAATCCGGGGCTCTTGAGCAGGATGCCGATGTGGTTGCTTTCATTTACAGAGACGAGCTGTATAACAAGGATGAAAATAACCCCAAAAGGGGTACGGCTGAGATAATTATCGCCAAACAGAGAAACGGGCCTACCGGCTATGCGACCTTAACATTTCTTGAAACCGTGACGCGTTTTGAAAATTACAGCCCCAAAGAATACCCCTGAAAACTTCTCTTCCGACTTGAGCCGCTACCGCCCCGGCATACGAAATTTACTTTGCAAAACGCTGTCTTATAATATAACCTGAATCTTGCATGAAAATTAAAATTGCGGTAGTTATTTAGGTTTTTGAGACAAATCGATTTTCAAAAAGCTAAACTTGTGCAAATTACGGGGGAATCGTATGACCCAAAAAATTGCAGCAACCCTTCCGGGCAAAGTGTCTGCGGTGAACATTAATGTCGGCGATAAAGTGGAAGAAGATGAAGAAGTCCTGGTCATCGAGGCCATGAAGATGGAAACCCCCATATTCGCCCCCTGTGACGGAACCGTAAAGGAGATCCTTGTCAAAGAGGGAGACGAGGTCGAGGAAAACGATCTTCTGGCCATCATCGAAGAAGCCTGAAATATTGGATACTTGAAACTGGAAACTGGATACGGTAAGGAATTGTTCACTCTATCTTTTTAATAAAATTGCCTGAATACCTTATTCTATCAAGTATCCAGCATCCAGTATCCAGTATCAGAACGTTTAACCCTAGCCGGTGAATTAGGCGATTAAGGCCTTGGTTTGAGGCGAAGTTTCGTTACAATTTCAACTGAAACGGGAGCACGCTCATGAGACCTTATTTTAATAAGATGACCGAATTTGGCCGCAAACTCAAAAAAGGTCGCATAAAAAGCACCGAAGAAAATCTTAAGAAGCTAAAGACTGCGGAAGCCGAAATCCAGCGAGAGGTCGAGCGGGTGAAATCGGCCGGGTTGCCCGCAGAAAAAATCAATGAAAGAGGACAGATGACCGTATGGCAGCGCCTGGAATACCTGGTCGATCCCGGAACATGGTGCCCCCTGCACACCCTCTACAATCCCATGAATAATGAGGAAGGGACCACCAACGTTATCGACGGTATCGGCAAAATTTCAGGCAAGTGGGCCGTGATCATCGGTTTTGACAATAAGGTTCTGGCCGGAGCATGGCTTCCCGGGCAGTCTGAAAATATCTTGCGGGTGACCGATCTTGCCGGCCGGCTCAATATACCGCTGATGTGGCTGGTCAACTGCAGCGGTGCCAAATTGCCCGAGCAGGAAAAGTTCTATGCCAATCGCCGCGGAGCCGGCACCCCTCTCTTCCGGCATGCCGAACTTGCGCAGCTTGGAATACCGATTCTGGCCGGCATATACGGAACCAATCCTGCCGGCGGCGGATATCACGGGATCAGCCCGACGATTCTTTTTGCCCATAAAGACTGTAATATCGCCGTAGGTGGTATCGGGATTGTCAGCGGCATGGCGCCCAAAGGGGAGTTCAACCTTAAAACCGCTGAAGAAATCATCGAAAAAGTCAAGCAGTTTAAGACCGAACCGCCGGGATCCGTAAATACACACTATGATGAAACCGGCTTTTTCAGGTATGTTTTTGAAAAAGAAACCGATGTGCTGGACGGTCTTAAGGATTATATGAAAGACATGCCGTCGTATCCTCCCAGGTTCTACCGGGTGGCGGAACCTAAAGAACCCAAATTTCCGCTTAAAGACCTTTACCGCCTGATCCCCCTGGAACCGAAAAAAGTGTATGATTTTGACGAGGTGCTGGCACGCCTGGTGGATTCCAGCGAAACGATGGAATTCCGACCGGATTGCGGACCCGAAGTCTTTACCGGTTTATGCAAAATGGACGGATTCCCGGTGGCATGTGTCGGCAACCGGCAGGGCTATTTGGGTAAAGACTATCCTGAGTATGCCGACTATGCCGGTATGGGCGGCAAAGTCTACCGGCAGGGATTGATCAAAATGAATGAATTCGTTACCCTTTGCGGGCGGGATCGCCTACCAATCGTCTGGTTCCAGGACAGCACCGGCGTAGATGTAGGCAATGCGGCTGAAAAGGCCGAACTTTTGGGTCTTGCCCAGAGTCTGATCTATTCGATCCAGCAGACCGACATTCCCATGATGCTCGTTGTTTTGAGAAAGGGAACGGCGTCGGCGCATTATTTCATGGGCGGCCCCACGGCCAACCGGCACAATGCCTTTACCCTCGGTACCGCCGCCACCGAAATCTATGTTATGCACGGCGAAACAGCCGCAGTGGCCACCTACGCCCGCAGACTGGTTAAAGAAAAAGAGGCCGGCAGACCTCTGGAACCGGTGATTGAGCGCATGAACACCCTGGCCAAAGCCTATTATGAAAACTCAAGACCCCTTTTCTGTGCCAAAAACGGTCTTGTTGATGAAATTGTGCCACTGAGCGAACTCAGAAAATACCTGGTCGCATTTGCCGGTGCGGCCTTTCAGAACCCCAGATCAATCTGCCCGCACCATCAGATGATATTGCCGCGCATCATTAAAGGGTGAAGACGGAGGCAATCAAATGGCATTTAGTCTTATGGACGGTAATGAAGCGATTGCCTGGGGCGCCGTATATGCGGGCTGCCGCTTCTTTGCCGGCTACCCGATTACTCCCGCCACCACTATTTTTAATGCCATGCTCAAGCTGCTGCCCCCCTCCGGCGGCATCTGCCTTCAAGGCGAAGACGAAATTGCTTCCATCGGCTACTGCCTGGGAGCATCCATGGCCGGAATGAAAGCAATGACCGCAACTTCAGGACCCGGAATCAGCCTGTGCAGCGAACAGATTTCCTTTGCGGTCGGCAGCGAAATCCCGATTGTTATCGTGGATGTCCAGAGGCTGGGCCCTTCCACCGGATCCGCCACCCGGGGTGCCGACGGGGATATCCATTTTTTGCGCTGGGGCAACAGCGGTGGATTGCCCGTTATCGTTCTGGCTCCGGTAGATGTTCAGGATTGCTTTCTCTTGACCATACAGGCCTTCAATCTGGCCGAGGAATTCAGGTGTCCGGTTTTGATTGCCTCCAACAAGGAAATCGCCATGACCCGGGAGAGTATCGATATCGATGCAATTTCAACGCCCGACATCATTAAGCGGACAGCGCCTCCTCCCGGGGTACCCTTCCTGCCCTTCGGAGTTCCTTCCGGTCGCCTGGTACCGTATTTTCTGCCCATCGGCGCTACCACCCTGGTCCGTCAGACTTCTTCGACGCACGGTCCGGACGGATACATTACCACTGACCCGCAAAAGATCTCCAACATGTTGCAACGACTCAAAACAAAACTGGTTTCAACAGTCAGCCGCTTCAGTTTCCACGACCAATACCTTGAAAATGATGCGGATACTCTCATCCTTACCTACGGTGTTACCGCCCGGGCGGCCCTTGAGGTTATCAGGGAACAAAAAGCCCAGGGCAATCCGCTTTCCCTGCTAATACTCAAAACCCTCTGGCCGGTGCCCGAAGACCTGATTCGGAAAAAAGCCGCCGAATTTAAACGCATCGTGGTAGTGGAAATGAACCTCGGCCAGTATGTCGGAGAAATCGAGCGGATCCTCCCGGACAAGGAAGTCGTATTCTTCGGCCAGATGGACGGCCGGTTGATAAGCCCGCGTCAGATCAGGGAGGTGGCAATCCGTGCCTAGTTTGCTGAATACCGACCGGCCGCCGGTCTTCTGCCCCGGATGCGCCCACGACCGCATTACCCGGGCTTTGGACCAGGCCTTCCAGAATATGGGACTCTGCGGCCATCAAATCGTCATCGTCACCGACATCGGATGTTCGGGACTTTTTGACACGTTCTTTCATACCCACGCCTTACACGGTCTTCACGGCCGGGCCCTGACTTACGCTGCCGGCCTGAAATTGGCCCGGCCGGAGTTAAATGTCATCGTTACCATGGGTGACGGCGGCCTGGGAATCGGCGGCGCCCATCTGCTGGCGGCCTGCCGCCGCAACCTTGATATTACCTTGCTGGTATTAAACAACTTCAATTTCGGGATGACCGGGGGCCAGTTTTCGGCAACGACCCCGCCCGAAGCGCAAGTTGGCTCCGGGTTTTTAAACCGGCTGGAACGCCCGCTGGATGTTTGTCAGGTGGCGTCTTCGGCCGGAGCCCCTTATGTTTCCCGGTGCTCGGCTTACCGCCAAGACCTGGCACGGGAAATCCAAAGGTCTATTCGCTTTGAAGGCTTTGCCGTCCTGGACATCTGGGGCGTCTGTCCCGGTCGTTATACCAAACAAAACCGGCTGACTTCGCAAAGCATCGAGGAATCCATTGCCGGGCTTCCCAAGGCTGAAGGGCCGGTGCCGGAAAACATCCGCAAGGAATATGGCCGCTACTATCGAGAACTCGCCGCAACGCAGAAACCGGCTGCACCTGCCCCCAAGATAAAGGCCGTCTTCGATCCTCCTCAAACGGGCCGGCAAGAAGTGGTTATCCTTGGAAGCGCCGGCCATCGGATCATCACCGCCGGAGAGATTTTATGCCTTGCCGGCCTGTCTGCCGGACTGCGGGCAACCCAGAAAAACGAGTACGACATCACCGTCCTGCGGGGACCGTCTGTCAGCGAAATCATCCTCTCTCCGCAGGAGATCGGCTACACCGGCATTGATCGGCCCGCTGTTGTCCTGGCGCTGAGCCAGGAAGGCGTGGACCGCCGGAAGTATCTTTTCGATCAGTTGGACAGCAACGCTCTGGTGATCCGGGATAAAGGGGTTGATCTGCCGACCGGCCGTGCCAGAGTACATTCAATCGATTTTAAACGCCGGGGCATAAAAGTACCGGACCGGGCCCTGGCCGCATTAGCAGTCATGGCCAAAATCAACACAGTGATTCATCAGAACATGCTTCAATCTGCATTGGCGTATCGCTTCAAGGGAAAAATCCTAACAACCGCGCTCGAGCTGGTTAAAAGTATAAAGCTCCCCTTGACCCCGTCCTAATGGACGGGGGTTCTGAGAAAGATATTATACTTTTCGTGCTTTCAAAATTTCGTGCTTTCGTGATATTTTTTATTTCCGACAGTCTGTCTTTGGAGGAAAGGACATGAATTTCAAACTTCCCAGGGAACTTGAAATGCTGCAAAAGGCGGTGCGCGAATTTGCCGCCAAGAAAATCGCACCCCATGCCGAGCAGTGGGACAAAGACCACTATTTCCCGTATGAAGAAGCCATTAAACCCATGGGACAACTCGGGTTTTTCGGAACGGTCATTCCGGAAGCTTACGGCGGCGAAGACATGGGCTGGCTGGCGGCGGCGATCGTAACCGAAGAAATCGCCAAAGTCTCCAGCTCCCTCAGGGTACAGGTCAACATGCAGTCTCTGGGAACGGCATTTACCATTTACAAATACGGCAGTGAAGCCCTTAAGCAAAAATACATCCCCAAACTGGTAAAGGCCGACTATATCGGCGGCTTCGCCATCACGGAACCGGATGCCGGTTCGGATGTTATGGCCATGTCGTCGATTGCCGAAGACAAAAAAGATCACTGGCTCCTGAACGGTTCCAAGACCTGGATCTCCAATGCCGACATCGCCGATGTCATGATTTATTATGCCTATACGGATCGTAACAAAGGGGCAAAGGGGCTTTCAGCCTTTGTCGTGGAGCTGAAAAATTTCAACGGCATCAAAACCTCGCGGCTGGAAAAGATGGGATCGCATTCCTCGCCCACAGGAGAGATTTTTCTCAGCGATACAAAGGTTCCCAGGGAAAACATCCTCGGAATGCCCGGTGACGGTGCCAGGATCGTATTCGAATCGTTGAATCAGACCCGCCTTTCGGCCGCTGCCGGTGCCGTGGGCGTAGCCCGGGCATGTTACGAAGCGGCCCTCAAGTATTGCGGCGATCGCAAACAGTTCGGCAAACCCATCGGCGAGTTTCAAATGAATCAGGACATGATCGCCCAGATGGCCACCGAAATTGAGGCGGCCCGGCTGCTGGTTTACAAAGCCGCCTGGGAAAAGGATCAGGGGAACCTTAACAACGGGCTTCAAGTCGCCCAGGCCAAGTATTTTGCCGGTGAGACAGCCTTCAAGTGCGCCAACTATGCCATGCGGATTTTGGGCGCTTACGGATACTCGACCGAATATCCGGTTGCCCGCTTTTATCGGGACACACCAACGTATACCATGGTAGAAGGATCGGCCAATATCTGCAAGTGGATCATCGCCCTGGATCAACTGGGCATCCGCAAAGCCAGCCGTTAAGCGGCCTATAGAGCCTGTCCGCTAACCCCCTCTCCCTTGAGGGAGAGGGTTGGGGTGAGGGTGTAAGTGCTTGAATTAGCACCCCCTCACCTAACCTCTCCCCCTCAAGGGGGACAGGAATTTTAGGTTGTCGGACAAGCTCTATATTTATTTTTTTATAATTTTGGGGAATTAAAAGGAATTATACCGAAAAGGGTAAACTTTATCCGGTGGGTTTGCTAAACTTATAGACCGGTGACTTTGGTAAGGAATTAAAACGGTGTTTCCAGATAATTTTAGCCTCTTGACAAAGTTAACATATTTGTATACATTTAAATAATGAAAACCATCTCATTCTATCGGACTGTATCAGGGAAATGCCCTGTTGAAAAGCACCTTGATAGTCTGACAGATGAACAGGTGACCAAAATATCATGGGTATTGAAACTGATTCGG
>JACKQG010005563.1_pt1 | contig 13782 bp, 9 predicted proteins | sample 8237621 | NCBI WGS metagenome assembly JACKQG01 (sample SAMN15677084, study PRJNA649215) | marine metagenome | biome: marine; feature: Black Sea; material: saline water; isolation source: suspended particulate matter (SPM) from the Black Sea western gyre | collected 2013-06-09/2013-06-10 | depth...
AATCAATTTTCCGATTCCCGGACCGAGCATAAATCCTTGACCGCACATTCCAACGGCAAGAATGAAACCATCGATTTCAGTTTTTCCGACAATTGGAAATCCATCTGGAGTAGCAGGGTATTGTCCGCGCCAAGTTCGTCTGATTTTTATATTCATTAATTTTGGAAATAGATTCGTCATTTTTCTGGAAATTTGCGGCAAGAAAACAGATGTAGAACGATTGTCCGTTCCTTCGATTGGCGGTTTTGGTGTGATACAGAAAATTATTTGTCCTCGTAAATTTTGATAAAAATAGTAATTTTTCGAATCCACTCCGTGACGCAAATCTACAATCATCGGCTTAAAAAATGGTTTGACTGGCTCAGTAATTCCACCTTCGTGGCTATCTGGCTGAACAGGAATTTCGATTCCGAGCATTTTCCCGATTTCTCTCGCATTATTTCCAGCAGCATTTATTAAGATTTTGCAATTGTAATCTCCCCTATTTGTTTTGATTCCGGTAATTTGTTTTTTTTGAGTTTTCACAGCAAAAATTTTTTCATTGAATTTATATTCGGCGCCAAATTCTATGCTTTTGAAATAGAACGCATTCAAGGCAAGTAGTGGAGAAGCACTTCCATCTTCAGGCGAAAAAGTCGAGCCTCGCAAATTTTTCTTGCAAATTCCTGGAACCAGTTTTAGATATTCTTCGGGCGAAATCCAGTTGATATTTAAGCCAAAACTTTTCTGGATTTTTAGAAGTTTTTTCAGCATTTTTTCATCTTCATAAGTGTATGCGGGAAAGGAATATCCGTTGGCTTGCCATTCAATATCATCGCCATATTTCTCTTTCCAAGTTGAAAAAATTTTTATCGATTCTTGCGAAATATGAATCTTAGCTTTGTCAGAATGCGTTGCACGAATTCCGCCGATAGCCATTTTGTTTTGTCCTTGACCTGGCGATGCAAGTTCATCAATCACAAGCACGCTGAATTTTTCTTCAGAAAGCGATAATGCAATCGGGACGCCAACAGAGCCAGCACCAATAATGATTATATCAAAGTTTTTTTTCATCATTTTTACAGTTTGCGAAGTTCGCGAAAGGCACTTCCATAAAGAGTGGACGCCTTGTATTTCTTGTAATTTTTTCTAAATCAAAACCTTCTTCTTGATAAATTTTCAGAATCAAATTTTCGCAGGTTTTTGAGCCGCAAGATCCCATTCCAGCGCGAGTTATCTGCTTGAGCTGATTCATATCTGTTACTCCTTTTTTTACCCATTTCCGAATTTCTCCAACAGAAACTCTCTCGCATCGGCAGATGATTATATCATCATCGGTTTTGGGGATAATCGGCTTTGGGAAAGATTTTGAAATTTCTCTCTTTTGAATTCTTATTCCGGCAATCTTTTTTGCGATTTTGTGAGGTGATTTTATTTGAATTATTTGAGTTTTATTTTTTACATTTTGAACTTTTTTGACTTTCAATTCATCTAAAAAATTTCCTTCAATGTCCACAGCTTTAACTTTTTGATTAGGATTTATCGGGAAATTTTTCAATTCATAAGGAACGGAAACAGTTGGAAATTTTGAATCCTGCCGATAATCTACTAAAGTAATTGCGAGCGCTGGACAGATAACAATGCACTTTTGGCAGCCGCTGCATTCGCCTTCAAATTTGGGAATTCCAAGTAAATTATCGTTTTTGATTTTTATCAAATTTAGTGGACAAACCGAAATGCAAGGATTGCAAGGAATTTCCTCAATGCAGTGAATTATTGGAAACACTTTATCACATTTTTCTGGAATTTTATATTTATGAATTTTTCCTGGCGGACTTTTTAGAATTTTAGCTTTTTGATTCCATTCTTTTGGAATTTTCTTTTCGATTTTTCCTAATTCATTTGTAATTTTCAGCCCAACGATTTTTCCATTAAACATTGCTGAAGATGCTTCGGCAATTTCAAGAGCATCGCCTGTGGAAAACACTTTCATATTTGCATTTTCTGCTTCCTGCTGAAATTCATTTATCGAATTTAATCCGACTGCAATGAGAATCGTGTCGCATTTGATTGTCTTTTCAGTTCCAAAAATTGGCTGGAAATTCTCATCAACTTTTGCAATTGTAACCGATTCAACTTTTTTTTCCCCATTTGCTGAAAGTATTGTATGCGATGTATAGATGGGAACTCCCAAGCGTTTGAGTTTATCCTGATGAACTTTATATCCTCCACATTTGGGCAAAACTTCAGCAACTCCAACCACATCAATTCCGGCTTGCAAAGCATGATAACCAGCGATGAGTCCGACATTTCCGCCACCAATTATAAAAATTCGTTCCGAAGGCAGCACCAAATCCCGATTGACAAGTGTTTGAAAAGCACCGGCACCATAAACTCCCGGAAGTGTATTCCCGGGAAATGCAAGCATTTTTTCTCTTGCTCCAGCTGCATTGAGAATAATTTTTGGCTTTACTAAAATGTATTTGTTATCTCGTAAAATTCCCACTTTTTTGTCGCTGAATACAAAGAGTGCGACGCTGTTTGTCCAAATTTTTGAGTTTTCACAATTTGTCAATTCTTCGGATAAAATTTTTGCAATATCTATTCCGCGAGTTCCAGCATAACAATCTTTTATCGAACCGAAAAATTTATGCGTCTGCAAAACAAGTTTTCCGCCTAATTCCTGTTTGTCGTCAACGAGAATAAATGAAACATTATGCTTACACAATTCGATTGCTGCCGCCAATCCAGATGGTCCGCCGCCAATAATCAGAACTTCAGTTTGAAATTCTTCAATTGGCGAAAATTCAGGTTTTTCATCAACATCTGGCAATTGGGGAAGTCCTTCACAACTCTGCACAATCATATTCTCTTGAACAGCGACCATACACGATTTTACAGGAAGTCCATTTGCGATGACTGTACATTGAGCACATTGCCCATTGGCACAAAAAATTCCTTGCGGCGAATTGTCTTTTTTGTGATGTCCAAAGATTTGAATTCCATTTGCAATCAGTGCAGAAGCAATCATTTCACAATCATTTGCAATTAATTTTTTCCCATTCCAATAAAATTTGATTTCCTTTTTCTTCTCGGTTTCGAGAATCGGGTGAACTTTTACTCGCTTCATATTTTTTAATGACTACTCAATTTTTTTTCCTACTCATAAATTCGGAATATAATGTCAAGAATTTCAGATAAATCTTGACATAATTTTTGTCTGATTTGCCAATCCGATAAAATTATTTTTGCCAAATCTGAAATTTGAAATATGTACTAAATAGCGTGTAAAGGAGTTGTAGTATGTTTGAAATTTTAAGCAAAAGCGAGATGGCGGCTGGAACAATAATTCGTTTCGATATCAAAGCGCCGAAAATTGCGAAGAAGATAAAACCTGGGCAATTCATCATTTTACGAACCAGCGAAACTGGAGAAAGAATTCCAATTACCGTTGCTGATGTGGATAATTTGGGTGAAACAATCGCTATCATTTTTCAGGTTGTTGGAAAGACCACAGCGCTATTGAGGTCGCTAAATGTTGGCGATTTCATCAAAGATGTTGTCGGTCCACTTGGAAAACCTGCAGTTATAGAAAATCTCGGAACTGTCGTCGTAGTTGGCGGTGGAACTGGAATTGCGATTCTTCATCACATCACAAAAGCACTTAAAAAATCTGGAAATAAAATTATTGGTATTATCGGTGCGCGAGAAAAAGATATGCTAATTTTGGAAGATGAAATGCGACTGCTCTGCGATGAACTTGTGGTCACAACAGATGACGGTAGTTATGGCAAAAAGGGCTTTGTAACCGACCCGCTAAAAAGATATATTTCCGATGATGATAGTATTAAAGAAGTGTATACAATCGGACCGATTATTATGATGAAAAATGTTTGTAAAATTACCGAAAAAAAGAAAATCAAAACGATGGTGAGCTTGAACCCTGTTATGGTTGATGGCACCGGAATGTGCGGTTGTTGTCGAGTTAGTATCGACAATGAAACAAAATTTTGCTGTGTTGATGGTCCAGATTTTGAAGGTCATAAAGTCGATTTTGAAGAATTAGAAAAGCGAAATGCAATGTATCTTAAAGATGAGAAAGAATCGCTATTATTTTCGGTGAAATGAGGAAAATAAATGTCTAAACAAGATAATAAAAATCCAAAAGTAAAAATTCCAAGACAGAAGATGCCAGAACAAGACGCAACACTTCGTATTCTCAATTTTATGGAAGTTCCATACGGCTTTACATCGGAATTGGCAGTTCTCGAAGCAGAGCGATGCATTCAGTGCAAAAAGCCAAAATGTGTTGACGGTTGTCCCGTCAATATTGATATTCCTGAATTTATCAAGCTTATCAGCGAAGAAAAATTTGATGAAGCGGCAAAGAAAGTCAAGGAGCGAAACATTCTTCCTGCCGTCTGCGGAAGGGTCTGTCCACAAGAAGATCAATGTGAAGAATTGTGTATTTTGAGTGTAAAGGATGAACCTGTAGCCATAGGAAATTTGGAGAGATTCGTCGCAGATTATGAGAGAAAAATGGGATTAGTAAAAGCTCCAATTATTTCCAAAAAACGAAATCAAAAAATTGCAGTTGTCGGCTCTGGGCCAGGTGGATTGACTTGTGCGGGAGATTTGATTCAACTTGGATATGCTGTTACTATTTTTGAAGCGCTGCATCAAGCAGGTGGTGTACTTGTTTACGGAATTCCTGAATTTCGTCTGCCGAAAGCAATTGTAAATTTCGAAATTGAATATCTTCAAAAACTAGGATGCAAAATTGAACTCAATCATATTATAGGAAATCTTTATACTGTCGATGAATTGTTAGAAGATTTCAATTCTGTTTATATCGGAGTTGGAGCTGGATTGCCGCGTTTTATGAATATAACTGGCGAAAATCTCTGCAATGTCTATTCTGCGAATGAATATCTCACGCGAATAAATCTTATGAAGGCATACAAATTTCCCGAATATGACACACCGATGCCGCACGGAAACAGAGTTGCTGTGATTGGTGGTGGAAATGTCGCTATGGATTGCGCCAGAAATGCCTTACGAACTGGTGCGAGGGAAGTTACAATAGTTTATCGTCGCTCGAGAAAAGAGATGCCAGCCAGAAATGAGGAAATTCATCATGCTGAACAAGAAGGAATTAATTTCAAACTGCTTACCAATCCGGTGAAATATATTGGCGATAAATCAAATTGGGTCAAAGGAATGGAGTGTATTCAGATGGAATTAGGCGAACCAGATGAATCAGGAAGAAGGCGACCAGTTCCAATCGAAGGTTCAAACTTTGTTTACGACTGTGACCTTGCGATTGTTGCAATCGGAAATGGACCAAATCCGATAATATTCCACACAACTCCGGATTTGAAACTGAACAAATGGGACAATATCGATGTGAATCCCGAGACGATGGAAACCTCCAAAGAATTCGTATATGCTGGTGGCGACATCGTAACCGGGGCTTCCACAGTTATCGAAGCGATGGGCGCAGGTAGAATTGCGGCAAATTCAATTCATAAAAAATTATCAAAATAATATAAATGTTAGGAAAAATTTATGAAACTACTAGAAAAAATCCAAAATAAATCAGCACTTGTCGGAGTTGTCGGACTCGGATATGTCGGCTTGCCAATGGCTGTAACTGTCGCCAGAAAAGGTTTCAAAGTAATTGGAATCGATACTAGCGATTACGCCGTAAATCATGTCAACGATGGAGAAAATTATATTGGAGATGTTGACGATGCCGAGCTGAAAAAAATTGTAAAGAATGGCTCGCTTAAGGCATCTTTCGATTACAAACTTATGAAAAATGCCGATGTGATTATGATAGCCGTTCCGACTCCACTTGATAAATATCAGCAACCGAATTCGTCTTTTGTTCGCTCATCGGTGAAATCGCTTGCGGAAAATGTCTCAAAAGATACGCTTATAATTTTGGAAAGCACAACTTATCCTGGAACAACACGAGAAATTTTAGTTCGAGAATTCGAAAAAAATGGATTTCAGATTGGAAAAGATATTTTTATCGCTTTCTCTCCAGAAAGAGTTGACCCAGGAAATAAAGATTACAAAACTTCTAACACTCCCAAAATTGTTGGCGGAATTACCGAAAATTGTAATAAGGTCTCCAAAAAATTTTACGAAACTATTTTGGATGCAGATGTCTTTTTGGTCTCTTCGCCTGAAATTGCTGAAATGGAAAAAATCTATGAAAATACTTTTCGAAATATCAATATCGCTCTCGCAAATGAGATGACAATTCTGTGCGAAAAGATGGAAATTGATATTTGGGAAGTTATCGAAGCGGCGAAGACAAAACCGTACGGATTTATGGCTTTTTATCCCGGACCAGGAGTTGGCGGACATTGCATTCCGCTCGACCCATTCTATCTAACTTGGAAAGCAAGAGAGTATAATTATCATACGAGATTGATTGAACTTGCGGGTGAAATAAATATGAGTATGCCAACTTTTGTTGTGAATAAGGCGGCAAAACTTCTCAACGAAAAAGGGATTTCGCTTTCAAGGGCAAATATATTGCTGCTTGGTGCGGCTTACAAAAAAGATATTGCTGACTTTCGGGAATCGCCAATTTTGCCGCTTATATCAATTCTGGAAAAAAATAGCGCGAAATTTGTTTACAACGACCCGCATATCCCCGAATTTATCCACGAACATACATACAAAAAATATCACTCTGTAAATTTGGATAACATTGAAAAATATGATTTGGTGATTATTTTGACCGCACATTCAGCTTACGATTATGACGATATTGTAAAAAGAGCAAAGTTGATTCTCGATACACGATTCGCTTGCAAAAAGATAAATGCCGAAAATTTAATTCGGCTGTAAATATGAAAAAAATCGCATTGAAAGATGCCGATGTTTTCCGCAAAAAAGTCATTGTCAGAGTAGATTTTAATGTCCCTTTGAACGACAATTTAGAAATTACAAACGACAAACGAATTGTCTCTTCCATTCCAACAATAAAATATCTTTTAGAGAAAGAAGCTGCGGTAATTTTGCTTTCGCATCTCGGAAGACCAAAAGGACAAATTATCCCAAAATTAAGTTTGAAACCCGTTGCAAAAAGGTTATCGAAATTGCTTCAAAAAGATGTAAAATTTATAAATGATTGTATCGGAAATGATGTCAAAAGTTCTGTTGGAAAAATGAAATTTGGAGATTTGATATTATTGGAAAATACAAGATTTCATTCCGAAGAGAAGGGCAACGACCCAAAATTTGCAAAAAAGTTAGCAGAATTTGGCGATATTTTTATCAACGATGCATTTGGAACTGCTCATCGTGCACACGCTTCCAATGTAGGAATTGCTAAATATCTTCCTTCCGCGATTGGATTTCTCATCGAAAAAGAGATAAAATATCTTGGCGAATCTCTGAAAAATCCGAAAAAACCATTTACCGCAATTCTTGGCGGAGCAAAGGTTTCTGATAAAATTGAATTGATAAACAATCTTCTTGCGAAAGCAGATAACATCTTAATCGGCGGTGCAATGATGTTCACATTTCTGAAGGCAAAGGGATTTTGTGTCGGAAATTCTTTAGTTGAAAATGATAAGCTTGATTTGGCAAAAAATCTGCTTAATCAAGCCAAAAAAAAAGATGTGAAACTCATTCTTCCAGTTGATACGGTTATTACACAAGAAATTAAAAAAGATGCGGAGCACAAAACTGTTGATGTTTCCAAAATCCCAGAAAACTGGATGGGTTTGGATATTGGGGAAAAAACAGTTGAACTTTTTGGGAAAATAATTTTGCAATCCAAAACTATCATTTGGAATGGCCCGATGGGAATTTTTGAGATAGAAAATTTTGCTTATGGAACAAAAGGGATTGCAAATGCGCTTGCCGAATGTTCTGGAATTACGATTATTGGCGGAGGAGATTCTGCATCTGCGGTAGAGAAATTTGGCTTGGCTAATAAAATGACACACATTTCAACTGGCGGTGGAGCGTCTTTGGAATTTTTAGCTGGAAAAGAATTGCCCGGAATTGCTGCAATTTCTGACAAATAAAACAACTGAGTAAATTCCACCACTAAATAAAAAAAAGACCTGAAATATTTTCAGATCTTATCTCATAAAATTATTTTTGTAACTTACTTCTAATACCTCACTTCCAATCCTGTGTAGAAATAAGTGTAGAAATAATTTGTCGCATCGCCATCAATTTTTTCACATTTATATTTCTTTTCACATTTATATTTCAGATGAATGCCGATTTCTGGAATTAAATTGATTTTAGTTTCGGCAAAAATTCTTTCAGTTCGGGAAATCGAATTTGCAAGAAATTCTGATTCCTTATTCTGTTCAAATGGATCTTGCCCAACATTTCCTTGCTGCATATTTTCATATCGTAATTTTATCTGAAATGTTGGATAATTATAGCATATTTGTACAGCATTATTCAACAAATTAGAGCCGTCGGAGTAGCCCAAAAATTGTGTGTCGTGAGTATATCTGGTCTCTGTGTCATATTCATCGGAATGGCTGTAAGTTGTTGGACCAACGGCAGTTGTTTCAATATCGAACTCAAGTGGAAAAGAAAATAACTGAAATTTCAGACCTGCCTGAAAAGCTAATCCTGTCCATCCAGTTTTCGTTCCTATTCTCGATTTTTTCAAATCATCTACGAAAATATTTCCATAAAAAAGAAATCCCTTTATTGGTCTGAGTAAGCCGAACACAAATGCTCCCATATTATCTCGATTATGACTTTTGAAATCAACAAATTTAAAAATCATCATCGGCGTTGCATACGCCAAATCAAGCGTCTCGTCTCCATAAATTGCACATTGCCCTAATCCGAAAGAGAAAACTTTTGAATCATAATAAAGCATTTGAAGCGCATAAGATTTGGTTTGATAATCAACAGATTGATCAGTTAAACTGTCGGGAAGAAGTTGAGCAACAAATCCAAGATAATGAAATTTCCCAAATTTTTTGTAATATTTCAGATAGCCGTATGGTGTAACTTCAGGATTCAAAATAATGGATGAAGTAATTGTTTTACCAACCTGAAAAGTTCCATAACCGATTGATAAATTCAGGATGTTATTTTTGTAATCAAGTTCTGAGCAAGTTGAAAGAAGCCGCGTCTCTCCGCCACTTTGGTGCACGAAAAGATTTTCATCGATAAAAGTTGTATCACCCGAATAATGTCCTTTTCTATATTGAGTTAAAAATCCAAAATTGTCGCTGATATTTCCGCCGAATTCGAGTCCATTATATTCGTAAGTTCGTGTTTGTATGCTATCGAGATGCGTGATATCTTCATTTTTGAAATCTTTATGAAAGCCAATCCGTGCTGAAAAAAATAGTTTAGTTTCATCTTTTGCGTATGTAAAAATGTGTTTTTTGTCAGAATGCGGTTTGAAGAGATTCAATATTGAAGATTGTATTTTTTTTGGTGGATAGATAGCAGATTTGAAACCATCAGAAAAATTGCACGACAATCTTTCCTTATGATATTCAACTAATTTTTTATATTGATTTGATAAATCCTTTGAAGAAAATCCATCTAAAATTTTTATAATTTCATCGTGATATTGCGGATAAATGAAGTATGTATCTTCCATATATCCAAGAGTTTGCATCGATTCTAAAAATGGATATACTGCATCATTTTGAGGAATAATAAAATCGGCAGACAAACTATTAAACAAGATAAAGTGAAAAGTAAAAAGTAAAAACAAAATAATAATTTTTTTCATAACGACCTTTATTAAATAAACAATTTACCGTTTTGCTTTGAGCAGAAGATATAAACCGACCAACGCTGGCAGGACAGAATTTACGAAAAATATCGTTAGCGTAGTCGTAATCGCTGCTTCGATAGAAATTCCGAATTTTGAGAAAACATTCATCGCGAATATCTCGCGTAATCCAAATCCGCTGAAAGATATTGGAATTATATGCGAAAAATGCACAATTGGGACAGATATTATCACATCGAAGAATTTTATGTCAACAAATGTTTTTAGAATTAGAAAATATTGATAAAAGCTGATGAAGACGAAGATAATCTGCATCGTGATAATTCTCGGAACAATTTTTAGATAGTTGTCAAAATATAATTTTATCTTCTGATTTTTTGTTAGAAAGCCGAAGAGATAGAATAAAAATGGCAATAAAGTTACGAATACAAAAATAATAATTTTCAAAAATAAATTGATTGATTGAAAAAAGAAAATTGCAGCAAATGAAGCAAAGAAAAGATTTTTCCAAGTTACAAAAATCCTCTCAACCCCGACGGATATAGCTGTTGCTCGTTTTTTGTTATTCACAAAATACATTTTGCCGAAAAGTCCAAGTCCAGCTGGTAACAAAAAATGAAGTGCCATTCCAACAAAATATGACTTCAAAATTTCATACTTTTTTGGCACATAATCGGAATTGAGCTGAAGATATTTTCCCCAATTATTATATTGAATAAATAATTTTATAAAAGTTGTAAAAAATATGATTAAAATCGTTGAAAATGTAATTTGGAAAAAACTTTTTTGAAGTTGATAAAAATCGATTTTTTTCGAGATAAAAAATAAAATCAGAATTGTAATTATAATTTTTAGAGAGAAAATGATTTGTTTTTTTATTTTATTTTTCATTATTTTTTTGGTGTTTTGCCACAGAGAACACATCATGCCAGAGGCAGATCCGCCTTTGGCGGAGAGAACACAGAGATTTTTTATAATTTTTTGACATTTTAGATATTTTGGACTTTTAACATTTTGAATTTTTACTCTTTCTTCCATTCCAATTTCCAGAAAATTCCCACAATTGAGTAAAATATCAGATAATACGGATAAATAAGTATAGAAATCAAATCCATACAATGAAATTTCTCTTTATGTTTGATGAGCCCTGAAATCCAAAAAATGAGAAAGGCAATAAAATAAATAATAAATCCTTCATATTTTCGAAATGTAAAAATTTTTATTGGAAGATAAATATAAAAAAGAGTGATGAGAATCGATAGAATTTTATAAAGTTGAGAAGATTTTCCGAACTGACCGTATCTTCTTTTTTGCTGATTATGAAAATCAATTTTTTCTGATCTGGTCGGAACTTTCACATCGGAATTATATGCAATTTTATATTCAGTTTTTTTTATGAAATTTAGGAGCAACTTATCTTCCCCACACTGATAATTTTTTATTCTCTCAAAGCCGCCAACTTTGTCAAATGCTTTTTTTTTAATTGCAAGATTTCTCCCAATTGCGCTGAATGGCAGGCCAAGTCCAATTGTAGAGCAAATTATATTTGCAGACATCAATTGTGTGAATTTGCGGAATTTTGAAACATCTATTTCCGGTGAAAATCCGACGACCATTCCTGTTTTATTTGAAATATAATTGTTGTAACTTTTAAGCCAATTTGAAGGTGGAAGGCAATCTGCATCTGTGAAAAGAAAAATGTCATATTTTGCATTATCTGTAGCTTTCTTTAATGCTGCCTTTTTCCCTTTGTATTCAGTACTTTTTTCAGAAAAGTGAAAATATCTCCTGTTTTTCTCGTCCTTGCAGAACTCTTTAATTTTTAATAAGGAATTGTCTGAAGATGCGTCATCAACTAAGATTATTTCATATTTGTCTTTAGGATAATCTATTCTTTCTAAAAATGAAAAAAGAGCAGGTAAATTCTGCTCTTCATTGCGGCAGGCAATTATTATAGAATAATTATGTAACTTGTAATTTTTTAATCGAAAACTACGAAGTATTCCAAAAGATAATATGATAAAAGCGGCAAAAGAAAATAATAAAGGTAAAAAGGATAATGACATAGGGTTTTGGGTAATGAGTTTGTGGTAATTGGTTTTAGGTTTTGGGTGTTAGGTTTTGGGTTTTGGGGTTTGGGTCTTGGGATCGATATTTTATTAAATTCATTAGTTTCTTTGAAATAGTTTCGCACCGACTAATTATCTCACTTTTTTCTTCTGAAGAAATATATCAATTTCAAGAGCAATAATTGATTGAGTTTGAACTTCTGCTGAAGAACCTTTCGAAATATTGAAATAACGAATACTTTGTTTATTAGATCCGCTCTCATCTCCCTCACTTATATTACTGGGAATACTAACAGCAGCTTTTCTGATTTGATTTCTGAGGTCATAATCACGAGAAAATTTTCCTGAATCAGTAATCCTATAGATGAAGACAGCCAAATCTATTGCTAATTGCCACACTTCAAGTTTCCTGAAATCACCCATAATATTTCATTCCCCTTTTACCCAGTACCCAATACCCATTACCAATTACCAATTTTCACCTACTTCTCACTCCTCTCACAAGGATATTCCACCAAGCTTTAAAGAAATATTCAAATTGAGTAGAGATTGGTTTTTTCTGGCGTTTAATTAGATATTTTCTCTCTGACTCCAATATTTCTTCAAATGTTTCGGGCATATCGACATAATAGGGCGGCACAAGTCCGGGTTTGAATTTTGTTCTTAACTTTTTTAAATCCTTCGGATAAAGTTCAAAATAGTGTTCGCTCAAGGCTCGAACTCCTACAATTCCTACTTCGCCACGAAAAACATTTATAAATTGCGGCAATTCATCAATAAAAAGTTTTCGTAAGATTCTTCCCCAACCTGTTAATCGTGGATCATTCTTAAATTTTCCACCTTTTTCCAATTTATACTTTTGATAAATATAATCCTGCAAATATTCCGAAAATGGATGCATTGTTCTAAATTTATAAATGTTAATAAATTCCCCATTTTGTCCAACTCTTCGCATTTTTACAAACAGTCCATAAGATGGAACATCATTGGGTGACGATATATTAATTTTTCGTGCGATAAAATAAAATAAATTATTAATTTCAGTCGTATCCAAAACTTCAAATCCGCTTGAATACAATCTTCCCAATATTTCAGTTTCAGAAATTATTCTGTTTTCGCCTTTTGTTACGGCAAAATAAATCTCTTTAAAAATTGGTAATTTGGGAATTATCCTTTTGAAAATAAAATCCGTATAATAAAATATGAAGGCAATGATATTGGGATATTTAGAATAAAATTTTTCGTGATGACTCCGAATTGTCTCACCGCAACCGACAAAATATCCGCCAAATTTGAGATTTGCATTTATCGCAAGAAAGTATTTATTTATTCGTCTAATGTCATTTATTTTATGAAGATTCAGAAAGAATGTAAGAGATTCCGAATCGATATTTTCGATATTAAAAAGAGTGTGAGTATCGAGAATTGACGATTGATTTCGAGGAATTTTATCCAAAGAGAGATGAAGTCCTTCTTTTAAATGAGCATCATTTACAAAGGAGAAAAGGTCGGGATTATCAGCTAAATATTTATCTTTTAGATTTGTATAGATAGAATTTTCTATATTAATCTGGGGAAGTTCAAGTTCGATTTCGTGAGATAATTTTTGTGGAAAAAACTCTACCTGTGTTGGTTTTAATGCTGATGATGAATTATTATTCTCTGTTAATTTCCGATGAAAATAAAATAGAATTACAAAAAAAAGTTCAATACTGGAAGCAATAACGATTGTTCCAAAAACGATTAATCGCGAAGTAATTTCTACTTTCAATCCAAAAATGAGAATTAGAATAATTGCCAAAACGGTGAAATTACTTCTTATAATTGCGACAATTGGATTTCTTAATTTTTGCGATTCTGCTAAATTATATTTGTCACTTAAAATAGATATAAACAGCCAGATAAATATGAAAACAAGAAATGGCGATAAATAATTTGGCAAAATAGTCGTTTTTGTGGCGGGTTTTAGCCAAGCCATAA
>JACKQG010005564.1_pt1 | contig 13782 bp, 14 predicted proteins | sample 8237621 | NCBI WGS metagenome assembly JACKQG01 (sample SAMN15677084, study PRJNA649215) | marine metagenome | biome: marine; feature: Black Sea; material: saline water; isolation source: suspended particulate matter (SPM) from the Black Sea western gyre | collected 2013-06-09/2013-06-10 | depth...
AGCGGAGACCCTCCACCGAGCGGGAGATCGCATAGGCCACAGGATTCGGCTTATCCGGAGCGTGTTATGAACGTGCCCTGACCTTCACGGCTCACGACCTCTCCGTCCTCGAGAACCATCTCGCCCCTGACTATGGCATCCGTAGCCACCCCCTGGGTCTCGTATCCCTCGTAGGGGGTCCACCCGCATGCCGTGACGAGATCCTCACTCCTTATCGTCCATCTCTTCTTGAGGTCGATAATAGTCAAGTCGCCATCCGAGCCCACGAGGAACGACCCCTTACGTGGATAGATTCCGTATATCCTCGCGGGGTTCTCCGATGTCGTCGCAGCGAGCCTCTCCAAGCTAAGTCTCCCCTCGTTCACCCCGGTGAGGAGAAGGGGGAGGAACGTCTCGAGGCCGGGGATCCCGTTGGGAGCAGCCATCATATCCTCGAGGCCTGCCTCCTTGGACTCCCTGGAGTAGGGAGCATGGTCCGTGGCGATGGTGTCGATGAGCCCGGCTTCGAGGAGGGTCCACAGTCTAGCGGATGTCTCTTTGCTCCTGGGAGGCGGCGCAAACTTGGCCCAAGGCCCACGCTCCCGGACATCGTCCTCCGAGAGGTAGAGGTACTGGGGGCACGTCTCCACCCCGACTTTTACTCCCCGGAGCCTCGCGTTCCTGGCGTTCATGACGGTCTCCGGGAGGCTCGTGTGGACTATCAGGCCCCTGCAGCCCGTGGCCTCGAGGTAGCGGATGATCCTCTCCCCGCACTCCGCCTCGGCGATGGGGGGCCTGATCTCGAGCTGGGTGGCGAAGTCCTTCCTCCCCTCCTCCTCTAGCTTCCTCTGGTTGTCTCTAAGGATCTTGTCGTTCTCGGCGTGGATCAACGCGAGGCCCCCGAACCCGGCGATCTCCCTGAATCTATCGATGATCTCCCCGTCGAAGGTCTGGGGCCAGCTGGGACCCGCGCTGGAGACGAAGAACTTGACTCCCGTCGTGCCGAGTTTCCAGATCTCCGTGAGGTTCCCCTCGGGGTAGCCAGATGCGCAGCCGGCGTGGATGCAGAAGTCGACGTGAGCCGTGGCCTCGTACATGTCTCGCTTCTGCTCCACCTCCGTGGGGTTGAAGCCCCCTATCTGGGTGCCCGGCATCTCCAATATGGATGTGAAGCCCCCCTTCGCGGCGGCCCGGGTCCCCGAGGCTGAGTCTTCCGGCGGGAGGGTGGTATGGCTGTGACCGTCGATGAGACCCGGGAGGACCACTTTGCCGCCCACGTCGATGACCCTGTCACCCTTCGGGAGGTGGGGGGTTTTCCCAATTGCGACAATAACCCCGTTGTTGATGGCGACGCCCCCTTCTATTATCCCGGACGAGGAGACGAGTTTCCCGTTCTTAACCACGAGATCAACGGTCAATCTGCTCACGCTAAAGAGTATTAACGGATTCTATTTAAGAAAGGAAGGATCGATTCCGAGGGCTCAGAAAGATTTTTGTATCGATCTGTGCAGGATGGATCGGTGAACGGTTCTGACGGTCGACCTCATCATCAGGGACGGTAGAGTTTACACGCCGGGAGGATTCTTCGAGGGGAACATCATCGTCGACGGGGGCAAGATCCAGTCCCTTACCCATGGAGCCTTGCAGCCCGATGCGTCTCGGGTCGTGGACGCCAAGGGCAGGCTCGTCCTCCCGGGGATGATCGACATGCACGTCCACTTCAGGGACCCCGGATTCACGGACAGGGAGGACTTTGAGTCAGGCACCCGCTCGGCAGCCGCGGGGGGCGTGACAACGGTCGCCGATATGCCCAACACGGTGCCATCGGTGGTCTCGGCTGAGGCGATCCGTGAAAAGGTCGGCATCGTAGACGTGAAGGCTCTCGTAGACTACGCGTTCATCGGGGGAGCCGGGGAGCTAGACGCCGAGACGCTCCTTGCCATGGCTGATGAGGGCATCGTGGGGTACAAGACCTTCATGATAGCCAGGTTCAAGGAGCTCGCCGCCTCCGACGGCCAGATGCTCGACAACTTCAAGACCATCGCGGAGACCGGACTCCCATGCCTCATCCACGCCGAGAACGAGGACATCGTGGCTCGGGGGATGGAGAAGGCGAAAGCCCTGGGACGACTAGATCCGATCGCTCACTCGGAGTTCAGGCCCGCCATCGCTGAGGACGAGGCCGCCACCAGGACAATCCTGCTGGCAAGAGAGTCAGGGGTTCATCTCCACATCTGCCACATGTCCACGAAAGGGTCCGCCGAGGCTCTCGGCTGGGCTAAGAAGAACGGGCAGAACGTGACGGGGGAGACCTCCGCCAACTATCTCTTCCTCAACGCGGAGATCATGAAGGAGATCGGCCCCTACGCCAAGATTGACCCTCCGCTCCGGGGTCCCGAAGACCAGGAGGCTCTATGGAGGGCACTCAACTCGGGAGTGATTGACGCCGTAGCCAGCGACCATGCGCCCTATCCCAAAGAGGAGAAGGACAAGGGCTGGGAGAACATCTTCGATGCGCCCTCTGGAGGAACGGGGATCCAGACCCATCTCCCCCTCATGCTCGACTCGGTGGACAAGAGGAAGACCACCCTGAAAAGGCTTGTCGAGACCTTCTCAGCCAATCCAGCCAGGATAATGGGGCTGTACCCACGCAAAGGAGCCCTAGTCCCCGGGGCTGATGCCGACATCATCATCGTGGACCCAGACGCTGCGTTCCAGATCAAGGGCGAGGACCTCTACTCGAAGCAGAAGGTGACAGCGTTCGAGGGATACCAAGGGAAGGGCATACCCGTCACAACCATCGTGCGGGGAGAGATCATCATGGAAGAGGGTACGGTCATCGGCAAGCCCGGCTACGGCGAATACCAGCGACCGAAGACCTAGTCATCTTTCCATTTTTCAGTGGTGGGGAAACCGTTGAACAGCCTGAATGGAAGATAGAATGTGTACTATATCGTCATCGATGTGGCGTCAGATCATAACTCTTTAATCTAATCTACTCTACGACGAATGTGCGATAATATGAGCAAATTTTTTGAAGCATTTCAAAAAAGACTGGCGGGTTCGTTACAGTCAATGAGACTATTTGTTTTAGGGATAGCATGCATCATTATCGCAAGTATAATCGAATACTACGAGGATACGTCGACCTCAATCGTTCTGGCTACGGTTGGGATTTTTTTCATGATAAGAGGCTACTCAGATTATTCAGCTCAGATAAAAAAAGAAACAAAGGATTCCCCCGAGTGAAGAATCTAGGGAAGGATACTGGGATGGGACATCATTCGTTCGACCTCGTCATAAGAAACGCCAAAATTATAGACGGTTCCAGCAATCCCTGGTACAAGGCGGACATAGGCGTTGCTGGCGAAAGAATCGCAAAGATAGGGCGAATCGATGATGGTCGCCAGATAATTGACGCCGAGGGACTCGCGGCGGCCCCGGGCTTCATCGATACCCACAGCCACTCGGACCTGATGCTCATAGCCGAACCCGAGGCGAAGCAGAAGACGATGCAGGGTATCACCACAGAGGGGGTGGGCTAGGACGGGCTCGGGGAGGCACCCGTCAGCGACGACACCCTCGAAGACTGGAGGAGATTCCTTTCAGGCCTCAACGGCGACCCCGAGATCAACTGGAGCTGGAGGAGCTTCGGGGAGTACCTCGACGCTCTGGACGAGGCCGAGACGTCCATCAACGTCGCCGCACTCGTGGGGCACGGCAACCTTCGCTTGCTAGCCATGGGAATGGAGAACAGAGCTCCCACCATGTCCGAGCTTGCGAAGATGAAAGCTATCCTCTCCGACTCTCTGAAGGCGGGGGGATTCGGTCTCAGCACCGGCCTCATATACCCTCCATGTGTCTACGCTGAAACCGCTGAGCTAACGGATCTCTGCAGGGTCACCGCAGACCATGGCGGCATCTTCGTGGTCCACATGAGGAACGAGGGAGACAGGCTCCTCGAGTCCATCGACGAGGTGGCCAACATTGGGAAGGACTCTGGAACCCACGTACACGTGAGCCACTTCAAAGCGAGCGGCGAGAAGAACTGGGGGAAGGTCGAGGAGGCCCTCGTGAAGATCGAGGCGTACCGCTCGGAGGGAATAGAGTTCACGGTGGATCAGTATCCCTACATCGCAGGGAGCACCTTCCTCAGCAGCCTCCTCCCGGTCACGGCCCACGAGGGGGGCACCGAGAGGATGCTCGTAAGGCTCCGAGACCCTGAGGAGAGGAAGCGAATGAAGGCCCAGATAGCCGAGGGCCGAGGTCTCGACTGGGGCTGGAATAACATCCTGGTCACGTCCGTGAAAACCAAGGGCAATAAGCCCCATGAGGGCCTCGACCTCGGGGAGATCGCCAGGAGGAGAAGCGAGGAGCCCATGGAAGCCCTCTTCAACATAATCCTGGAGGAGGAGAATGCAGCCACCATGGTGAGCTTCAGCATGTCCGAGGAGGACGTCCGCACAGTGATGGAGAGCCCATTCCAGATGGTCTGCACCGACGGCATCGTTCTCGGGAAGCCCCATCCCAGAGTCTATGGGAGCTTCCCCCGAATCCTAGGGAGATACGTCAAAGAGGGCGTCATCAGCTTAGAGGATGCAATAAGGAAGATGACATCCCTACCCGCCCAGACCCTCGGCATCCGTGACAGGGGACTTTTGAAACCGGGGATGCACGCGGACATCACCATCTTCGACCCTGACAATGTCATCGACAGGGCCACCTACCAGGACCCGATCCAGTTCCCCGAGGGGATCGAGTACGTAATCGTGAACGGAACGGTCACCGTCGAGAATGGCGTCCACACAGGAAAAAGAGCGGGAAAAGTACTCAAACACAGCTAAACACAGTCCCTGAAAAAGAACGTTACACGCGCTTCACCATCGGTCATGAAATAAGATTATAAGCGTCATCCCAGATTACTTCGGAGAGCGGAAAATTTATGCAGGACGCCATCGAGGTAAGTGACCTCACAAAGACCTTTGGCGACATCGTAGCCATCGACGGCGCCAGCTTCACAGTCAAGAACAGGGAGATATATGGTCTCATCGGGCCCAACGGCGCAGGGAAGACCACCACCCTCAGGATCCTCAGCACCCTCCTCAAACCCTCCTCTGGAACAGCTAGAATTTTCGGGAATGATGTCGTGAAAGACCCCGAGGAGGTCAGGGAGATCATAAGCTACCTCCCTGAGGAGGCTGGAGCCTACCAGAACCTCTCCGGATACGAGTACCTCGGCTTCATGGCTGGATTCTACGCCGAGAACAAGAAATCCGCAAACGAGATGCTCAAAGAGGCCGAGGTCATCTCGGGCCTCGGCGAACGCCTCGACGACCGAGTCAAGGGCTACAGCAAAGGGATGAAGCGCAGGCTCCTCCTGGCCCGGGCCTTGATGATGAAGCCGAAGCTGCTGATCCTCGACGAGCCCACTTCAAGCCTGGATGTCGTCCACGCCTTCCACGTGCGCCAGATGATCAAGGAATACGCTGACAAGAAGGGTGTCACAGTCCTCCTCTCAAGTCACAACATGCTCGAGGTCGAGTACCTCTGCCACAGTGTCGCCCTCATCAACGAGGGGAAGGTAATTGCAGAGGGGAGCCCCGATGAGCTCACAAAGAAGTTTTCAGCTGAAAACCTGGAGCAGGTCTTCATGGAGGTGGCGAAGCTTGGGTAGCTTAATGAGCCTCGTCGTAAAGGAGATCAAGGAGCTCATCAGGGATCCCAAGATCCTCATCGGCGTCATACTGATGCCCATCATCATATTCCCCGTGATGGGCTCCGCCATAAACATCTCCACCACATCGGTCCAGAGAGCCATGATCACCGCGTCTTTCGCAATCTATAACGAGGATGAAGGAGCCACCACGGATGCCCTCCTCGGATATCTCTACACGAACAACACCGTCATCACCATCGAGGCGAATGGAATCCAAGACGCCCTTACCAAATATCAGGAAACGAACGCGAGCACACTACTGTGGATTAAAGAGGGTTACTCGGAGAACGTCTCCCAGGGGTTGAGGGGGGAGCTGAAGGTCTACGCGAATCTGAAGAGCCTCTCCATCGCTGAGGCCGGTTCGACGGACGCGATCGGGAGCCTCCTCAACTATTACGGCTACTTCCTCTCAATCGCAAACATCAACAGCCTCCTGGAGCAGGCTGGGGCACTCGGGGAGGCAAACGTGGTCAGGAGCCCCCTCAGCGTCGACTACCAGTCCATAATTAAAGGGAACGTCATCGACGTGGCGCCCTCCCAGATCGTCTCGGTCATAATGTCCCAGAGTGTGATGCTCCCCATCATGGTGATGGTGATGCTCATGTTCGCGATCCAGATGGCCGCCACGAGCATCGCCATCGAGAAGGAGCAGAAGACCCTGGAGACCCTCATGACCCTCCCCGTGAGCCGCCTCACCATCCTTAGCGGAAAGCTCGCCGGCAGCATCGTCGTCGCCGTCGCAGGGGCCATCGCATACATGATCGGCTTCGGCTACTACATGACCTCGGCCTTCAGCTTCGCCCCCGAGCTCACCACGATGTCCACCCAGGACCTCTCCATCGGCCTCGAGCCCCTCGGCACCCTGCTCCTCGGGGTAAACATATTCGTGACCCTCGTCTCCGGCCTCGCCCTCGCGATCAGCCTCGCGACCTTCACCGACAACGTGAGGAGCGCCCAGAGCCTCACCGGTTTTCTAACGATCCCTATCATGCTCCCCGCGATCATCCTCATGTTCAGCGACCTCTCGATGCTCCCCAAGACCATCCAGATGGTCCTCCTAGTGATCCCCTACACCCACAGCATCATCGCCTCCAAGGCAGCCTTCCTGGGTAACTACGCCCTCGTCCTCAGGAGCATAGGGTACATCTCGGTATTCACCCTCGTAGTGCTCTACATCGCCGCCAGGATCTTCTCCACCGAGCGCATCATCACCGCACGCTTCACCACCTTCGACATTAAGAAACTCCTGGGCAGAAGATCCACGCGGAAGCGGTGACCCTTTTTTAAACCCTTATCGCCTAAATCCAAAAGAAGCCCCATGCCCGACGCATACTTCGAGTCTCAGCCAGCCCCCGAGGAGATCCGGGAGCGAATCGACGGGTTTCCATCCTGGTTCGAGATAGACCTCGACAACCTAGAAGACAACCTAAACCAGATCAAATCCCGGACGAGCTCTAAGCTCATCCCCTGCGTCAAGAACAACGCCTATGGTCACGGCCTCATCCCGATTGTCGCCCATCTCGAAACCCTCGGAATAGAAAAAGTCCTCGTCGCCAAGCTCCGGGAAGCCCTGAAGCTGCGGGAGGCGGGGATCGGCCTCAAGATCGTGAACATGGATCCCCTGTTCGCGAGGAGCTCCTACAAGGCAGTTGTGGAAAAGGGGATCACCCACGTCGTCTACACCGAGGATGCAGCCCGGACGCTCAGCGAGGTCGCCTCAGGAAAGGGTATGAAAGCCCATGTCTTTGTGAAGATCGATACCGGGCTCAGGAGGGTCGGGGTGAAACACGATAAGGCGGCTAATTTCCTTGAACTGGTCTCGAGCCTCCCGGGTCTCGAGATCGACGGGATATTCTCGACCCTCAACCAGAACAAGGAGCAGGACAAGATCCAGGTGAAGCGGCTCCTTGAAGTCGAGGAAGAGGCGAGGAAGCGGGGGATCGACCCTGGACTCAGGAGCCTCGCGAGTAGCGACGCAGTCCTCTACAGGCCGGAGGCTCACCTAGACGTCGTGAGGCCGGGGATGCTTCTCTACGGTGTCTATCCAACTACGCGAGATAGGGGCTCCGGGATCGAGCTCAAGCAGGTCCTGTCATTCAAGGCGAGGCTGGAGCACATCAAGTGGGTGGAGAAGGGGAAGTCGGTAACCTACTGGGGCCGTTTCACCGCCCCGAGGAGGATGAGGATCGGCACGGTCCACGTGGGCTTCTACGATGCCCTCCCCCGGGAGCTGTCCAACAGGGGCAGGGTTAAGATCGGGGATGGATTCAGATCGATCCTCGGCTCGGTCTCCCTCAACCACATACTGGTCGAACTCACCGACACCGGGATCGAACCAGGGGACGTGGTAGAAGTGATTGGTAGAGAGGGGGAGAACACCGTCAACGCCATCGCGGATGCGGCGGGGTGGATGACTTACAGCCTCCTCAACCATCTGAACCCCTTCACGCCCAGGGTATACCTGAAGAAAGGGGAGCCGGTGGCCCTCCTCGAACCATAGGACAAACATAAATTACTAGGGCGGCGGCCACCATAACCGTTAAATCGTGTACCGGAAGAGTTCACGGATGCCCTCCGGGGGATGAACGATAAACGTGAACACGCTGAAGGGAATAATCTTCGACCTCGACGGCACCCTGATTCACACTTCGATAAATTTTGCCGTGATGAAGGAACGGATGATCAGCTTCCTGGAAGAGAAGGGAATCCCCGAGGGCTGCCTCACCCCGAAGCAGACGACCGTCGTCATTATCGCAACCTGCGAGGAAATCCTGCGAGAGGAGGGGAGACCGCAGGAGGAGATCGACGAGGTGAATCGGAAACTCGAGGAGATCATGAACCTTGGGGAGTTAGAAGCCATCCAGGATGTCTCCGAGGTGAATGGAGTTCGGGACGTTCTCCAAGAACTCAGAGAAGCGGGCTACAAGCTGGCAGTCCTCACAAGGAGCCATCACGCCTACGCGGTCGAGGCCCTTAGAAGAATCGGTGCCCTCGACCTATTCGATGTCATCCTCGGCCGGGGCGAGACCCCTAAACCCAAACCTTACCGTGAGGCGTTGGAGCACACTGCGATGCTGCTTGGCCTCGATCCGAAGGAGATCATTTTCTTGGGTGACAATCATATAGATGTCTCTAGCGCCGTTAACGCTGAGGTTCCCTTCATAGGGGTTAAAACTGGGCGGCGGGGGGACCTTTCATGGGACGGGCGTTTCCCGGAGGTTCTCATTGAAAGCGTGGCCGACTTGCCCTCTTACCTGCGTAGTCTAGGGTAGTGGTTCTAGGGAGCCTGTTTGATAGAGGGATAGGTTTTTATCGATACTTCGGGGATTATTAAGAAAATCGGGTTCATTTGTCGATATTCGCTGTTAAATGGGATGTGTTGAAATGTCAGGTAAGAAAGAGGTGTATATGCAGAAGCTGAATCAGGCTATGGCGGTGTTGAACCGTGTGGCTGAGGATAATACGACGCCGAGGAATATCAGGAGGACGGCGAAGCAGGCGAACGACATGCTTCTCGATGAGAGCCTGAGCCCCGCTGCGAGGGCGGCTAACGCCATCGATCTCCTGGATCAGATTTCTCAGGATCCGAATATGCCCATGTATACCAGGACTCGGATCTGGAATGCGATCAGTGTCCTTGAGGGTATCCGGGACTAGGGTTCTTGGGGTTACCCTTTTTTCTTTATAGGAAATTATACGCCTTGAACGGTTGATTCGCTGAAAATTAGGGGCGGTTATGGTTTTTCGTGGTTGATTTATTTATTTCTGACGATTAGGGGCGGTCTTCTCGGATCCTGGGTTGCCGGGGAGACGTCTTTTTATATAGGGGGGTCCCGAGTCTATGTTTGGCATTGTCCACTCGATCCGTTTCCATCCCCTGGCTCCTGCAGTATTATTGGGATGAGGTTCTGACCCTCGTGGTATGTGTGAGCCTCGACCTTGTTGAGTATCTTTTCCCGCCCCTCTTGATGCCTGTGGTGGGAGACGCCGTGGACCTGGTGGGGATTACTTTCTCCGTGTTCTTCTTCAAGTGGATCGGGGCCATCACTTTCCTGGAGCTCATCCCGGGGCTTGACTCCCTCCCCATTTTCACGTTTGCCTGGTTGATATGGTACCTCGTGAAGAGAAAGAAGGAGGGGAGGAAGCGGGAGGAGGAGCTCGACGGTTGGAGATAGAGCATCCGGTTAACTCGATGCAGGTTATTTGATATTGTGACTCCACCCATCCAGGGATATGCGTATAGTCGGGGAAGAGGATGAGGGCATATTGAGGCTTGTGGATACCCACGCCCACCTCAGCGATCTGGAGGACCGGGAGGGAGTCATCGGGAGGGCGAGGGAGGCCGGGATCGAGGCCATAGTCGCCGTGGGGGGTAACCTGGAGACATCGAGGGCGACCCTCGGGTGGGCCGACGATTACGGGGGGTATGTGCACCCGGCCGTGGGCATTCATCCGACGGAGTGGATGGGAGACGACGTCGATGAGACCCTGAGATTTATCGACGAGCATGTCGACAGGTGTGTCGCCGTGGGGGAGATCGGTCTCGATTACTGGAACCGAGAGGCGAAGAGGAGTGAGGATGTGAGGGAGCGTCAGAGGGAGATCTACATCCGGCAGCTGGAGATTGCTGTGGAGCACGGGAAGCCGGCCTCGGTGCACGGGAGGGGGGCATGGGATGACGCATTGGGGCTCGCGAGGGAGCATGGGCCCGACCGGATCATATTTCACTGGTTCAGTGGGCCCCTGGATATCCTTAGGGAAGTCCTAGACTATGGATACCTGATCTCGGCTACTCCCGCAGCGGAGTTCAGCAGGGATCACAGGGCGGCTCTCGCCGAGGCGCCTCTCGAGAGTATGGTGATCGAGACGGATTCTCCCGTCAGCTATCATGGGAAGCGGGCTGAGCCCGCGGATATTCTGCTCACTCTGAGATCTTTGGCGGATCTTAAGGGGGTATCCGAGGAGGATGTGGCAGAGGTCACTACTCTGAATGCGGAGAGGTTTTTTGGACTCTGAGCTAGGTTTAGAGTTAGAATAGATGTGAAAAAAGGGAAAAAAGGAGTTTTTTAGGCGTTTAGGAGTGAGCTGGCGCCCTGGAAATAGTCCAGGACGTTCATTCCTTTGTCGGTTAGGTGGTATCGTTTCTTGGCGCGTCTGGCGCCTTGCTCCTCTGTGACGTAGATTAGTTCCTGTCTTAGGAGGTCGGCGAATACTTTCTGGGTGGAGTTCCAGGACATGTTGGCGGCGTACATTATCCGTGTGGGCTTGTCCATGCCCCCCTGGATCGATTTGAGCACTGTGATCAGTATGTCTAGCTTCGATCGCCTTTCGCTGATGGAGATGTCGATGGGGTTGGGGAATATCTCTGATGTCATTTGTCTCGCCTTTCACTGGTCCGTGGCTGACTCGACGTTGCACTCGTTGATGTACTGGGCGTTGTTGGTGGTGACGCTTATGCTGACGGTTGTCCCGATGTCGTCCTGCTGGATGTTGTCGGGGCCTTTCACGTAGACTAGGAGCTCCCCGCCTGAGATGAGGGGGATATCGGCGTCGGCCTGGGTGTAGTTCCTGCTGTCGATGAGGACGCTAGAGCCCGTCAGTGAGGCGTAGCTCGTGATATTCAGGCTGCCCTCGATGACTGTGCCCGAGGGCACCCTGTAGTAGTAGATGTCTGCCCATTCGGAATCTACTCCCCTCACCGAGAATTTGTCGATGAGGAGGTCCCTCCCCCCTAGGTTCTGGAGCTTGAATGCCCCGACGGCGCCTGAGCTGTTGACCCAGACATGATCGTCTGTGAGCCTCACCTCCTCCATCTCGGTCCTGGTCATCGTGACGTTGGTGGCATAGTAGGCCACCACCGTGGTGAGCAGGACCGCCACCACGAGGAGGATGAGCGTGGAGACCACCTCGCCGAGGCCTCTGCTTTTATTTTTAATGACTTTCTTCAATTCTACATTCCTCGACCTTTTTGGTTAACCCATGTTTGTCTCCATATATTTAATAGGGATTTTGAATCCTTATGTGGTGTCTGTTTTATTCGTGTAGAATATTCAGTCAAATGATTATTTCATCATCTGTGCATCATATCTTGTTTCGAGATTAGTTTGTGGTTTGAATCTCTGGGAGAGGGGGCGGGGGTATAGATCAGGGTTCTATGGTTTTGTCATTGGTTGGTGAAGGGTGAGATGGTCGTTTTGGGGTCATCCGTGTGTGGCTGGGGTCGGCTGTGTGGGGAGGCTGCGGGTGGTTTTATCATCTTATGTAGAAATCGATCTCCGTCGGGTCCATGCCGGCGTGGTCGATTAGGGTTTTCATGTCTTCGATGAGGCGGGGCTGGAGCCTGGCGACGTCGGTGATGCTGATTATGCCGACTAGTTTCATGCGTTCCTCTTCTCTGCACATGACGGGGAGCTTCTTGATCCGTTCCCTGAACATGATCTTGATGGCCTCGTCGAGGGGGGTCTCGGGTTTGACTACGATGATGGGCTCGGACATGATCTCTCCGATGATGACCTTTTCGGGGTCTTGGCCGCTGGAGACGACCCTGACGAGGATGTCCCGTTCGGTGAGGATGCCGACGATGTCGTCGTCGGAGGAGACGATGAGGCTGCTGACTCCGAATTTGCTCATGAGGCGGGCTGCGTTTTTGGCGTTCTGAGTAGCGTCGATGGTGAGGACTTGCCTTACCATGACGTCCTGGACGCTTAGGGACATCTGTGACTCCGGTGGTTGTCTGGGGGTTTGGTTTAAAAGTGATTGTGGATTGGGGAGATGGTTTTGTGTTAGTGGGTTGTGTCATTGGTTGGGGCTGCAGGATTGGGTCGGGCGGGTTGCGGGGGCGATAAAGATTTACTTTGGGGGGGTGCATTTCGTGTGGGCCGGGGTAGCCAAGTGGTTTACGGCGCCAGTCTTGAAAACTGGTGCTCTTCGGAGCGCATGGGTTCGAATCCCATTCCCGGCGCCATTCTCTTGGGCTTGTGAGTGGTAGTCTATGATAGCGGTTTTGGTATGAATAAGTGCTCCTTTTGACATGAATGGAACCGTATCGGCGTGGTTTTCGGGTTCCTTTCATGTGATGGAGGATGTTTCAGGTTCCGATGCATGACCCCCCCCCTCCCCCCTATAGCTGCTCTCCCATTGTGTTTTGGCTATGCAGTATTCGAGATGTTAGTGTGGAGATCGGGTACTCCAGTGGAGTTTGAGTCTCTTCCGGGTTGTCATGCTCGCGTGGCCCCCCTCTGTTTTGTGAAGGGGTGATGTTTTGTTTGTTTTGGGGGTGTCTTTTGTTGTTTGGCGGGTTTTTCTGGTTTGTTTTGGTGTTGTTTTGCTACTGAATGGCTACTGAATTGCTTGAATGTTTGGTGGGGGCTGTTTCCGGGTGTTTTTCGGGTTCTTTCCGGTGTTTGGCGGTGTTCTCATATGTTTTTCTGCTGGAGCTTGCCGTCCTCGTGGATGGTTCATATCGTGAGTGCTTGGGTTACTTCCTTTGTGAATGCTTCCCTGTTCCTCCAGTTGCTGGCGATGGGGGTGGCGTTGACGATTAGGGCTTGTCCCTCTCTTCGTTTGGATTCTCGGGGGTTCTCCCAGCTGTTGATGGTGGTCATCGGGAGGGCGGGGTCTATCTCGTTGAGAAGCCCCTCGATCCTCGTGGCTGAGCCGATGCTCCACTCGCATACGGGGTCGTAGAAGACGAGGGCTCTGCCCCGGTCCTCGGGGAGGGGATGATAGGTTGTGGGCTTCCTCGGGGTGTATTCGCCGTGGAGCTCCAGGTACATCTCCCCTTCTCCCTGCTTGAAGCCTTTCGAGGCGTAGAAGTTAACGAGGGAGGTGCCTTCCCCCGTCTCGAAGGCCTGGGCGACGGCGAATCGGGCGGGTTTCCCGCCGAGGCTCCGGGGTCCGTCCCTGCACTCTTTGAGGACGCTCTCGAGGAGCCTCGAGCTGACGCCTTTTTTCTGGGTTTCTCGGAAGGGGTTGTATGTGCAGCGGATCGCCATGACCCCGTCCCTAGGTTCGGCTACCGTGGGGTCGGCCTTCTCGGGATAGTAGAGTATCTGGGCCACGGGTCTCCCGTCGAGGTAGGCGATCTT
>JACKQG010003815.1_pt1 | contig 13781 bp, 12 predicted proteins | sample 8237621 | NCBI WGS metagenome assembly JACKQG01 (sample SAMN15677084, study PRJNA649215) | marine metagenome | biome: marine; feature: Black Sea; material: saline water; isolation source: suspended particulate matter (SPM) from the Black Sea western gyre | collected 2013-06-09/2013-06-10 | depth...
ACGTCTTTTTGGAGACCATAAAGAGGGATTACCCGGACCTCAAGGTTGTGGAGGGTACTCACCCCTTTCATGACCCGGATGAATTTAAGAAAGGTATCAAAGAATTAGTCTCCCAGAGGGTCGTTACGCCTCAGACCATGAACGACCTGGTCTTCAAGAAGATAAAGCTACCCCCTGAAAAAGAAGATTAAATAAGGCCAGAACCAAAACCTGGAGGATCATTTTCCGCTTTTTGATGAAGATCGGGGATGGGATAATGGGATATAGGACATAATTCCTTGCTGTTAGGCCTGTCAGTTCATCCAACACTTTAACCCTGGGAGGGGAAAGGACCACGGCCGGCGCTCCAAGGGATCGTCCTACCGCTTTTGCTGTATGTCGGTTATCTTGTTCTGTGGGTTGTCTACCTGACAACTGTTTTTAAGTCATGTGGAAATTCCGAATTTGGGCAGGATGTACGCCTGCAAAACAACCCACCCTACTATAATCAAGACAAATACCCAGATACCCATTCCACCACCTCTTTTTTGAGTTTCACTCTGTTCCAATACACAGCTCCTTCCAGATCTTATCGATACAGCGCACGGCTGTATAGATCAGCCTCACGAAAAACCGCCCTGAGATGCGCACGATGGTGCGTCTGAGCAGCTTCCCATATCCATACATGGACCGGAATCGGAAGAAACAGATGAAAATATAGATAATTGCTTTTCGCTTTCTTCACTACCGCAGGAAGGGCAGGGGCCCTTATCTTCCCCGGTGTTCCGAAAGCAGAGGGATTCAAAGGTGTTGTCACACTTCTTGCATTTGAATTCATAAATAGGCATTTGTTCTCCTTTGTACTGAATAATAAAATTCTTACCTGTCACCTGGGTTGAGAGGTTCAACATTCACGGTTCTCTCAAAGCAGGCGACCGCTTTATCCCAGTTGTGGATTAACGGATTACGTTGAGGAGATTGTTTCTAATTCCTCAATCCCTTAATTCCTAAATTCGCAATTCCGGTTTATCCGGATTAGGTGCTATAGAACCAAAAAAAGATAGAAGGTTTCAAAAATTGTTAAAGGGATCTGTATCTCTGTCCCTGATAAGTTAGATCATTTTAGAGAATTTGCAATTGCCTTTTTTGTCTCTTGAGCGATTTTCAGCTCTTCATTTGTAGGTATAACCAAAATTTTGACCTCGCTGTTCTGAGAGTTAATTTCGCTGATTCCGCTTCCGGCCAACTTATTTCGCTCCAGATCAATCTCCATGCCGAGTCTGTTCAGACCGCGGGAGCAGAGTTCGCGGACGTATGGTGAATTTTCGCCTATACCTGCGGTAAAAACTACAGCATCCAAGATCTCCAGGACCGCAAAATACGCGCCCATATACTTCTTTATCCTGTATGTGTAGAGATCCAGGGCAATCTTTGCACGACTGTCACCCGCGTCTATTTTTTCAATGACTTCCCGCATATCATTGGTTCCGCAAACCCCCTTCAGCCCGCTCTCGTTATTCAGTAATGTGTCAATATCTTTTGGCGACATCCCCAAATGATCTGTTAGAAAAAAAGGGAGCGCCGGGTCCACATCCCCTGAACGGGTTCCCATCACCAGGCCCGCAAGAGGAGTCATGCCCATGGTTGTATCCACGCATTTCCCGTTCTTTATGGCAGCCATACTGGCCCCGTTTCCGAGGTGGATGGTAATCAGGTTCAATTCCCCTAAGGGTCTGCCCAAGTATTCTGCCGCCCTTTCAGCAACATAGGCATGGGAGGTACCGTGAAAGCCGTATCGCCTTACCCGCTCTTTTTCGTATAATTCAAAGGGAATTGCATAAAGAAAGGCCCTCATAGGGATCGTCTGGTGGAAGGCTGTATCAAATACGGCGACCTGCAGGGCGTCTGGAAAGGCCTCTCTGGCGACCTCAATCCCAATCAGATTGGGAGGATTGTGCAAGGGGGCCAAGGGAATATTTCTCTTAATAGCGGCGATCACCTCTTCATCTATAATCGTGGTGGAGTGAAAGGCCTCTCCACCATGGACCACACGGTGACCAACAGCTGCGATCTCGTTTTTGTCCCGAACTGCTCCATATTCCTCATCAACGAGAAGATCAACGATATGCCTCATCCCCTCATGATGGTCAGCGATTAAAACAGCTTCCTTTATTTCTGTTGATTCACCATTTGACAGGATATTCTTTTGAATGATCAGACTTTCCTCTTCACCGATCCTTTCAGCTATGCCTGAAGCCATTACCCTATGGTCGGCCATGTCAAATAATTCGTACTTGATGGAAGAGCTTCCCGTGTTGATGACCAGTATTTTCATAATAGGCCTTTACCGGCTACCCCTCCTTTGATTGCGCTTGAATTGCGGTAATTGCAACAGTGTTGACAATGTCCGTTATTGTGCAGCCACGACTCAGGTCGTTGACTGGGTGTTTCAAGCCTTGAAGAATGGGACCGATTGCCACTGCGCCCGCAGACCTCTGTACTGCCTTGTAGGTGTTGTTCCCGGTATTGAGGTCGGGAAAGATAAGTACAGTGGCCTTACCTGCAACGTCGCTCTTAGGAAGCTTTGTCCTGCCTACCACCGGGTCAACCGCCGCATCATACTGGATCGGCCCCTCGATCTTCAGATCCGGAAGGCATTCCTGAGCTATGTCTCTTGCGATCCTGGTTGCTTCACGAACCTTGTCCACATCAGCCCCCTTTCCAGACTTCCCTGTAGAGTAGGACAGCATGGCCACAACAGGGTCGATGCCAAAGGTAAGTGCCGTTTGTGCCGAGCTGAGGGCGATTTCAGCCAATTGATTCGCATCCGGGTCAGGATTTACTGCACAATCCCCGTACACCAGCACCCTGTCCTTCAGACACATGAGAAATACGCTCGAAACAATAGAAAAGCCCGGTCTTGTTTTGATGATTTCAAGGGCAGGGCGAATTGTAGATGCAGTGCTGTGAACAGACCCTGAGACCATCCCATCGGCATCTCCTTTATAAACCATCATGGTTGCAAAATAGGTTTGATCACTCATGACATCAGACGCGTTCTCCACTGTGATCCCCTTGCTTTTCCGCAATTCATAATAGGTTCGTACATAGTCGTCAAAAAACCCGGATTTCAGGGGGTCAATAACCCTCGCGGTTTCTATCTGCAGCCCTAATTGGGCGATCTTGTTATGGATCAACTCTTCGTTGCCAAGAAGAGTGATATCTACCGCCCCCCGACGAAGCAATGTTTCCGCGGCATTTAGGATTCTCTCTTCCTCACCCTCTGGCAATACTATGTGTTTTTTGTTTACTCTCGCCTTTTGAACTAACTCATATTCGAACATCTCTGGTGTAATAATGGCGGTCTTCGCTGTAACAACCTTTTCCTCCAATTGGCTTTCATCAACATGTTCTTCAAAAATAGCCAGGGCCCGCGTTATTTTTCTGCAGTCATCCGGTGATATTGAGGCGTGTATCCCGTTGACATTTTTTGCTGTGGGAAAGGTATCCTCCTTAACGCTGAGAATGGGGACCATCGTGGGGAAGCCTTTGATCAATTCCCATACGGGCTTTTCCGGTTTCAATCCCCCCGTCAATACAATCCCCGAAATGTTCTTAATGGAAGTCGAAGTGACGGCAGCGAGACAGGCTACGATTACATCAGTCCTGTCTCCAGGGGTAATAATCAAGGAACCATATCTTATTCTCGTTAATAAATTTTGAAGATGCATTGCCGCGACCGTGAAGTTGTACACGTGCCGGTTCAACTGTTCTTCTCCATATAAAACCTCTGCGTCCAATTTTTCAGCAATTTCACCCACCGTGGGTCTTGTAAGAGATTCATCATTCGGGATGATATAGACTAATTGTTTCCCGGTCAAAGTCCTCTTTTTAAGAAGCGTTATAATGGCTTGATGATCTTTTGGGTTTGTTCGATTAACGATGGTTGCAATGACGTGGCAGCCCTTTTCAATAAGGGACTCGTGAGAAAGCTCGACCGATTGGACTACGGCATCCGTTGTTTTCTGATACGCGTTTGCAACCAGCAGAACCGGGCAGGAGAGATTTTTGCTGATCTCCGCGTTGATATCCAATTCAAAAGCCATAAGAGAGCTCTCAAAGTCGGTACCTTCACATAAAATGAAATCGTAGTCTTCTTTTAACTTGTTATATTTCTTGATTATCCCCTCAATTAACTCTGCTTCCCTGTTATATGAAACCAGATCCCCCGCCTCTTTTATGGTAAAACCATACATTTGATCATGCGGGATTTTAAGGTTGAAATGGGAGGACATCAACTTGATCGCACCATAGGGATCATCGATGCTCGTAACAAGTGGCCGGAAAAACGCCACTCTACGAATCTTTCTCAGCAACATCTCCATTATACCAAGGCTAATGGCTGATTTTCCGCTCTTTGCTTCAGTTGAGGTGACATAAAGATTGTTGGCCATGGTAAGCTCCTGTTACATGAGTTAAGAAAAGAGGTTAACGGCTTGGATAAAAAATGTAAAGCGTTTAGTTAAGGGGTGCAAATCAATTTTCCTGTTGACATACAAAGCAATCCTTTCCATACTCATTCTAAGAATGGTGCTGCCTGTCCCCGATAAAATGGGTATCATTGGAACGTCTTAATAAGTAGCGGTGCGCCTCCTGGATTCCCGCTTTCGCGGGAATGACGATGGGAGGCAAGTGACTGTCATTCCCGCGAAAGCGGGAATCCAGAAAAGTGGTCTTGGAAGTACTTGCCCTATTTTATTGAAAAGATACGTATCATTGATAATATCCAAAAACGACAGTTGTAATCACAACCTGTGGCCCCATGAACGATTACTCGGCTAAAGACTCGCACTAATCACGAAATAGAAATAGGAGAAAAAATGGATATGAAATTCTGCCCATGGTGTGGGGAAGGACTGGTGACCGTTCAAATTGCTGGGAAGCCACGTCTGAGCTGCGCATCAAAGACATGCGAATACGTGCTTTGGAATAACCCGATACCGGTTGTTGCGGCAATAACAGAACTGGATGGCAACGTTGTCCTCGCTCGCAATAAGGAGTGGCCGGAAAAGATGTTTGGCCTTATCACGGGTTTCCTCGAAAGGGGGGAAACCCCGCATGAGGGCGTTCTAAGAGAAGTCAAAGAAGAGCTGGGCCTTGAAGGAAAGATTGAAAGCTTTGTGGGCTATTATTCTTTTTTTCAGATGAATCAGCTGATATTGGCCTTTCATATAAAGGCGGAGGGGGAAATTATCATTGGTGAGGAACTGGACGAGATAAAACTCATCAGGCCTGAAAAGCTTCGTCCCTGGCGTTTCGGAACCGGCCTTGCCATTAAGGACTGGTTAGAGACCCGGAAGGCGCAAGCATAAAATGAAGGGCTGCCTGTAACTGAAAGTCTTTTCCCTTGCCATGGATGATTCAATGCCTTATGTTCTGCCTGAATATTTGCTAAACGTTTAGGTTGGGACTTTGCTGATTTGAGCCTGGGGTGTTTCAGGTTTTCGGTTGATCCTCAACCCGCTGACTTTAGACCACTTTACCTCTTAGCGAGATATGAAGGAGGAAATTATGGAAGGAATAGAGGCTATTATTGCGCGCGAGATCCTGGACTCTCGTGGTAATCCCACTGTGGAGGTGGACGTAGGATTGAGCGACGGCAGTTTCGGAAGTGCAGCCGTACCCTCCGGTGCATCCACCGGCAAATATGAAGCAGTGGAATTGCGAGACAAGAGGCGAAAGCGCTATGGGGGAAAAGGTGTTGAGCAGGCAGTGAAAAATGTAAACGGAATCATTGCCCCAGCACTTCTCGAGATGGACTCGACTGATCAGCGGCTCATTGATAAGACTCTTATTGAACTGGACGGGACAGCTAATAAGGGAAAATTGGGGGCCAATGCCATATTAGGGGTTTCCCTGGCCGTTGCAAGGGCTGCTGCCGATTCTCTCTATATGCCGCTCTACCGCTATATAGGAGGAACCAATGCATGCCGTCTCCCCATGCCCATGATGAACATCCTGAACGGCGGATCTCATGCAGCAAATAATGTGGATTTGCAGGAATTCATGATTATGCCGATTGGAGGTAAGACCTTTAAGGATGCTTTAAAGATCGGTGCGGAAGTTTTTCATGCCCTGGCCGGTGTTTTAAAAGATAAAGGGTTTTCCACGGCGGTAGGAGATGAAGGGGGTTTCGCCCCGGACCTGAAATCTGATGAAGCGGCTGTTGAGATGATTCTGGCAGGAATAAAAGCGGCAGGGTATAAGGCTGGCAAGGACGTGGTTCTCGCGATGGACCCGGCCGCATCTGAATTCTATAAGAACGGCAGGTATGTATTTTCTAAATCGGATCAATCAGTCAGGAACGGTGAGGAAATGATTCAGTTTTATGAGGACTGGGTGGATCGTTATCCGATTTATTCCATAGAAGACGGTCTGGATGAAAATGACTGGAAGCACTGGAAGAAGATGACAGGGCAAATGGGAGATCGCATCCAGATTGTGGGTGACGACCTCTTTGTCACGAACACCCGGCGTATTGCAAGGGGGATCAAGGAAAAATCGGCCAATGCGGTCCTGATCAAACTGAACCAGATCGGGACTCTGACAGAAACGCTTGAGGCGGTTCAGATGACACACAAGGCCGGCTGGAATGCGGTTATCTCACACAGGTCAGGAGAAACAGAGGATGCATTCATCGCCGACCTGGCCGTTGCAACAGGAACCGGACAGATAAAGACCGGCTCTCTATGTCGATCCGAGAGGATATGCAAGTACAACCAGCTCTTGAGGATAGAAGAGGAGTTGGGGGAGGCCGCCGAGTTTGGTTGGATTGATGATTGATGATTGGCTAATGATGATTGATCATGCAAACTTGGTTTAATGGAGATCATAAGGACAAGAATTAGGCAGCTGACTTTTTGTGAATCTGTGAATATATGAATATTGACGATTGGTGATGTCAGGTTTAGGTGAATCGCAAATCCGATGGGGGTTATCTATGGCTTATGATGCGAGTAAAAACCAGGTGTTGGACACCTGGGAAAATGAGGAGACAGGACTTCAGATATCAATAAACCGTTACGGGGATGGGGAACCCAAGTTACAGATCGGTCCCAGGACCTACACAAAAAAGGATGGAAGCAAGGGCTCTACCAAGACCGGCAGGCTCAGTATTGCTGATGTGCTCTGGCTTGAAGAGACGATAGTAGAGGTCAGGGAAAAGATGAACGAGTATTTCCTGGGAGAAAGCTGAAATTATTCTTGCGAGAGCCCTAAAGCGATTTCTACCTCGTTTGCGATCCGGGTGCAGTATTTTTCGGTCATATCGTCTGTGGGCCCCTCAACCATTACTCTACACAGGTTTTGAGTGCCGGAGTAGCGAACCAGTACGCGGCCCTGATCGCCAAGCTGGGTTTCAACGTCCTTGATTGCCTCCATTAACGGTGGAACAGAAGATATCTCAGGCTTGTTCCTGACCTCCACATTGATTAGCCTTTGGGGATAAACATCCATCATGGCTGCCAGTTGGGAAAGGGTCTTTTGCTCCCTTATCATTGCTGCGATCAGTTGCAGGGAGGTGATCACACCATCGCTTGTGGTATGGTGATCTAACAGGATTATATGCCCCGATTCTTCCCCGCCGATCACGGCCCCCAAACGCTGCATATCCTCTAAGACATATCTGTCGCCAACCTTAGATTCATGGCGGTTGATACCCTGTTTTTTGCATGCCACGCTAAGGCCGAGATTGCTCATTACGCTGGTGACCAGGAGGTTATTCTTTAACCTGCCCTGTTTCTTGAGGGCCTTGGCGCAGATCAGCATGATCTGATCGCCGGTAATTTCGCTACCCTTTTCATCGACTGCTATCAAACGGTCTCCATCCCCGTCAAAGGCGAGTCCGATTGAGGCGCCGCTCTGTCGCACATGTTCCTGCAGGTCTTGCGTAAACTGCGAACCGCAGTTATCGTTTATATTTTTTCCGTCAGGGCTATTGTGTATTATAGCAACATCTGCGCCTAAGGAGGTGAAGAGGGCTGGTGCGGTCTTATAAGTAGCCCCGTTGGCCGTATCTATGACTATCTTAATCCCCTCCATGGTCAGATCATGGGGGAAACTCTCTTTCAGAAAAGATATGTAGCGGTTAAAGAGATCATCAATCCGCGTTGCATGCCCCATTTCATTTGCCGGGGAGGCAATTTGGGGGAGGTTGCCCTTCAGGATGAAATTCTCTATAAGCTCCTCCTGCTCATCGGACAACTTGAAGCCATCCCCAGAAAATATCTTAATACCATTGTCTTGATAAGGGTTGTGGGATGCTGAGATCACAATCCCTGCGCTGGCATGGAGATCCACGGTGATAAATGCGATGCCGGGGGTGGGAAGGACACCTACCGGACAGGAGTCACCACCCATGGAAGAGATACCGGCTACAAGCGAGTCTTCCAACATATCACCGGAAATACGGGTGTCTTTTCCGATGACTATCTGTACCTTGTGGCCCTTTTTTTTGAGCAGACGGGTGACTGCCTGGCCCACAGAATAGGCGGTTTCACCATCCATCGGGTAGAGGTTGGCCTCACCTCTGATTCCATCAGTCCCGAATAATTTACCCATAGAATTCTTCCTTACCGCAGAGAAGGTGCTGTTACTTCCTGAACAGATTCATGGAAGGGAGTATCCCCGCTGTTTTCCGACAAAGCTCATGAATGATCCTGTCCAGCCAGAGTGTGCCTTCCCGGGATAGGTCTGCGGAAAGGCCCTTAATGATCTTCAGATAGTCTGTATTATTATCATTTATCTGTTTATGTAATCCGGTTAAGAAAGGGTCTCGATGTTCGGCCCCGATCCCGGCTGCCACGTCTGAATCGAATAAATCGCAGACCTGGCCGATATTGTTGTTCAGCTCAACTTTGCCCTCACCGGTACGCTTCCCGCTCCCATCTTTTTTTAGGGAATCGGGCATCTTGTCAGCCACGGCCTTGAGTCGTTTAATACGTTCTTTTTTGGCTATCGCTAATTTGTCAAGCGCGCCTGCATAGATCAGATCTCCCAATTCATGGACATTGAAAATCCCTTGCCTAACATGTATATACCATTGTTTTAAGGCTGCCAGATTTCCCAGATATAGGATATTATTTTCCACCATATGTGGAAGACCCACATAATTATCAGGGACAAAAGGGATTACTCCTCCGCGATGGGATTTCCCAATGACCATCTTGTTGTTTTCGAGAACGTCTTTCCTTAGAACAGTGCCTGCGATGACTATATTGCCGTATCCCAACCTCACAGGCCCAATTGCGCCTCCCTGGCCGCCTAAGAAGATACCCGGTTGGTTGAGCATAACACCTCGCGGGACGTCGCCAAAAAGCGAGGCCGTAGCCTTGTCCCCATCGGCCGTGAAATTAAAATGTATATAAGAACTGCCCACCTCGCTGTGGTCTTTACGGCTTGTTCCACCTGCCATCAGGCAATCACAGAAGTTGATCAGACTCCCTAAGGTAACAAAGGGCAAAAGGATGGTCTGCTTGAGGCCTACGCAATGGGCGCCGTTGGCCTGTTCTTCCAATATGCACCCTTCGCGGACATGAGCTCCAAGACCCATGCTTGACTTCTCTAAGAAAACCGCCTTTTTGAAGTATCCTCCCTTGAGTTCAACACCTGGGCCGATCTGGCAGTTCTCAATGGTTACCGGTCCTTCGCGGCCAATCTGGGCTCCTGCCGCAATGACCGTTTCCCCGCCATAGATGCGACATCCAGGATAAATCTTGACCCCGTTGCCGGAGATTTGCGCAGCCTTGACTCCATCCCCAATATCAATGGTGAGGGGATTTGGGATCTCCACGCCTTTCTCTATGAGCTGGATAATTGTTTCCTGATTATTGGGTGTTAGGTCCAAGTTTTTCTCCTTTCACTCCTACCTTTGTCTGACTGTTATTCATGCGTGCGGATTCTTATACAACCAATTGGTTTTTTTTTCAAAGGTTTTCGCCCTCCTTTATCCCCTTGACGAGTCGAGCAATCGCTGGCATTATTAATGAAACGTGTCAAAAAGAAATGGCACCCGCAAACTTATTCATAACGCTGACCTATGAAAAATCTTTATATAATCATTATTACGGGGCTTTCCGGTTCTGGGAAAAGCACTGCAATAAACGCCCTTGAGGACTCCGGCTATTTTTGTGTGGATAATTTGCCGGTTTTGCTGTTGCCTAAATTCTTGGAACTTTATGCAAATAACGCCTCCGAGGTCCAGAAAGTCGCATTTGGCATGGATCTAAGGCAGAAGGAATTTGTGAAAAACTATCACGAAATCTTACATATGCTGCGTAATGAGGGTTATCATTTCGAGGTCTTTTTTTTGGAGTCCTCTGAAGAGGTGCTGGTGAAACGGTTCAGCGAAACCCGGCGACAGCATCCGATTTCTGAGGGAACTGACCTCCTTGACATTATCAGGTCTGAAAAGAGGCAGTTAAGGGGACTGAAAGAGATAGCAGACAAGATCATTGACACGTCCAATTTAACGGTGCACCAGTTGAAAGATGTCATTATTCAGAATGCGTTGCAGGACGTCAGGGCTGAGAGAATGCGGATATCCGTTATCTCATTCGGTTTCAAATACGGTATTCCCCTTGAGGCAGACCTGCTTATGGATGTCCGGTTTATCCCTAATCCCTATTTCGTCCCTGAATTGAAAAAATTAGATGGAAAGGATGAGAGGGTGCGCAGATTCGTAACGAAATGGGATGAGACCCGGGAGTTCCTCGAAAAATATTTCGCTCTCATCGAGTATCTTCTCCCCCTTTATGAAAAGGAGGGTAAATCATATCTGACGATAGCGGTAGGTTGTACAGGCGGCCGGCACCGGTCAGTGACCATAGCTGAAGAGATTTGCGGGAATCTAAGAGTAGAAGAGAGGGAAGTGACGCTTAAGCATCGGGATATTGAACTGTCTGATCACTCAAACTCCTCCGATTCCTCTGTTGGATAAAAAAGATGCTGGTACTCCTCTCCGATTTTGTCGGTATGCTCTTTTAACAGGTGCCTTTCGGCATCCTTTCGAAAGTGCCTGGCCCGATTTTCCAAGTCATTCAACTTTTCCGTGATCCCCTGTTTTCGCAGCATTCCCTTGATGGTGCTGAATAGATCTTCACTCCCATAAAGCAATGTCCCTTCCTGAAGAATCTTGCACGCAACCATATGCTTGAAAGTTTCGAACTTCATCTGCTCCCTTACACGATTCATATCCTTAACAATATAGTCTATCTCCTCTCTGAGGTGGGGTGTCATCAGGATATCCTGTTTTTCCCGGTAAATTATTTCGTCTAACCTCTCTATTAACCGTTTTGGAAACAGATCATCCACAACGACTACTATGTCCATATCCGATCCTTTTATTAGTTTGCCGGTACTTCTCTCGGGACGGGGGACATCGTGGGCCATGTTATAAACAATATCTCCCGCGATTATAATGCAGGCCTGTCGACCTATCAGGTCACTGTTTCCAAACCGGTCCACCACTGCTGAAAGGATGGTGTAGGCCAGTTCCGACTTTGCCTTGGTTATTTGCTCAATGTGTGAATTGATTTCGTTGGCCCTTTGAAACAGGGCCTCGGGATCCTCTGCGAGTCCGATTATTGAATAGGTCAGGAATTCCCGCAAAATCGAGGGTGATAGCCGGGCAAAACCTTCAATTCTGCGATCCAGTCTCAAATATCTTCGCCCTATGGTCCGGATGGCCAGGTGTTTGGAGAGTTTGCAGCTACGCCACAGGAGAAGGAGGTCATTATCCATCGCTTTCAATATCTCGGCCCCGGTTAATGGTCCTTTCTCTTTCACAAGTCTTATGAGTTCTGTTTCCATACGATATTCCAAAAAAAACACCAAGTGGCTATGTTTTCAGACAGGTATCGCTTCTAACGTAAACTTGAAATCGCAATATGGCTCCCCTTCCATCACGGTCTGAGTGCGGGACATCTTGATTTTCGGATTGAAGCCTTCAGCAAAGGCTGCGTCTCTGATGCAGGAGAGACAATATCCGAATTCGCCGAAACCAAGATTCGCGTATTGCTCTGTATAACGGCATCGCGTTACACGGAATTCCAGCACAGTTTCGGAGACTTCAATAAATTCCAACTCCAGGGCTTCACCGCCGTGAGACCATAGGGATTTTACAACATCGGCCAGATCTCTTAGAGTATTGGAACCTCTTTCTGCTGCGATTTGCCTACCCGCATCACGGGCCAGTCCCCGAATAACTTCGGCGGCAATCTCCAGGCTCTTTTCGAGTCCAATCAGCTCGGCATAGCCCTTGATTAACGGCGCTGCAATGAGCGCTTCAATTTCCCGTTTTTCGATCAAACTGACTTCCATTTCGATACCCTTTATGAAGGTGTGTTGCAGGCGTTCACAGGTTTCAGGGTTTCTCTGAACTCCGCACCTGTGAAAGGTTAAAAGAATTGATAATTCACGTTCATTGCTATAATACAGAGGATCGTAAAAAGCAATTCGATTGACAGCAGCTCAGGCCAATGGTAAGAGGGCATCGGAATATTAATAGCTTTTTAGGGAAATTATTTACACCTCAACCCTTGATGGCCTCGTAAAAAGTCTCCAAGACCGTCACTCCCGCGAAAGCGGAAGTCCAGTCCCGTGGCGGGATGATTTCCCTGGATTCCCACGTTTGCGGGAATGACAAAACAGCTGTATGATTTTTTGCGGATTCATCACTCCTTTTTGAAAGGAATTCACTTGTCTATGAATCTAATTATGGTAATTCACTGCCATCAGCCCGTGGGCAATTTTGACCACGTTTTTCATATGGCCCATGATAAATGCTATCGGCCCCTGCTGGACCTGATTGAGGCTTTTCCTGAGGTCAGGGTAGGGCTCCATTTTTCAGGTCCTTTGTTGGAGTGGCTTGAAAAGCACCGGTCCGGCACATTGGAGCTTATGGCAGGTCTGGTCGCGAGAGGGCAGGTGGAACCCCTGTCCGGGGGGTTTTTTGAGCCTCTGCTTGCCTCTATTCCTGTGCGGGATGCCAGGGGTCAGCTCCTTATGATGAACGACTATCTTGAAAACCGATTCGGATTCAAGCCTCAAGGGTTCTGGCTGACCGAGCGCGTCTGGGATCCGACCCTTCCGTTGACGCTTGCCGACACGGGAATGGAATACACAGTGGTTGATGATACCCATTTCTATTATGCGGGTCTCAGACTCGAGGAAATCTATGGCCGCTACGTAACTGAAAAAGAGGGCCACACCCTGAGCCTCCTATCCACACCCATGACCATGCGCTATATTATACCCTTTAAGCCGGTGGAAGAGGTCATTGGTCATCTTCGGGGTCTTGAAGAGACCGGTCATAATGTAGCCCTTTACGGCGATGATGGTGAAAAGTTTGGGCTCTGGCCAGGCACCTATGAATGGGTTATTGAGAAGGGTTGGTTGGAAAAGTTTTTCTCTTCCATAACCGACAACCGGGAGTGGCTGAAGACCCTCCTTCCAGGGGAGTTTGTGACCTCAAGTCCACCCCTTGGCCGTATCTACCTCCCACAGTCATCCTATGAGGAAATGACAGAGTGGGCACTTCCACCTGAGCAGGGTAGGGTGCTTGAAGAGATTATCGCTTCGCTCAAGGATCAGGGCCGGTGGGATGAGTGGCGTCCCTTTGTGAGAGGCGGTGTGTGGGACAACTTCCTGGTCAAGTATGACGAGGCCAACCGGATGCATAAGAAGATGCTCTTTTTGAGTGAGAGGGTTGGCTGGGATGATGAGGCCCGGGACTATCTCTGGCG
>JACKQG010005565.1_pt1 | contig 13781 bp, 12 predicted proteins | sample 8237621 | NCBI WGS metagenome assembly JACKQG01 (sample SAMN15677084, study PRJNA649215) | marine metagenome | biome: marine; feature: Black Sea; material: saline water; isolation source: suspended particulate matter (SPM) from the Black Sea western gyre | collected 2013-06-09/2013-06-10 | depth...
CGAATTTGCCCAAAAAGAGTTGGAACAAGGAATACTTTATTATGAATTAGAACAACATGGATTAGGATTTAGGTTTAAACAAGAAGTTCGGAATTCAATTGATCGAATAATTAAACATCCTAAAGCTTGGCCAATTGAAAGGGGAGAAGTGCGCAAATGTTTTGTACATAAATTTCCGTATAAAATTTTGTATTCAATACAAAAATATTCAATCGTGATTTTAGCAGTTTCCCATCAGCATCGGAAACCAGGCTACTGGATATAAAAATGAGATCACACTAATTTTAACAAATCTTTTTAACAAAATATTTTTTGATAAAATAATAACTATAAAAAATTAGTAACTATTCGGGTGAGCTTTTTCTCTCACTGAAATGAACTCCCACAGAAATGAAATTTAAAATGTTTTTTCCGTGACAGTTCTCCTTCAGCGAATCAATCAATAGTGGAAATCAGCCGAAGATTCTATCTCTGTGGGAGATATTGATTTTTTGTTAATGTTTGGAATTGCTGAATAGTTGCATAACTTATATTGCTTATGTCATTCAAAAACATAATCGGACAAAAACGAGTCATCACGATTCTTGAACGCGCGGTAAGAAGCAAGCGTCTGCCCCATGCTTTATTATTTCACGGTCCTGATGGCGCCGGCAAAACCGCAACTGCATTGGAATTGGCAAAAGCAGCGCTTTGTCAGCAGGATGAGTTGTATTGTGATAATTGCAGCGACTGCAAGCGTGTGGCGCAATTGTCGCATCCTGATTTAATTTTGCTTTTCCCGGCGCCGAAAGAACCAAAAATTGATGAGCTTAAAACCATTCGTTCGAGTATTGCTGATAATCCATATTTTCGAACAGCGCTTTGGGCAAAACCTGAAATTTTGATCAAATCAATTCGAGATCTGAAAAAGACAGTCAGTATGAAGTCTTTTGAAAATAAAGGACGAGTTATCATTTTATTGGATGTGCACCGGTTCAGAACCGAGGCTGCAAATTCGTTTCTTAAACTTTTGGAAGAACCGCCGGAGAAAGTGCAGATCATTCTTGTTACATCAAAACCGAATATGTTACTTTCAACGATTGTTTCGCGATGCCAGCAAGTTAAATTTGATCCGTTGTCCTGGCAGGATATCGAATCGGCTTTGATTGAAAAGAAAAGTATTGATCCCGAACAGGCAAATATTATCAGCCGGATGAGTTTTGGCAGTTACTTTCGAGCGCTTGAATTATTGGAAGAAGACATCGATCAAAAACAGGAATTAATGATAGAGATTTTGCGGAAGATCCTCAAAAGTGATCTTGAGCTTTTGCTTCTGGTTGAAAATTTAACAGGTCAGCATGATTTAAAACTTATCAAAGACCTCATCGTAATGATGTCGATCTGGTTTAGAGATGCAAAAATCATTGAAATGTTGCAGGGTGAGGAAGATTTTAAAGATAAAATTATCAATATTGACCGGTTAGAAACTTTGCAGAAATTTGTTGAAAGTTTCCAATCAATAAATTATGAAGAAGTATTGGAGAAGATTGAAAGTGCTTTAGATAAAATTGAAAGAAATGTTTTTTTAAATTTGGTTCTTCTTCAACTATTATTTGATATGAAGAAGTTATTAAGGAGAAAATAAATGTATGATTTTATAGAGGTCGTTTTTAAGGGCGAAAGAAAACAAATATATGCCAACCCGCAACAGTTCCCATTCAAAGTCAGCGATTACATTATTGTTGAAGCTGATAAGGGTGAAGATCTGGGCCAGGTCAACCAGGTTGGCACATTGCTTTCAAAAAAGAAGAGTGACGATAAATTAAAATCGATTTTGCGCAAGCCCGATCACGAAGATTTAAAAAAACTTGAAGACAATCGTGAAAAAGAAAAAAATGCCTTTGGTGTTTGTAAAGAAAAAATTGAGAAACATGGTTTGAAAATGAAGTTGGTGGATGTTGAATACCAATTTGATAATAATAAAATTACATTTTATTTCACGGCAGATCGACGTGTTGATTTTCGGGAGTTAGTGAAAGACCTGGCTGCTGAATACAAAGTCCGCATCGAGCTTCGTCAAATCGGTGTACGGGACGAAGCCCGGAGAATCGGCGGTTATGGGATTTGCGGGAGGAAGTTATGTTGTACGTCATTTTTGAAAGAGTTTGAACCGATCACAACGCAATGTGCCAAAGAACAGTTTCTCCCTCTCAATCCGCAAAAGTTGTCCGGAGTTTGCGGGAGATTAATGTGTTGTTTGAATTATGAACGAAAATATTATCTCGATGTTCTCAAAAAATTCCCCCCCATTGAATCGGAAATTAAAACACCCAAAGGTATTGCCATTTTAGATAAAGTTGATGTATTTACGGAAGAAGCAATTCTGAAATATGTGAAAGAAGAAGGCGTTGATGAATATGTGCGAGCGAGCCTGGAGGAGATGAAGGAATTTTCACAATCAAAATAGAATAGATAGTGTAGTGAACTGCAAATCGAAGTGTTATTATTAGTCTCTAATGAAAATTGAAGAAGATGCTTGATGCTCGATACTTGATACTGGGAGGGATGGGGGTATCCAGTAACCAGTATCCAGTAACCAGACTCCAGGAAAGGAATTTATGTCAAATAATAAAAAAAGAATACTTGTGACCAGCGCATTACCTTATGCCAATGGTCCCATTCACCTGGGACACCTGGCTGGCGCTTATTTGCCGGCTGATATATTTGTTCGTTATCAACGGCTGCAAGGCTCGGACGTTATTTATATTTGTGGCTCGGATGAACATGGTGTGCCAATAATGCTGCGGGCGCGAAATGAGGGTATTCCGCCACAAAAAGTCGTTGATAGATTTCATGAATTGAATAAAAAAAGTTTTGCCGATTTTGGAATGAGTTTCGATTATTACGGACGAACATCTGCTAAAATTCATCACGAAACAAGCCGGGATTTTTTTAGAAAGCTTGCTGAAAAAGACATTTTTAAATTGAAAGAAGAAGAACAATTGTATGATCCTGAAGCCAAAATATTTTTAGCAGACCGGTTCATCCGCGGTACATGTCCCAGTTGCAATTATGATGATGCGTACGGTGATCAGTGTGAAAAATGCGGATCATCGCTCAGCCCGGCAGATTTGATCAATCCAAGAAGCGCGATCACCAATGCCCAGCCGGTGAAGAAAAAAACAGCGCACTGGTACCTGCCGTTAGCAGGATTCCAGGATCAGCTTGAAGAATGGATCGGTGGACATCCCGAATGGAAATCAAATGTTTTAGGACAAATAAAAAGCTGGTTCAATGATGGCTTAAAGGATCGTGCCGTAACGCGAGACTTGTCCTGGGGAATCACCGTTCCTGAGGATGTTGCCAAAGCGAAAAACATTGAAGCTTCAGGCAAGGTTTTATACGTCTGGTTTGATGCGCCAATCGGTTATATTTCAGCGACCAAAGAATGGGCTTTGGAAAAAGGAGATGCCGAGTTATGGAAAACTTATTGGCAAGATGATTCAACCCGTCTCATTCATTTTATTGGAAAGGATAATATTGTATTTCATTGCCTCATTTTTCCATCGATGCTGATGGCGCACGGGGATTACGTGTTACCGGAAAATGTTCCAGCCAACGAATTTCTAAATCTTGAAGGAAATAAACTTTCCACTAGCCGAAATTATGCAGTGTGGCTTGATGATTATCTGATAAAGTTTGAACCGGATTCTTTGCGTTATGTGCTGGCTGGCAATCTACCGGAAACGCGCGATGCTGATTTTTCATGGAATGATTTCCAGGCAAGACATAATAATGAATTAGCTGATACGCTGGGAAATTTTATTAACCGCACAATTACATTTGCCCATAAATATTTTTCAGGCAAAGTGCCGCATGCAAATACATTCGACGAACTGGATAAGGAACTGGTTTCCCGAATTGAATCAGTGCCCGGAAAGTTAGGGAAACTCATTGAAAAATACCAGTTCAAAGCATACATTCGGGAATTCATGGATTTGGCACGGTTTGCAAACAAGTATTTCAATGATAAAGAACCGTGGAAAACCCGAAACGAAAATCCCGACGCGTGCGCTACCACAATTCATCTCTGTTTGCAAACAGCGTTATCTTTATCAATTATTGGTGAACCGGTATTGCCGTTTACAGCAAGAAAAATCCGGAAAATTTTGAATGTAAAAAGTGAACTGACATGGTCTGATGCAACAAAATTAATTTTGGAAAAAAGTCACCCAATTAATAAACCGGAAATTCTTTTCACAAAAATTGAAGCTGAAGCCATACGTCAGGAGATTCAGCGGTTACAGGCAGCAGCAGAACCGACAGGACAGCAACAAGGCACAACCGGAAAAAAGGAAGAACAAATGGAACGAATAAATTTTAATACATTTAAAAAGATCGAGTTGCGAGTGGCAAAAGTTATACAAGCAGAAAAAGTAGAAAAAGCAGATAAGTTACTCAAACTGCAAATAGATCTTGGAGAAGAGCAGCGACAGATCATCGCCGGGATCGCTGAGCATTATTCACCGGAGGAATTAATTGGCAAACAAATTGTTGTCGTCGCAAATTTGGAACCGGCAACTATTCGGGGTGTTGAGTCCAATGGAATGCTCCTGGCAGCAACTGATGAAACAGGAAAATTATCCTTTGTTACACCGGAGAAGAACATGGCTGAGGGTGCGAAGATCAGTTAGTTCTCCAGTGAGATAAGAAATCGTAACTGAATTGATTTTTTTTTATTGCCATGAAATATATTGTTTTAAACAGGAGTATTGGAGTGTTGGAGCAACGGATGTTTGGAGGAGCAATTTATTATGGGTAAGTGATCAAAGGACTTAATCAGGACTTAATAAAAAAATTAACTAACTCCGTCCTTTAGGGCGGAGATACAGATATAAAAGGTAAAATGGGGCTTTAGCCCCCCAAATTTTTCAGGGGGCTAAAGCCCAGATTGCAAAGTTTGCATTTTCTCCGCTCTAAAGAGCGGAGTTAGTCATTTTATTTTTGAAGCCTGTGATTATCTAACCATAACTCCATAATTTTATCCAAGCTATAAGTCGCATCTCCGCCAACTGGCGGACGATCCATTACTCCAACACTCCTTTAACATTACCATTATTATTGTCTGACTATCAAAAAAAATTAATGTTAAAAAAAAATATTAAACCCAAAAAGAGCCTCGGTCAAAATTTTCTTAAAGATGAAAATGTCGCCAAAAAAATTGTAGCAGCGCTTTCAATTAAACCGGATGATTTTGTCCTGGAAATTGGCGCCGGCACAGGCGTTTTGACAAAATATCTTGTCCATTCGGGTGCAACTGTAATAGCTGTTGAAATTGATAAAAATTTATTTAAAATATTGGAAAATGAATTTCCCGACCAAAAGAATGTAACGCTGTACCAGGAAGATTTTCTAAAACTTTCTTTTAAAGAAATACTGGGTGATAGCAAGGGCTGGAAAGTAATTGGAAATTTACCCTATGTTATCACCAGTCCTGTTTTGTTTAAAATTTTTGAAAGCAGCTTCTTTTTTGATAAAGCAGTTTTTATGATGCAAAAGGAGGTTGCCCAGCGAATCGCTGCGACGCCGAATTCAAAAGAATACGGTATTTTATCAATACAAAGTCAGTATTATGCGGATGTTAAAAAACTTTTTGATGTCTCCCGAAATGTTTTTTTCCCGGTTCCTGAGGTTACTTCTTCTGTCGTTGAATTTGTATTTAAACAAAATAGTGAGTTAAATAAAAGTGAAGAAAGAATATTTCGCCATGTTGTGAGAAAGGTGTTTTCACAACGGAGAAAGATGTTGCGGAATTCTTTAAAAACAGTTACGGATTTTGAAATAAATCTCGATCAACTAAATTTTGATTTAAAGCAGCGACCGGAACAACTCACAGTGTCTGAATTTATTAACCTGTCCAAACAGATCGCAATACTGCAACGTGCATAATCCTAGAGGTAGATCATGGATATTCAAGATGTAAAAGAAATTGTTGGAAATATCAATTTCCTCATTGAAGAGAGAGACGAGGCGATAATTCGGAATATCATTGTTGGGTTGCATCATGCCGACTTAGCAGAAATTCTTCACTATTTGAAGGAAGAGCAGCGCAATTATATTTTTAGTTTATTGGACGCAGAAATCGCTTCAGACGTCATTACGGAAATGGATGATGTTTCCCGGGATAAAATTTTAGATGATCTCGATGAAGATCGAATTTCGGAAATTGTTGATGAGATGGATTCCGATGATGCTACTGATCTTGTGTCTGACCTTCCGGCAGACATTGCCCAAAAAGTTTTGGATAGCATTGATAAGGAAGATTCCGAAGAAGTCATAGAATTGATGACCCATGAGGAAGATACTGCCGGCGGAATCATGGCGAAAGAGTATGTCGCCGTGCACGAACATACAAAAGTTGAGGAAGCAAGACTTGAAATACGCCGGAAATCAGATGAAGTGGACGACATCTTTTATATTTACGTGTTAGATAAAAAAGATAAATTGGTGGGAATCGTTTCGTTAAAAGATTTGATTGTTGCTGACTCCAAGACGCGGATGGCAGAGATCATGGATCAGGAGGTTACTGCAGTTAACACAGCAATGGATCAGGAAGAGGTTGCAAATATTGCCAAAAAATATGACCTGGTTTCAATTCCGGTTGTGGATGATGGCGGTGTTCTTGTGGGAAGGATTACTTTTGATGATGTCGCAGATGTAATGGAAGAAGAAGCCTCCGAAGATATGCAGCGAATGGCAGGTATCACGGATGAGGAAGAATTCAGAGAAACATCTATCTTGAAAATCTCGCAGGTCAGGCTGCCCTGGTTATTGGTTGGATTTGCCGGGCAGCTCGTTTCAGCGTTTATTCTTAGCAGCTTCGAAGCCTCGTTAAACCAGATAATTGCTGCTGCATTTTTTATCCCAATAATTATGGCAATGGGAGGAAACGCGGGAATTCAATCTTCAACAATTATGGTGAGAGGAATGGCGACGGGTGAAATCGAATTATTTGAAATTCGAAAAAGATTGATAAGGGAGATATTTGTATCTTTATTGAATGGAATGATCTGCGGGATTTTATTGTTTTTTGTGGTCGCGTTTGTTTTGAAACAACCCATATTTGGTCTATTGTTGGGCAGTACATTATTGATTATAATTATTATGGCTGCGTTCATTGGCTCATTTATCCCTGTGGTATTAAAAAATTTAAATATTGATCCGGCAATTGCAACCGGTCCATTTATTACGACTTCAAATGATGTGATTGGATTGTTGATTTATTTTGGATTGATCACGATTTTTTTACCGTATTTATGATTTAGGGATGCAAAGTTTGAGTTATCCCATCTGTGTTCTTAAATATCAAATGAACTAACTTATCTATTTTTTGGTTAAATTGTTAGTAAAGAATTTTTCAAAAATTCTGGCATGCTGTAAGAATAATGAAAGATTAAAAATTATTCAAATAAAGAGGAGAAGAAAACCATGAATATTAAAAAAGTTAAAAGACCATCAAAGAAGATTTTATCTAAAATTCAGGCGTTAAAAAAGGAGAAAGGAAAAATTGCAGTAATTGAACCGGACACAGGTGATTATTTTTTAGGTGAAACTCTGATTGAGACGTTAAAAAAAGCAAGAAAGCAATATCCCGGCAAGCTCTTTTACTCTATCCGTATTGGTTCACCGTTCGCACATGAACATAAAGGAGGAATAAAACAAATATGAGAACGATCATCCGTGGTGAAATAGAAAAATATGTTCTTTTTTTTAAAGCATATTTGGACTATCAAGGAAATCTTGTTTTAGATGAAAATGGCGAATTCTCTATAACAATTGACACAGGATTTAGTGGTGGCATTGCACTCCCAATTGAAATGCTTGATAAAATGAAAATTGATCAAATAGATTATGACACATTTAAATTAGCCACTGGTGAAATTATAGAACTACCTGTTTTCATTGGAAAAGCAGTTGTAAAAAAACTGGTAGTTGAAACTTGGTTCATCCCGGGGGACTTCTTGCTGGGGATGGAATTCCTATCTTCTTTAGGTAAAATTTTATCTATGGATTACGATGATAAAACAGTAAAATTAGAAGACGATTAGGCAACATTGCCTAATGGTTCTTAAATCAGGGAGTTAACTTTCTATGAAACAATGGTACGAACAACTATTTGAAAATTATGCAAAACGCTATGATAAAGAATCTTTCACCCAGGGTACAATCGGGGAAGTGGATTTTATCGAGCAGGAAATCAATTTTGATAAATCAAAAACAATTTTAGATATTGGCTGCGGAACCGGCAGGCACGCCATTGAATTGGCTAAACGAGGTTACTCTGTTACAGGTGTGGATTTGTCCGATGCTCAACTTAACAGGGCGAAACAAAAAGCTTCTGAAGCTGGAGTAAAAGTCAATTTTTTAAAAAAAGATGCGCGGAATTTGGATTATGAAAATTCATTTGATGTCGTCATTATGATTTGCGAAGGCGCCTTTTCATTAATGGAAACGGATGAGATGAATTTTCAAATTCTGGAGAATGCCAAAAATGCGCTAAAAGAAAATGGCAAATTTATTTTCACCTGTCTCAGTGCTCTGTTTCCGCTTTATCATTCGGTGAAAGATTTCTTAAATGAAAATTTAGACGAGTTAGTGACAACAGAGCTTACTTTTGATTTGAACACATTTAGAGAGCATTCAACTTTTGAATTTGTAGATGATGCCGGCAAAAAAAATACCATAACCTGTAGTGAAAGATATTTCGCTCCCTCAGAGATCAGCTGGTATCTTAAAACTTTAGGTTTCAAAAACACCGCTATTTTTGGATGTGATATTGGAATTTTTAGCAGGACAAAGGAATTAACAACCGATGATTTTGAGATGTTAGTGGTTGCAGAAACGTAGGGGATGAAGCTGCAAGGTTTGTACAATCACAACGAAGGTAAAGGAAAAGGTATAGGTAGAGTTTTAAAATAGCTATTGTTACTTTACCTTCACCTATACCTTTACCTTTGCTTTTAATTTGAGAATGAAGGTTAAATATCAATGTCACTCCAAAAAACCGAAGCCGTTGTTTTAAAAACCCAGCGCCTGGGAGAAACCAGCAAAATACTAACGCTGTATTCCCGGAAATTTGGTAAATTAAAAGTCGTGGCAAAAGGTTCACGAGGATTAAAAAGCCGGTTTTTTGGAACTCTGGAGCTTTTGAATCATATATCAATTGTTTACTATTTTAAAGAAACGCGTGAATTACAGCTTCTGAGCCAGGCTGATATTATTCATCCGTTTGTGGGAGTTAGGGAGGATTTAGAGAAGTATTCTTTAGCTTCATTTTTTTGTGAACTGATAGATCGAACACAATTGGAACAGCCGAATATTTACCTGTTTCAAGTCCTGGTTGAATCTTTAAAAGAGATCGAGAAAATTAAAGAAAACACGATAAACGTTTTCTTCTGGTTCATTTTGAAATTTTTACATATTAGCGGTTTTAAACCACACTTTGAAGCTTGTAAAATTTGCCGGAAACCGGGTAATCAAAACAGTGTCCGTTTCTCTTTGATAGATGGCAGTTACACCTGTGGCAATTGTAAAAATTCCGCACCAATGTCAATTACGGTTCCGGTTGAAGCAATTAACTATCTTCATAGCTTGCAGGTTGCTCCAATAAACAAAACAAATGTGTTAACGGCTGTTTCTCCTGAAAGCTGTGAAACGTTGCTTTTTTCATTCCTTCAATATCATATTGAGGAAGCAAAGTACTTGAAATCAATGAAATTTTTGAGGCAAATACAGAATAGCAAATTAATTTAATCTAAAAAGATTTGAACCACTAATTACACGAATTTTCACTAATTCTCCTTCGGAGAATTCTCCATTGTCGAATCAATCAATTATAAAAATGTTTAGAAGGAAGATTGATTTTACGAAAATTAGTGAAAATTAATTCGTGTAATTAGAGTAATTAGTGGTTTTTTTTTGAGCGAACTCTTAGATTTTAACAAATAACCCGAAAAGGAACAGAAATGAAAAAAACTAAAAACGACCTGATGGAAAAGATAGTTTCCCTGTGCAAAAGAAAAGGATTTATATTTCAGTCCAGCGAAATTTACGGCGGCATTGCCAGTTGTTACGATTACGGACCATTGGGGATTGAGTTGAAGAAAAACATCAAAGAGATGTGGTGGAAAAGCATGGTTCAGTTCCGCAGGGATGTGGAAGGATTGGACGCGGCAATTTTAATGGCGCCCCAGGTGTGGGAAGCGTCCGGACATGTGGAGGGTTTTACCGATCCGTTGGTGGATTGTAAAGAATGTAAACACCGATTTAGAGCGGATCAATTGGAAGATGTAACAAAATGTCCTGACTGCGGTGGTGAATTAACCGAAGAACGTCAATTTAATCTCATGTTCAAAACTCACATGGGACCGCTTGAAGACCAGGGTTCGCTCGTGTATATGAGACCGGAAACCGCCCAGGGAATTTATGTTAATTTTCTGAACGTACAAAAGGCGTCGCGGCAAAAAGTGCCCTTTGGTATTGCTCAAATTGGTAAAGCTTTTCGGAACGAGATTACCCCGGGAAATTTTACATTTCGCACCCGTGAGTTTGAGCAAATGGAAATGCAATTTTTTGTAAAACCCGGCACTGATCAGGAATGGTTTGAGTTTTGGAAAGAAGAGCGAATGAAATGGTACGATTTCATTGGCGTAACCAAAGAGAAACTTCGTTTCCACGAACATGGCAAAGATGAATTAGCCCACTACGCGAAAACTGCCTACGACATTGAATATGAATTCCCGTTCGGAACAATGGAGTTGGAAGGAATTCACAATCGCACCGATTTTGATTTGACACGCCATAAAGAATTTTCCGGCAAAGACATGTCCTATTTTGATGATGAGACGCGTGAAAGATACATTCCATACATCATTGAAACATCTGCCGGGGTGGACAGAACCTTGTTAACCTGTCTCATCGATGCTTATGAAGAAGAGCAATTAGAAAAAGACACGCGGGTTGTTTTACATTTGTCTCCCAAAATAGCGCCGATAAAAGCTGCGGTTTTTCCACTGGTAAAACGGGATGGCATGCCTGAAATGGCACAAAAAATAGTTGAAGATATTCGACCACATTATATGGCATTTTATGACCAGGGAGGCGCAGTGGGCAGGCGTTACCGTAGAATGGACGAAGTGGGAACGCCATACTGCATTACGGTTGATACACAAACATTGGAAGACCAAACCGTTACTATTCGGGATCGCGATTCAATGAAGCAGGATCGTATTTCGATTGATAAAATAAAAGAATATCTGGATGAGAGGATTTTGTTTGTTGGGTAAATTATATGAGAAGAAATTCATGAATCAATTATAAAAACCACGAATTTCACAAATTACACTAATTATTTTATTCAATTCTTGTTAATTCGTGTAATTCGTGGTAACATTTTTTATTGGAGTTTAATTCACAAAATAGAATTTATCCACTTAATCTTTCTTATTCCCAACCAAATACCCCAACACAAAAGTCATCGCAGCGCCAATTGGGAAATGCCAGGGCCAGGCTAAATTAATATAAGCAGGCGTACCTTCAGCAGTTGTCCCAACAACCGCAAAACTAACAATCATCACAATTCCTGCTGCAATTGCCACGTAAATAATTTTTGCCGGTTCTTCTTTTATATGTCTGAAAGCCTGGACAACCAAAATGAAACATGCCAGGAATACAATTATTTGTGGAATTGGTAAATGCCAATTAAAAGCAAACACAATCAGCATGGAAAGCGGAACACCCCATAAAAGTCCAAAATCATCCCGTTTGGTTGGCAGAAATGCGAGCAGAAAAGTTCCCAACAGAGCGCCGTAAGTGTAAGCTGCCATTGCCAGCGCGAATTGAATTAAATCGGCAAACGCTTTGGAAATCGTATCGCAGTAAATAGCAAACGCTATTAAAAACACCCCCCAGATGAGAACAATGATCCTGGAAGCAGTAACATAATGTTTGTCCGAACCATCCTTTTTAATGAAGGGTTTGTATAAAATTGAAATTGTTGTTTGTGAGAGCGCTGCCAAAATTGAATCAAGCGTGGAGATAGCTGTGGCAAATAATGCTGCCATCAACAAACCTGATAAAATAGGCGGCATCACCTGAACAATATAAATGGCAAAAATTTTCATGGAATCGTTATCAATGATTACCTGTCCGGGATTGCTTAATGGAAAATGGTTATAATAGATGAAAACACCAGCGCCCACAAATAATAGTAAGAAAGTTAATCCCACTGAAGCGCTTGACCAGATGATCGCTTTTCTGGCTTCATTTTCATTTTTACAGGTGAACATTCGCTGCGCCATCAATTGGTCCGTGCCATGCGAACCAAGCGTTAAAAATCCTGTTGCAAATATACCGCACCAGATGGTATATGCCTCTTTGGGATTAAAATTCAAATTCAACATATTAAATTTTCCTGCTTTAATTCCTTCGCTTATCACGGCAATAATTCCACCATCGATAGCCGTACCGACAAAAAATAGCGCCAGAATAGCGCCAAAAGTAAAAAGCAGAAATTGGATTGTGTCAGTCCAGATAACAGTAGCAATGCCTCCCATAATAGTCCAACCGATTGAGACAACACCGATAATTATTGTTGAAACAACAATATCAGTTCCGGTAACAACCTGAAGCGCTTTGGCTGCAATATAAACCCGGGCGCCTTGTGCTAAAATTCCACCGATCATAAATAGAATCGATGTTATATTTTTTACCCTGGGTCCTAACTGGTTGCCCATGTAGTCATACGGAGAATAAATTTCCCTTTTAAAATAAGCCGGTATGAAGAAGTAACCAATCACAAACCTGGCAATTATTGTTCCCACAGCCAACTGGATGTAGGTCATGTCACCACCCTTTGAAAAAACAATGGCTGGCGCTATTAAAAAAGTTGCTGCGGAAAGTTCGGTAGCGATAATTGAACCGGAAACGGCAGCCCAGGGTAATTTGCGTCCGCCGAGAAAGAAATCTTTCATTGATGATTGTTTGCCAGCCAATAATCCACCGAGGATCGTTGTCAATGTTAAATAAATAACTATCGTTATCCAGTCTTGTATAGTAAAACTCAGCGAGATTTCAGACAGGGATGCATTAACTCGAATATCGGTTATTTCTTTTTGTAATTTTGTGACTTGACTTTCTTTCTGTGAAACAAGGTTTTTTAAATCATGTTGAGGGGAAAAAGCTTTCAAATACATTGATCCTAATTCGGGGATATTTTCTATCGTCGAAACAAATTGATCCCAATTGGCAGATTCAAATTTTAATTCAGCTAATTCATTATTGAGTTTATTTAAAAGTATTCGTTTTGTTTTTAATTGGTTGAGATAGTCATTTTTTTTCTCCGAAGAAATTTCCGCAAAAAGAGCGCTGTCAGAGATCGTCTCAACCGGTGGCGATACGAATTCAGAATATTTATCTTGATTTTCGGCAGCAATTTTTGTCCAGATTAGTTGTGCCTGTGTCTGCTGCTCCAAATCAAATGTACTCATAAATTTATCGAATGAAACGGGTTCTTTTGATGTTTGAGATATTAAGTGGTTTGGAAACAAGATAAAAAGGAAAGATATAAATAGGCTTAAAAAAACGATTTTAAATAGAAAGTTAGGTTTGTGCTTGTTATGCGTTGAATTTTCCATGCTTTTTGTGTCTCCCGTTTTTTAACATTCGGATACTAATTCAGTGATAGAAAATATTATGAAAATAATGGCAAAATAATTAGTGTCTGTCCGAAAAAGCCCTATTTT
>JACKQG010005566.1_pt1 | contig 13780 bp, 13 predicted proteins | sample 8237621 | NCBI WGS metagenome assembly JACKQG01 (sample SAMN15677084, study PRJNA649215) | marine metagenome | biome: marine; feature: Black Sea; material: saline water; isolation source: suspended particulate matter (SPM) from the Black Sea western gyre | collected 2013-06-09/2013-06-10 | depth...
GCAGCAGCCCGAGCCCAAGAAGGAACCCCAAACATCGTGCCATGGTCTGTAATCGCGATCGCATTTTGACCACGAGCCAGTGCGGCACCTACCAGAGCTTCGGGTGGATGAACGCCGTCAAGAATCGAGTATTCGGTATGGAGGTGGAGGTGGGCGAATGACACAGGGGGATATTACCAACGCCCGACTTGGATTGGGGCCGTTTCGTTCTCTAAGATACGCCCCACCCAGCTTGCCGCTTCTTGCCGCCACTCTGCCCAAGAAAAGCGCTCTCCCCACTTGCTTGCAGCCTTCCCCATCATCTCTTTTTCTTCCAGAACTTGGAAGAACCCCTCTCGTAATCCCTCTTTATGTCCGACAAGGAGTCCCGACTGGCGATCCCATACGACTTCTGGGTGCGCTCCACTAGAGAGAGCGAGAACAGGACAGCCCCATTTCTGGGCTTCTGCCAGAGGTAGATTGAACCCTTCCCAAGTGCTTGCGCTCCACACAAGGTCTGCGGCTTGGTATAGGGTTGACAATAGGTCATCATCGACGCTTTCAAAGACGCTCCAGCCCGCTTCTTGGAGATAGGGTAGGTCGGGACCTTGCCCCACTGCCAAGGGGAGAAAATGATTCACTTCCTGCTCCAGAATCTTGCCCAGCCTCAAGAGGGTTTCAACCCCCTTGTAGGGTTGCCCCTTGAAATCAACATGCCCCACCCACAGGGGCAATACACCCTTTTGAGGGAGCCCCAATAGGGAACGAGCTTCTTCTTTTGAGTGCATCGTGCCTTCTAGATTTCCTCCCAAGGGCAATACAGTGGTCTTTTTCCTAAGTGAGATGGGCAGCGAGTTCTTGAGGAAATCAGAGAGGGTAAGTATCCCCTTTGCCCTCCCCCAACAGAGTTGATGTTGCAACCAACCCATCGCAGCAAAGTCACTCTTGGCTTGAGGCTCCATATTCTCTGAAGAAGGGAGTCCGAAGTCCAATACAACTCCGTTCTTCACAAAGGGGAGAGCAGAATGAAAAGGGAGACTAGCAACGACCCATCCCTCTATCCCGTGCCCTTGCCAAGGTTTAAGGGCACGGAGTGCACGCGTTTCGTAAGCAAGATAAGGGCGGCTCTGTTCAATACCAAGCACGCGGACTTCTCCAGGTAGATGGGGCAGCGTATCAGGGTGAACGACCCAAGTCACTGTTTCATGACCTGCTTCATGGAGCCCTTGCAAGAGGTGGGTCAATACGCGGTCCATACCAAACCCTCTTTGGATGCGCTCGGCCAACAGCCCGATCCTCATCGGACCGCTTCCTCCATCGCCTCTAACCATCTGGGTCCCCATCGCTCCCAAGAAAACCGGGCGCCCCAATCCATCGCGGCTTCTCCAGCTTCTTTCAGAGGTTTTCTGTCTGTTGCTAAAGAGAGGATTCTCTTGCCCAAGGATGCAGCATCCTCCTCCAGCCACCCCGTCTCGCCATCCAAGACGACTTCGGGATGGGCCCCCACATTGAGTGCTGCGACTGGTGTTCCTAGAACCTGAGCCTCCATCAAGGGTAGGTTGAATCCTTCCCAAGTGCTGAACGAGACAAGGAGTTCGGTCTCCTTCATCATCCATCCCAACCAATCATCAGGGGCATACGGCAGGTGAAAGATACCGAGTTGCCGCAACCTTTTTGCCCCCTCCACACCACAGGGTCCCACCATGACCAAGTGGATATGCTCTTTCGCCTCCTGATACCACGCCAGAAGATTCTCAACACCTTTGTACGATCCCATAGAAGGGTCTCCCCTCCCTACATAGAGAACGCGCAGTTTATCGTCTCTAGGGGGAAAGGACGTAAGTAATTGATGTGAGGGAAGGGTAGGTGGGTGAAGATGGTCTGCCCCTAGGTATAGGACTTCTCCATTCTTCTGAACAGCGTGTGGTAGTTGTTTTCTCAAGAACTTTGAAATCGTAAAGACGCGCTTAGCCCTAGGCAAGAGGAGTGACCTCCTGACTTTTGCCCACGAGCCACACGCAGGTGATAACCCCATATCACCCACCATAAAGCTCGGAAACCGAAGCCCCACGGACAAGAGGGGGTCTGTGAGTAGAAGGAGATCATCACCAGACAGCCGACCCATCACTCGGCTTCTGCGGATTACCTTCAAGTCATAATAAGGTCCACCCCTGTTGAGCCCTGCGGGCAAAATGTGGAGGGTGTAAGGAGAAGGTGGAAGATCCTCATCTTTGAAAACGACCCATACATGTGCTTCGTGACCCCGTGCAACGGCGAACCGAGCCCATTGGTCCAAGACACGATCCACGCCAAAACCACGGCGCATTCTTTCCCCGACAAAATGGAAACGCATCAAAGGTATCCTAGGATGTTCCTGTGTTGAAACGCCGTTGGTTCTCTCTTTTCCTCGTTTTCTTGGGAGGAAGCTCTTTAGGAGTGGAATCTTCATGGAGAGCGGTTGGCCCCTTTGGACAGGGGATAGAGATGACCCAGTTGTTCTGGTGGACCGACGATGTCGTATTGGTTGTTGAAGACGATGATGTTCTCTTTGTTCGCTGGAAAGAGGGAGAGGTCAGTAAGAGTCCTCTTGAAGGAACTTTGTTAGCTGCCAAGGATGGGGAATGGCTCGTTCAGGTGGAGGGACCATTCGGAGCAGGAGCTAGCCTTCTGATGGGCGTTCCCGGAGAGGAGTTGGTCGTAGGAAACGCCCCTGGTCGCCTTTCAGGTTTTGAGGTTGCATGGCCCGACGATTCGTTCCCCTTTGCGCGTCAATGGCTAGACTACACATCCGAGAACCTCAACCTAGGACCCCCTGTGGGAAGGGGCATTTCGGTAGGGACAAGGGCATGGCTCTTTGACCCTCAAACACCCGGAACATTGTATGGATTGGGAGAGGAACAGACCCTCTTGCTCCAAGGCAAGGGAGAGGTTCGACTTGGAACGGTTGCCGCCGATCGTGATGGGAATGTCATTGGTGTAGAGACGCGGAATGGTTCAAGCCGCATCGTCTGGTTAGATCAGGAAGGCGTGCGGTTTGAGAACCCTTGGATTGAGAAATCGGTCATCGGTCTATTTGGCGGCGAGGATTTGGGGTGGAGACTTTCGCCTAGACTGCCAGAAGAACAATCCCAGTCGTTCTGTTCCAATGGGTGCAAGGATGTTCCAAAAGGGTATTGGCTCCAATCCAAAGCTTGGTCAATGGGTCAAGGAGAGTGGTTGTTGGCATTGACCGACCTTAGGACTGTAGAAACGGTATTGATGACCTTTCCTTCTTGGGAAGAAGTGGCTAGGGTAGAGAAGTTCCGATTGGGAAAACTCTCCCCCGATGGATCTGCCTTCGCTTTTCTCCGAGCGACTGCCCAAGCCGATTGGGACTGGGACTTGGTCATTTTAGAGATACCATCTCGGTCCACATCCCCCTAATCCCGTATTCTCTCTTTCTGTTGGGGCGACCTTATCCGTTTGAGCAAGGCTTCCACGCCTGCCCACATTCAGATTCCACGCATTTCCATATGCTTCCCTATCCCGTTAGGGCTTTAGGGCGACCCTTCCACGGGTCGCCATACGCCACGCCTTGCCAAATGCCGTCCACAACCCCCGACCTAAGGGGCTGGGGGGGGAGGAGGGGTTTGCGGTGGAGGCGTCGGGAGATGGACATGAGGGACGGAGGCTAAGACCGGGCGCTTGCGTTTGGTCTTGTGCCGGAACACCCGACATGGTGACTCGGAGAACCACAACCCCCGACCTAACGGATTCGCAGGGCCACATCCCTTTCCGTTAGGCCGACCGCTCCTGGCGGTTCGCCGAGATATGGCTGACTCAAGTTCTTGCCCCGATGTATCATCTGTGATACAATAGCCGTGGAGGACGCATCATGGTAAAGACGGAATTCGATCAGTTCCTGCTGATTCTCAGCATCATCGGCAACGTGGCGCAACATGCCACTAACAGGGATTTGGCTAAGGTCAACGAGCAATTGGTCAACGACCTTGGGGAGATTGCCAACCGGCACAAGGATTTGGTGGAGACATTCCGGAGGTTGGCCAAGGAATACGAAGGACTCAAAGCCTCATTAGCTGATCGGGAAGCACGATACGCCAAACTCCTGGAGGACCACGAGAAGATGAGCAAGGCCCTCACTGCCGGTTCCGGGCATTGAACCCCGCTCGTGTTTTCGGAGACGGGGCGGGGGAAGTGCCGCCTGCGATCATCCAAGAGTGCAAGTCCTTGGAGCCCTTTCTGGGGCGAAAGGCGCGAACGGCCTTTGATGAAACGCTGGATCGGATCCCGTTCAGGGGAGGGCGAGACAAGGTAGGGCTCCTTCAACTTCCTGGGACTCTCAAGTTGATCACCAAGGTGGATCCTGCTCGGGAGTTGGCCCAATCGGTCGGTCGCCGCATCCAATTTGCGCGCTTCCAAAGAGGTTGGACGCAGATGGAATTGGCCAAGGCCTCGGGCATCCTGCGCCCCAACATCTCCCGCTTGGAGGCTGGGCGCCATGATCTGCGCCTTTCTACGGTGTCTAGGGTAGCCGCCGCTTTGGGGCTGGATGTGGATTGGCTCATTAAACCCTGGGAGCCTTCCCGGGAGGACCTCGCGGAACTGAGTGCCTTGACCGAGGAAGGCCTAGCAGATCATCTCTCTGCACTCGAGGAGATCGAGGAGGGTAGGGGGTAAGTGTGGCAAGCCCCGAGCCCGGCGAGGTCTGGATGGTGGATCCCGAGCCGGTTGTGGGCAGCGAGCAGGGAAAGAAGAGGCCCTATGTCGTGGTCCAGCACCCTGGACTGTGCAAGAAGGTGAGGACGCGCCTGGCAGTGCCGGTCACCACCAGCGATGGGATGATCGGTGCCGTGGGGACGGTTGCGCTTCCCAGCGGGACCGGAGGGCTCTCCAAGGATAGCATCGCCCTGGGATTCCAGATTCGCGCGATGGATCGCACCCGCTTCATCAAGAGGGTCGGGTTGCTTTCCGCCGAATATCACGAGCGGGTTGCACTCGCCGTTCTCCAGGCGTTGGGCTTGGAGGTTACCGGGAGCCACGATGGCACCTAGCCGACCGAGTGCTAGGCAATGAACTCCTCCCCCTTTTCAACTATAGCGCCCCATATTTTGATAAGGCTACCGTTATTCAAGCATACCGCCCTAAACTTGAACGAGGAAACCCCGTCCCCTGCCCCATCCCGCCGGTAAACTCCCCCTGATGCCCGAGTTCCAGTATCCACAGAAGTTTGGCCACGAGCCCAACCAGCCCAAGCCCCCCTTGGGCTACGACGATGAGTCGGGGGGATGGACATGAGGGACGGAGGCCAGAGAAGGACGCTTGCGTCCGGCTCTGCGCCGGAGGGCCGGTAGGCCCCTTAGCCTAGGGGTTCCACCCCCTAGGTGAGGCCCTGGAAGGGCCGAATGGGCCCGACATGGTGGCTCGGAGAGCCACAACCCCCGACCTAACGGATTGTGGGGGATCGCCATATGCGTCCCCCGACCTAACGGATTCGCGTGGGGATGCGGGGGGTCCTGGAGCCCCTCACCGTTGGTAGGGGTATAATCGCCGTTCTACCGGTCATTTCCCAATCACAAGTGTTATGACCTTTCTTATTTTTGGAGGTATACACCATTATGTCTGTCTCGGAGCATCTGCATACCCTTTCTCCCACTTACGGGTTTGATGATGTCTCCATCCTTCCGGGACTCTCAACGCTTGACCCAAAAGATGTAGATATGACCACTTCTATCGGTGACATCTCCCTAAGAATCCCCATCTTGGCAAGTGCGATGGATTCAGCTGTAGATCCTTCTTTTGCGGGACGAGTTTGTGCGCAGGGGGCACTCGCTGTTCTGAACCTTGAAGGTCTCCAGACGAAATATGTCGATCCCTCTGAGGCTCTCGCTGAGATCTCTTCCGCATCCACCTCCAAAGTGGTACCCACAATTCAGCGACTCTACAAGGCACCTATTCAGGACCACTTGGTCGCCCAACGCATCAACGAAATGAAAGAGTCTGGTGCCATAGCTGCTGTCAGCGTGACTCCTGCTGCAGCTTCTCGATTGGGACCTTTAGCGGTGGATGCGGGAGCCGAGATTATCTTTGTGCAAGCGACAGTCATTAGTCCACAACATCGAGGAGAAGTCTCCCTAGACTTGACCCGTTTCGTAAAAGATATGGATCTCCCCGTTGTCTTGGGAAACTGCGTTACGGGGGATGTCGCACTCGCTTTGATGGAGACGGGTGCAGCGGGGTTATTGGTGGGGGTAGGACCAGGTGCCGCGTGTACCACGCGCGCCGTCACAGGAGTGGGGGTAGGGCAAGTTACAGCCACGATGTCTTGTGCCCTAGCTAGAGACGCCTATCAAAAAGAGACGGGGCGCCGTGTCGCTATCATCACAGATGGAGGAATGCGAAAGGGGGGCGAAATCGCCAAAGCGATTGCTAGTGGTGCTGATGGGGTGATGTTGGGGAGTGTTTTCTCGGGGCTAAGGGAGACCCCAGGTGAAGGGTTCCATTGGGGCATGGCAACCCAAGATGCCCAACTTCCCAGAGGAACACGCGTGACTGTAAAGAGTATGGTTGACCTAGAGACTCTTTTCTTTGGTCCTAGCCACAAAGATGACGGCACACTCAACCTAATTGGAGGGTTGTCCAATAGTATGGGTATGGTGGGTGCTGCCACGATTTCTCAGATGCAGCGTGCCCAAGTTGTCCATTGTCCTTCGCTAAAAGATGAGGGGAAACATTACCAGTTCCGGGAGGGTATTGGGCAGGGCGCATGACAGACGGGGCGATTCTCCAACCCCAGGACGATCTCGTCCTCATTCTCGATTTCGGGGCACAATATGCTCGACTGATTGCGCGTAGAGTTCGTGAAGCGAATGTCTATTGCGAAATCATCCCTTGGGATACATCTGTTGCCGAAATCGCGAAACGGCAACCCAAGGCACTTATCCTTTCGGGTGGTCCTGAATCAGTTCACTTGGAGGGCTCCCCTTTCCCCGAAACAAGTCTTTGGGATTTAGGCATTCCGATCTTGGGCATTTGTTACGGGATGCAGCTCATGGCTGAAGTCTTAGGTGGCAAGGTAAAACAAGGAGACCATAGTGAGTATGGGTCCACCGAAATCGAACGAATAGGTGGAGAGTCTCTCTTTGGTGATCTGGCGCAACACTTGGTGGGTTGGATGAGCCACCGCGACCAAGTGGTGTCGGTGCCCTCTGGCTTTGATGTCATTGCGCGTAGCCACACGGTTGAGATTGCCGCGATGGAAAACCTAGAGAAGAAATTCTTTGGAATCCAGTTCCATGCTGAAGTGACCCATACTCCTTGGGGGGCTGACTTGATTCGTCGTTATGTCATTGATGTTTCTGGATGCAAACCCACCTGGACACCAGACAGTATTGCCCAGATGTCCATCAGGAATATCAAACGGCAAGTGGGGGAGGGCAAAGTCCTGTGTGCCCTTAGTGGGGGCGTAGATAGTGTAACGACTGCAGTCTTGTTGCACGAAGCGATCGGCGAGAATCTGACCTGCCTTTTTATTGATCACGGCCTACTTAGAAAGGACGAAAGAGAAGATGTTGAAGAGGCATTCAAGGTCTTTGGTATCCCCTTGAATGTCATTGATGCTTCGGAGAGGTTTTTGGGACATTTAGAGGGAATCACAGACCCCGAGCAAAAGAGAAGAAGGATAGGTGAGGATTTTATTCGTGTTTTTGAAGCGTTTGCTTCTGACCACAAAGGGATGTCTTTCTTGGCTCAAGGGACGCTTTATCCGGATGTGATTGAGAGTGCCCACCCCGCGGGAGGAGCAAGCCATACGATCAAGACGCACCACAATGTGGGGGGGTTACCCGAGGAGATGGGCTTTGAGTTGGTAGAGCCCTTACGCTACTTCTTCAAAGACGAAGTTCGTCAAGTTGCATTAGAGATGGGCGTACCCCACCACCTAGCGTTTCGACAGCCCTTTCCAGGACCCGGCTTGGCGATTCGGATTATGGGTGCCGTTTCTCCCGAGTCGTTGGAGATTCTTAGGGATGCCGATGCGATCGTTCGTGAGGAAATCGAATCGGGTCTTCTGGCTGAGGAACTTTGGCAGTATTTTGCGGTCCTACCCAATGTGAAGACGGTCGGGGTTATGGGTGATGGTCGAACTTATGACCACTTGATTGCGATTCGATGTTGTACAAGCTCGGATGGGATGACGAGTGATTGGCCCGAACTTCCTTGGAAAGTCTTACGGAGGATCTCGACCCGCATTATGAATGAGGTACGGGGCGTCAATCGGTGTGTCTACGACATCTCCACAAAACCGCCCTCTACCATCGAGTGGGAGTAAATATGAACGAACAACCTGGAAAGACGCTCTTCTCCAAAGAGGAGATTGAAGAAAAGCTAAACGAAATGGCAGCGGCAATTGATGAGGATTACGAAGGAAGAACGATCTCCTTTATCCCGATTCTGAGAGGGAGTTTCGTTTTCTCAGCAGACTTGATTCGTCGTATCCATTGTCCTTGCGAAGTTGACTTTCTGGCTGTTTCCTCGTTTGAGGGAACGAGTTCAACGGGGCAAGTTCAACTCAAGAAAGACCTAGATGGGAGTATCGAAAGCAAACATGTGATTATTCTGGAAGATATTGTAGATACAGGATTGACACTGAAGTATTTGTGCCACATGCTCCTAGCAAGAAACCCCGCTTCATTGCGTGTAGCAACTCTCTTAGACAGAACGGACCGAAGGGCTTGTCGTGTGGATGTGGATTACAGGGGCTTTCAGATTGAAGATGAGTTTGTTGTGGGGTATGGATTAGACCTAAACCAAAAATATAGGAACCTCCCTGAAATCAGGGCACTGGAGATTACAAAGAGATGAATAAAGAAGAACTGGAATTGCTTACTGTTAGCAGGATACAAGAGATCGCCAAAGAGATGGGCATTGGTTCGGTAAGTACATTCAACAAGGAACAACTTGTTATCGCCGTATTGAACCGTCAAGAAGAGATCAAGGAGAAGCGGGATCGTTTGACGAATGGCGACTCCGACCCACCTCCAAAGAGGGATTTACCCCCATCTCCAGAGAAGAGAATCCTGAAGGGATTGGTAGACCTCAACGACCGAAACAGTTTTGTCCGTGTTGAGATGTGGCTACCCGACAAGAAGGATCTTTTCTTGCCCCAAGGAGTCCGACAAAGGTTTAGTTTGCGTACGGGTGATTTGGTAGAGGTTTCTACGCTCCCTCCTCGCGAAGGCAAAAGGGAGAAGTTTTCTGCAGTACGAGAAGTCTTGTCCATCAATGGAGAGAAACCTGACATTCAAGCGTTGAGGAATCGCCCCATCTTTGAAAAACTTACGCCTATATATCCAAATCAGCGTGTCAATCTAGAAACGACCCCATTGAAGGTCACTTCCCGGATTCTAGATATCATCGCCCCGATTGGATTGGGACAGCGAGCGATGGTGGTGAGCCCCCCAAAGGCAGGAAAAACCACGATTCTCAAGGACATCGCAGATAGTATTGCGGTTAACCATCCCGAGATTGTACTGATGGCTCTTCTCATTGACGAAAGACCCGAAGAAGTCACCGATTTCCAACGGAGCATCCAAGGCGAAGTGATTGCCAGCACTTTTGACGAGAAGCCCGAAAACCATACTCGAGTGGCAGAAGCAGTTAGCGAGCGGGCAAAGCGCATCGCAGAGAGTGGGAAAGATGTGGTGATTCTCTTGGACAGCATAACCCGACTTGCCCGAGCTTACAACCTGACCGTCAACAGTAGTGGGCGAACCCTTTCTGGTGGTTTAGATCCTGCCAGCCTTTACAAGCCAAAGAGGTTTTTTGGGAGTGCAAGAAAGATCGAAGGAGGGGGTAGCTTGACGATTGTCGCTACCGCTTTGGTTGATACCGGAAGCAAACTGGATGACATCATCTACGAGGAGTTTAAGGGCACGGGGAATATGGAAGTCCACTTGGATAGAGGGCTTGCCAATAGGCGGCTCTTTCCTGCGATTGATGTCAATGGGTCCAGTACCCGACACGAGGAGTTGCTCTTTACCGATTCCGAGTTGCCCAAAGTTTGGCGTCTTCGCCGTATTTTGGCTCCGTTGGATGGTCCCGGTGCCCTCGAGCTTCTCCTCCACGGCATCAATGGAGCTAAGACGAACGATGAGTTCCTAAACAGCCCCGAACTCGCACGGGGTTAGCCCTTTGTCGCACCTCTCCCACCTCCCTCTCCCCAAACGAGTATCCTCAGTCTGTCTTGAGATACTATTCCCCGTATGACCGATGATAGAGAGCGCGTCCGCCAAGCAGCGAATATTCTGACCTTGGTTGAGGCAGAGACTCGCCTGAAGAAGAGAGGAAGCCGTTGGGTGGGATTATGTCCTTTCCACACCGAAAAAGATGGCTCGTTGTATGTAACCCCCGATACGGGATTGTGGCATTGCTTTTCTTGTAAGCGAGGGGGAGATGTTTTCAGCTGGGTGATGGAAGTGGAGGGCGTTGAGTTTGGCGAGGCTTTGGAGATGATGGCGAATCAATTTGGGATAGAGCTTACAGGGAAAAGGGGGCCAGACAAACGACCCCAACTCCAGATGTTAGAAGACCTCGCAGTTTGGCTTGGGAAAGTGCTCCTTGCCCCAGCAGGAGAGACTGCTTGCCGCCATCTAGAGAGGAAAGGGTTTGACCCCCAAACACTAGAGTCCTATGGGGTAGGAGCTTTCCCCCCCAATGGGGGCATTGCGCATTGGGTCAAGGGCACGGGTGCAGAAGGTTCACGGTTGGATGAGTTGGGGCTTCTCGTTTCGGGTCGTGATGGGGGCACTTGGGAACCGTTCGCAAATAGGTTGTCCTTTACGATTCGGGATCACTTGGGGCGTGTACGGGGGTTTGCCGGTCGACAACTTTACGAAGAAGACCATCCCAAATACCGGAATAGTCCTCAATCCTCTCTCTTTGACAAGAGCCGCCTAATCTACAACTTAGATAAGGCTAGAAAAGCGAAAGGTCCCTTGATTCTCTGTGAAGGATATACCGATGTACTCCGGTTTGAAGTCTTGGGCATCAAGGGTGCTATCGCCTCCATGGGAACGGCACTGACCCCCTTTCAGGCGCAGTTGATTCGACGCTTCAAAGAGCAAGTCGTCGTCGTTATGGATGCAGATGAAGCAGGGCAAAAAGCAGCAGATCGCTCGTTAGGGGTGTTGATGGGTGCGGGCATTGAGGCAACGATTGTCGTTCCTCCCGATGGCTCGGATCCCGATGAATGGCTTAGGAAAGGGGGGAAAAAAGCTTGGGAGCAGGCCAAACGAGAAGACGCTTTGTCTTTTCGCTTGGGGCGCCTTGTAGAAGCAGAAGGGGGCATTCCGTTATCCGGACCAAAAAGTCAACGTGTTCTCCAAGGCGTTCATATCTTGTTAGAGGGCATTCAAGACCCCTTGCTTAGAACTGTCGCCCTTGAAACAGCGGGACAGGCGACGGCATTGCCTCTCCATGTATTGACTGCGGGATTGGACCAAGCCCAAGCGTCTGCACGACCAGAACACAGCCCCAATCCTTCTTCCATAGAAGAGTTCATCGTTCCTGAAGAACGAGAGATGGTTCGCTTCATGTTACAGCACCCAGCACGGGTAAAGATGACTTTGCGCGTCTTTGAGTCCTTTGGCATTATCTGGAACGACCCCACCGCCAAGGAGATTGCAGAGGGAGTCCTGCGGGTAGGGGGGGCGAAGGATGACTTGTTGGAGAGTTTGGGTGAGGGAGCGTCTCGATTTGCAGTTCCGATTTGGATGGGCGAAGGAATCCAGTATCCTGAGGAGGAAGGGGAGTCATTAGCTCAAGCTGTCGTCTTGAGCCAATTGAAGGGGAGAGCTCTCGATTTACGAGGGCAGCTCAAGCGGGGAGAAGCGACTTTGGTGGACGTCCAAGATGCACAGTCCAAGGTGCGAGCGATCACCGAGGAGGGGCTCCCTGGATGGGACGACCTATAGAGCTAGTGTGAGCACCAATAATCTTGTCCGTATGGGAGCGTGGCTCTTCTCCTTTTCGTTCTTCTTGCCTGCTTGGAACCCTGAAGGTGAGAGCCTCTTTTTGGGGTGGGAATGTGCCCAGTTTGTCCTTAGGGCTCTTCTTTCTCCCCAAGATGTCCATGGTCTCCTACGGGCGTTGTGGTTGAATCTCCCCAACTTCTTCGTTGTGGGAGCTGTCATCGCTCGTTTCCGTGGGAGTGTGAAGCGATTTCTGATTCCAGGGGCTTTGGCGCTCTTCTCTGCTCTTTGGTGGTCGGTTCATCCCACCTTTATGGGGGAGCTTCAAGTGGGGTATTACCTCTGGGTGTTCTCTTTGCCCTTACTCTCTTTACCCTATCCCCTTCAACCCAAGGCGGAAAAGTGAGCCTTCTTTATCTATTCGCTCTTGGGGCCCCTCCTTTCCCTGGAGATGTGGATGCTTCTGCGGCGCGGATTGAAAAGAGCGTCGTAATCAATGGCGACTACGAAGGGATTCATGGGCAGTATGCCTACGGAAACCCTCAAAGGTGGGGCATGAGGAGTACGGGTCTGTATGCCCCTCCAGGCGAGACCATTCGAATTACGCTCCCAGACGGATTTGCCCCCAACGGACTCGGTGTTCTTTTGGGGGCCCATCTAGATGATCTTTCTCAGAAAGAAAGCCCCGCAAGAGACTCTGTCGTCACGGTAAGAGTTACCCTTGGTGACGGAGCGACCGAAGTGAGCAACCCCCATGGAGGACTCATCTACATTACCGTGGATGCGGGAGCCAAGAGGGGACTCGTTGATGTGGTGATTGAAGGGGGGATAGATGCACCTCTCTTTGTGGCGGGAGAGACACCCTTGGAAGCATGGAATCAATCGATTCGCACCCATCCAGCACCATGGGGGGAACTCGCATCCTCCAAGATTATTCTCACGCTCCCTTCAGACCTCTTGCGCACGCTGAAGAACCCAGATGAGGTTCTGGCGTTTTGGGATCGTGTCTTGGATGCTGATGCCGATTTGTCGGGGTTTAGTCGTGACCGAGCACGACCGGAGCGCATCGTGGTAGATATAGAGATTTCAGCAGGATGGATGCATTCAGGTTATCCCGTGATGGCCCCCCTTTCCACCGGTCCTGATCTTCTGAACTTAGAGAGGTTGACGACGGAAGGGGATTGGGGGTTTTTTCATGAATTGGGTCATAACCACCAATGGATGGACTGGACCGTACCAGGCACGACCGAAACGGGGTGTAACCTATTCACGGTTTATGTTTACGAGACCGTGGTGGGAAAGCACCGAAATGAGACCCACGGAGCGGTCTCTCTGGAGGAACGAACTAAGCGAACAAGAGCGTACCTTGCCGACCCCGATATCTCAAGATGGTCTGTCTGGGTGGCGTTAGATATGTATCTCTTGCTACAGGATGAATTTGGGTGGGAAGCATTCACCAATGTCTTCACCGAGTATCGGGATAAGTTTGCGACCGAACGCCCACAAGATGCTCAAGAAAAATGGGATATGTTTGCGGTTCGATTCTCTAGAGAGGTAGGGTGGGACATTTCCCCCTTTCTCTTATCTTGGGATTGGCCCTTATCGGAGAGTGCTCTTAGAGATGTCGCCCACCTCCCCCCTTGGTCTGGCAACTAGCCCCCGCGTGCGGCGACCTTCCCCATGGCGACCCGTGGAAGGGTCGCCCTATTACCACGCCTGCCCCATCCGTCGCCCTAACGGGACTAAGAAGACGGGGGCGTACGCATCCAGACATCCCGCTGAGGAAACGGTATATCTATCCCTTTCTTCATCAACGCCTTGTAAACGGCAGTATT
>JACKQG010005567.1_pt1 | contig 13779 bp, 30 predicted proteins | sample 8237621 | NCBI WGS metagenome assembly JACKQG01 (sample SAMN15677084, study PRJNA649215) | marine metagenome | biome: marine; feature: Black Sea; material: saline water; isolation source: suspended particulate matter (SPM) from the Black Sea western gyre | collected 2013-06-09/2013-06-10 | depth...
AACACTGAGAGAGGTTCTAGGACTCAATAGAGCGGAGCTGCAAGGTAGTACTCTCATGTTAGTAGTAGTTGTCTCTCTCTCTATAGGATAATAGACATATCAACCGTAACATTAAAAATCTTAGTCCAATAACTAATAATAAAAAAAGAATAGAAATTATGGGTAAATTCCAATACAAACATCACAAAGATGCATTTACAGTAATAAAAACAAAATCATGAAGTATATAATCAAATCAATACAATATATATTAATAACAAAGGGACTTTGTATTCTCTTTTATTTAAACTAAACATTAACTAAACATTAACTAAGCAAATAAAACTATGAATTACCCAGGAAATAGGAGACTATTAAAAACATTAGAAACATCTAAAGAACAGATTAAAGAGCTAATAGAAAATGATATAGACTATGATTCAAATAATGAATTCATTAGCAACTATTCAGCATTAACTGATTTATTAGAAAATATAGAATGGTCAATACAATATTTAAAAGATATTGATATTTGTAATCATGAGGGAATACCATATAAATTTTAAACTAAACATTAACTAAACAAATAAAGACATGGCAAAGAAAGTAATATTAGTAGAAGATATAGAAAGTAGTCTCTTAGACACTATAGTATTTAGTGAGCTTTGGTGGAAACCTCAAAAAGATTATGTCATTACAGAAGAAGATATAGAGTGCACAGATGATAATTATGCAGAATATAAGGAACTTTGCAAAGAATATCCAGGGGACTATATGGAAATAACTTTAACAGATGAAGAGTATAATAGAATAGTTAAATACAAACAGGAAACGCTTGAGTTGGATTTAATACTTCGTAACATATGGGAAAATAATAAACATTAACTAAATCATTAAATAACATGAAAATCACAGTACGGGGTAAACAATTCAATCCAAACAACATGAGCTGTTCAAGACTAACAAGATTAATCACTTGTTAGGACTATCATTAAGTATTTTCTTCTTGTTATGTATAAAATATATATAACTAACTTAAAAATAGAAACAGGTACTAACCAGCAATAACATTGTATAAGACTAGGGTTAACACTAGTGCGAATATGACACAAATGAACCTAGGTGTGTTGTAACCTGTTTTTTATATATCAATAATAAATTACTCACTTAAATAATATCAATTATGGCAACAGAAAAAATGAAATGTCCTAAATGTAGGAAAGAACCAACTGGTAAGTATAGAGATGAAGAAAAGATTGACGGAATGTATTGTAGATCTTGTAGTGTAGCATGGAATGTAGATTGGGAAGAACAAAAACCATTATATGATACAACAATAGATATAGGTTACTCACAAGCATTAGGAAAGGATGAATTTAATCCAAATGAATCAGAATTTACTGATGAATACAGTATGGACTATCACTTGAATACTATTTCAGATACTCTTGACTACATTAACAATGATAGAAGAATCAGAAAAAGAAGTGGTGAAGGAACAGAACAACTTGATAGTATGATACATGATCTAACTAAAATCGTTAGGTTACTCAAAGGAATAAAAGAATTAAAATAAGAGTAAGAACAAAGGATGTACAGGAATACAATTGCCTGTCTATAATATGATCTCCTTGACTTACTTTTTTCAATCACACTCAACTCAAATATTAATTAAAACAATTACTAAAATGAAAAAAAGATTTAATACATCAATAAGGTTTATACCAGCGTTAGTTGTAGGTATAGTACCAATGAAATACAATAATAGTTTTGAATTAGTCATACTATTACCATTCATAGAAATAGAATTATCTTACACATTTAAAAAAAATAGAAATTATGGAAAGAGAAATTAAAGTTAAAAAAGGCAGTGTAAATATACTAAGGAGTTTAATATTACCTGTTAAGTTTACATTTGGTGTTATTATGGCAAGTACATTATCGTTGATAGTATACTGTTGTACAATAATACCGTTAATATTCTTCACTTCGTTAGCACCTGTAGATTTTCTAATAACATTTGTACTTCCTGTAGTAGCAATAGGTACATGTTATTATACTACATTTAAATGGTTATTCAAAAGTGATGAATCATGAGATGGTTAACAGATATTGGAGAGATCATTAGTGGTCTCTTCAATTCAAAAAAAGAATCTTTAGATGAACTATTTGGTATCAAGAGAATATTTAAGATAGATATGGGTAAATCATTTAGGGGACATATGATGTCATTAAGTACATCATCTGGAGATAATAAAACAATTAACTTCTATAATAGATATTATGGAGGTAGTGTTAGTTGCAGTTACCATGTTAGGATGGACAGCACTAATATTGTAATAGAAAATCATACTAAGACACCTAATTATATTTCTAATGTGTTAGATAAAGTAAGTAACACTCATTTTCCAGAAATAATTAAGAGGTATGAAAGTGAACATGGATGTCTAAAGATAGTAATAAATTCAGCAAACATTCACTTTAGTGAAGATCTGAATATAAAAGGTCTCAACTTTGATGATCATTATAATAATATACAAAAGATTAGAAAATTAAATCAAATAGTTAAGGATGTTAAACAAAAATTTAAGAGTGATGATATATTAAATATGATCAAAAAGTCTAATAATAAAAATAATAGTGAAGAATACATAATGATATGAAAACAAAAGAACAGTATAATATCTCGTATAAATTATTAATGTTTGGATGGATAGGTGTAATATCTACAATTGTAATAATGTCAATTATAGAAAATATTACTTAAAAGTGGTCACCTGTGACTGACTAACAACACAAGCATATAAAACATGTTATAACAGTATATAAATTACAGTATAACATATGGTAAATTTGGTGATCATATTGATTGTTAAGTTTGAGTGAGTGAGAGGAATTAAGGGTGATGGGAAACTGTCACCCTTTTTTCTAATTTATTAATTAAAAAAGAAAAGAAATGAAAAATGTATTAAAGATGTTAGCTTCTGAATGGAAGTTTTTGTTAAAAGCAGTAATAGGTTGTGGTATAGTAATTTTTATAGTTCTATTTACTATTACATCAGCAGTTAAATTGTATCATGGAGATACTGATGAAGATGTTGCAATAGAATGTTTTAAAAAAGATACACTACAATTAGATACTACAAGTTTAAATATAGTTAATGTTGACTCTATAGTAATAGGAAATGAGAAAGATTAACTTACCAATAAAACTTGTAAAGAAACTTATAGATCCATTGTTTAATAAAGAGATTCGTGATAAACAATTTGTAGTTGATTCATTAATGGCTATGTTGCCAGACTATCAATTAGAAATGTTTATTGAAATATCTAATAGAACAAAGTTTAATATTTTATCAAAAGGTGAACATGTAAAATTCAAACCAACAGGTTATTTCCTGGATGATTATGATGAAGACATACTAATTGATAAAGGATTATATAAGGACGGTTATGTATATGCTTATATAGTTGAAGATGATTCATATTCATCTACATTTAATCCGTACTCTCATAAAATGAAAGTATTTGTATATTTATGGAAAGGTGATGAACTGGAAATGAACAAAGTTTCAATCAACACATTAGAATTGATTAGTTCACCTAAATGTGATATTCCATATTTTAAACTAAGTGTTGAAAAAGATGAAGAAATCATCCAAGTATAGATTTGGTATAGTATCATATGATGTTATATCTGATCCTGAAATATCTACTAATGCTAAAATAGTTTACACAGTACTATCTGTACACTGTAACAAAAAACGTACTTGTTTTCCTTCAATTGGAACTATGGCTGATATGTTAAATATTAGCTATAGTACCGTTTGGAGGTCTATGAAAGAGTTAAAAGAAAAAAAATGTATAAATAGAAATGGTAAAATAATAAAACTAATAAGATGAAAAATATAATAATAATATTAATTACATCATTATTATATAGCTGTGTAGGTGATACCGTAAATCATCAAATATGTGCTATATATGGTGATCAGAGAGTAATAGTAGATACTGTTTACTTAAATGACAATGGAATACATGTAGATATTATAATCCCAAATAAAGAAGGATATATATCATATGGATGGGGAGCAACACAATTCTTTATATATCATCCAACATTGGAGGAAGCAGAATATATAGATTTTTTACATGTTATAATAGATGGAACAGATGTCGTTATACGTGAAACTAATTATTCATCTATAAAGAGTAGTTGGATTCCAGTTGTTGTGACACAAGAACAATTAGATTCATTAAAGCATAATATATACAATTCATATGTTTATGATGATGAAAAATTGCCTATAAAAGTAAATGATCCTATTAATGGTAGAAAATACTATGAAGCAGTTGGAAAATATACTCATCTTTATACTTGTAACACTTGGACTAATGAAATGCTTAAAAATAGTGGAATGTATGCAAGAAAACATGCAGTATTTAGCAGTCAAGTAATAAATCTTTACAATTAAATGTAATAGATAGCTATACTACTGCTTTTTATTTTCAGTATATCAATAATAATATGTGATACGAAAGTATAATTTACTTACTTTTGTACACATGTTATACCAATTACCTAATGGAAGAGTGATAGAAATGTCACTTGAACAGTATCTCTCAATGTCTGATCAGGAATTGAGAGATTTAAATGGTTTGGGCTCTGAATTTAGCTCAGAAATATCAAATCCTTGGCATAAATCTGCATTAAAAGATTCTACAAAAGGAAAAATAGAAAAGTCTACAGCTATAAAAGAAATGGAAGATGATGGGATTGAATATATTCAAGAACATGAACCTTCTCTTGATGAAATATCTGACATAGACAAGTTATTAGATGGAGACTTCCATCCTGATGACATTTAAGAAGTAATTCAAACAATTTTATTAACTAATTTAAAACCAAACTGACATGACAGAAAATGGTAAAGTAACTATTGCTCCAGATGAGCAAGGAAATGTAATCAGAGTATCTAAAAACAACCCAGAATTTGGGCACGTTAGATTAACTCAAGAAAAAGTAGGATTTGGCTCAGGTAGCTGGGTTAAAAAATCATCAAGAAGTACCTTAATACACGGTACTGTAGAAGATCTTACAGCAATAGGTATTGCTGACAAGAAAGAATTACCAGGGCAAATAATTATTAGAGAGCAATTAGAAGCATTTTCTGGTGATAATCCTGATAGAGATCTTAAGATAGCAGGAGATACAGGTATAGTATGTTGTAAACATGGAGAACCAATTTATAGAAAAACATTCTATTCAATGGATCAAGATGAAGGAGATACTTTAGTTGCTCACACTAATAGTGATGCTATTAGAGAAGCAAATGGTGCTCCTAAAAGAACAACAATATCAGCAGAACAAATTGCTGAACTAACTAATCCAACTGATGAAGAGCCAACAACTTCTAGAAGAAAGAAGAAAGAGGTAGAAAATCAAGTTGATATAGAAGATTCTATTGAAGAAATAGAACAAGAAGAACTTGAAGTTGAAGACGCAAGTTTTGAACTTTAATAAGGATTAGAAGTGTAATCTAGGTCATATTGGCCGCTAGTGGGGTGCTACTGGATTATCCAGCCCACAATGTCTGTTCCACTTCTATTTATAAGAGAGCCCATTTAATTATGGGCTCTTTTTTTTACACATAAAACTCACTTAACAAACTTAATAAATTTAATACTATGCTTAATCAAACACAGATTACTAAACTAAAACTATCAAAAGTTGAATCACACTTAAACTATCTAGGTATATTAACAGACTTTGAAAAACTAAGTCAAGATATAAACAAACCAATTAGATATAATAAACTTAATCCACAACAGCACTTCTTGTTTAAAAGAGTGTTACACGGACTTAAGATGTATAAGAAAGAAGAAATAGCTCTTATGCACTGGGATAAAAAAAGAAGGATAACAAAAGTATGGAAACGCTCACAACATGTAATCAATGAATGGAAACAATTACTTGCATATAAAGAATCAAACATAATTTTTAGTATATTTACACACAGTAAGTTAGCTAAATCTTTTATAGATGCTCCATTTAAATATATGCCTGATTACATAAACAAATCTACATTTAAAACATTTGGTATAGGGTATGAACACCTTATAGTAAAGTTCATTTCTTGTGGACTTTTACCAAACAATTTCTTTCAAATAAAATGAAAGCCAAGAAAAAACATTGTGTTGGATGTGAGACAGATCAATTCATTTGGAAGAATGATAAAGGAAACCGTTACTGCAAAAATTGCTGGGCTAGGCAATCTGCAAAACCTTTTAAACAAAGGAACTTTAAACCCATTAGGTTTAAATCTAAAAAAATGGTTGCCAAAGATCTTGTCTACTCAATGTTAAGAAAAACATTTTTAACTGAAAAACCTAATTGTGAAGCACATTTAGTTGGTTGTAACTTACAATCAACTGATGTGCACCACAAGAAAGGAAGAGGGGAATATCATTTAAAAGTTGACACATGGTTATCAGTATGTAGACAGTGTCACATTTGGATTGAAGAACACCCAAAAAAATCAATAGAACTAGGGTTATCAACTAAAAGAAATTAAAATGGAGGGATATAATAAAGAAAGAAAAGAATATAATTCTTTTGCAATGCAATTTGGGTGGAATATGTCTAGTATAACTGAAAATTCTGTTGCAAAACAATATGAAGATAAAAAAGTCTATAAATATATAGATAAAAGAACTAAGAAATATGGAGCTCAAAGATCTCACAGTGGGGTTATGGGTAAATATAAATAAATAAAAATTATCATGGGAAAACATGTGCAAATTAAAACTAAAAGAGTTATGGATATACCTAAGCATTTATTAAAAAAGTTAAAACTACATAAAGAAGAGCTGCTTAAACAAGAGCAAGCATTAGATAAACTTAAAAAAGAAAAACCTGCACCTGATGGACATTATAAAGAAGAAGATGGTACAATTAAGAAAATAATAGATAACATTGATAAAGGTTTACCTTATTTATTATGAGTAAAGATGAAATACAAGAAGAAGCATTAAAAGTTGCTATAAGTAATAATAGATGTGGACTAGGTATATCTATGGGTGTTGGTAAAACTAGAATAGGACTACAACATATGGTTAAAAACTATAATGCTTTTGTTAAGTATTTAGTTGTAGCACCTAAGAAATCTATATTTAAAGCATGGAATGATGAAATGTTAAAGACTGGGATGGAAGCTATGGGTGATCATATTACTTATACAACCTATCTCAGCATTAACAAGCATAATCCAAATGACTATGATGTTGTATATTTAGATGAGTGTCACAGTTTATTGTTAAGTCATGAACTTTTTTTATCTCAATTTAAAGGTAGAATACTTGGTTTAACAGGAACTCCACCAAAACAAAAAGGTACAGATAAATATTTTATGGTTAATAAATATTGTCCAATAAAATATACATTTACAGTGGATGATGCTTCTGATAGTAAAATATTAAATCAATATCAAATAATTATACATGAACTGCAACTATCTAATAATAATACATTAAAAAAAAATAGAAAAGATGGAGGTCATTGGTATACATCTGAGGTAAAAGATTATATTTATAGTACTAATAGAATAAATAATCTAGGTGTTGCAAAAGATAGAAAATTCTTAAGTATAATGCGTATGAAGTCTATGATGGATTACAAAACTAAAGAAAAGTATACTGAATCATTACTTAAAAATATGAGTGAAAAGTGTATAATCTTTGCAAATACTCAGAAACAAGCTGATAAACTATGTAAACATAGTTATCATTCTGGAAACAAAAAGTCTGATGAGAATTTAGAATTGTTTTCTGATGGTAGAATTGATAAGTTGTCTTGCATATTGCAATTAAGTGAAGGTGTTAGTATACCTAATCTAAGACAAGGTATCATACTTCATTCTTACGGTAATGAAAGAAAAAGTTCTCAGCGTATAGGTAGATTACTAAGATTAAACCCAAATGAAATGGCAACATGTCACATACTATGTTACAAAGGTACTGTTGATGAAAAATGGGTTCAGTCAGCATTATCTACTTTTGATAAAAGTAAAGTGAAGTATTATAATCCATTAGAAGGATAAACTAGAAAATTAATTAAAAATAAAATTATGAAAAAGATACTAATATCAATGGGTGGGAAACAGCTCTATTATATTTTGACAACATACTATTCAATAGTATTAATAGCTGGAGTAATAATGTTTTTGTCAAGCTGTGGTACTATGACAAAATTATCTGATGCAGAGTATATGCATAGAGCTAGTATTCAAAAACAAATAGATTTTACACAAGCAGAATACAATTATAAAATTGATTCTCTTTACACTGAATACTATAAAAAATAATTAAATGAAAGAAATTATAATCTCAGATCCTGGTGATGAACAACCAGGATTTCACCTAATAAAACAATTATGATAATATTAATATCAATTGCTGGATTCATATTAGCATATGTTCTAGTATTTAAATATATTGACTACTTAGAAAAATAAACTAATGGGAAAAATGAAAGAACTATATATAGCAATGATTGAAGCTGAATGGGAAGGAACTCCAAATGAATTTCTAACATGGTGGATGCATAATGAATCAAAAAAAATTGACAAAAAGAATGAAAATAATAAAATCAAACTTAAAAAGATAGATGTCAAAACTAAATGATTCAGATATAATGGATATTAATATACTATTTGCTATGACTAAATGTATGTCAGAAATAGCACATGGTTTGCAATATAAACACACTCACCAGATTAAACACAAAATTAAAAAAATAATTAAAACTGTTGATCTATATGAGAAAGAGATAAATAAAACAATGGATGGCTCTGATGCTGTAGAAAATATATATGATTGTATAATGGACTTAGTGTTAGAAGCTAAAGAATTAGCATTAAAAAAATAATAATTATGAGAACAGTAAGTTTTAAAGATACATTTGAAATAGACATTGATGGATCAGATTTTAATCTTCATTACACATATGACCCAGGTGAAAGAGAAACAAGAATGGAACCTGGATGTGATCCTTATGTAACTATAAACAAGGTTATGATAAATCTTGCAGATAAAAATGGAAACATGATAGAAGTAGATGTATCATCAATTATAGACATAGATATGGATTATGATTGGATGTGTGAACAAATATTAGAAACTTTAAATGAATAAATTATGGAAATGATACCTTTATTAATAATATTTGGAGCCGGATTAGTTACTGGAATGTATGTTACTAGTCAAATAGAAAAATCAATAGATAAACATGTTGATGTAAATACTAAAAAATCAAAAGAGAAAAAATGAGTAAGCAAAATCTATTTTCTAATCTTATTAAAAAAGATGGTAAATTAGTATATAACATAAAGCTACAGGAAACTAACTATAATAAATTTGTAGATAGTCTTCCTGAAGGAGCAAAAGTAGAGATATTTGTAAGTGTATCAGGAGATAATGGTACAAATGCTCAAATAGCAAAGATACATGTAAGTATAAGACAACTTGCAAATGATATTGGTTATAGCTTTAGTGAAATGAAACTACAAATAAAAAGAAGAGCAGGACTCTGCTTCAATAAAAATGGAGGAGAGTACTGCAAGTCTTTTGGTGATTGTAGTAAAGAAGAATTAAATTCAGTAATACAAGAAATTATAGAATTAGGTGATGAGTTAGGATCTAACTTACGTTAATTCCTTGGTCCTGTATCTGGACTTAATCCACCAGTTCTTGGATAATCTACTTCTTCATCCTTAAGATTAACATTGCCAGGTATTTGATCAGTATATGATTTCATACTTCTCTTGTATGCTTCTTCTAATTGTGAATTATCTTTTTCACTATTATTACCTGCTGCAACTTCATTTATTAAACTGGACATAGATTCATCAAAATTTTCATCAGTAGCAAATGTATGACCTTGTGCTGCAGCTTGATGGTTGATTTCATGTATTAGTGTCATTAAACACCAAACTGAATTCAATAAAGGATCATAATCAGCATCTTCTTTAATATCTTTAAAGTTATTTTGAATATGTGCCATTACTCTAAATACTTCATCTTCCTTATGTGAAGAAAGAATGTAGTTTAGAGTTTCAGCAATATATTCTCTAAATCCTCCTACAATAGGAATATCAATAATTGCTTCTTTGTTAATTGTTACAACTTTATTATCCTTAAGGGATTTTTTAGTGTTGCTTAAGTTCTTTTTCCTTTGAGCTTCTGTTAGTGCTTTTGCCATTATACAATAGTTTTAAATGATTATAGTTTTTAGAGTTTTTTAGAACTTTTAATTTTTTTATTGAGGGTTCCTCACAAATATTATACATATGCTGCAGTGGTATTAAATATATCATTCTGCAAATATATAAACAAAATACAAAAAAACAAGAATATGGATAAACAATTAGTTAAATACTTTGTAAATGAATACAAAAATAATACAAATAAAGAGGAAACATTAAGGATGAAAGAGACAGTTGGAGGACATAAGACCATATACACTATGGATGAATATCTTTCAAAAAGCTTGTATATACCAACCAGAAGTGATATATTTGTACACTTCAAAAAATCAATAATTATGTGGGAATTGTTCCAACAAATACTCCAAGAAAAAATGAGTCCTAATCAATTTTTAGTGCTTTATGGTATGAAAAAAAGTCTATCAATGCCTTTAGATAATGTAAAACAAGAAGTGGAGATCCTACATGAGTTAGAAATGTTAAAGGATAATAAGCTAACTGTCAAGGGGAAAAGACTAATAGATAAGTTTGAAAATTATTTTGTTAAAGCAAAAAAGAAAACCAACATCCAATTGATGGGTAAAAAATTTGCTACAAAACTTAATGAATATAGAGAAGTATTTCCAGCAGGTAAATTACCTAGTGGAAAACCAGCAAGAGTTAATGTTAGAACTTTAGAGAATTCATTTAGATGGTTCTTTGAAACATATGACTTTAGTTGGGATGAAATTATTGGTGCAACAAAAATGTATGTAAACTCCTATGAAGATAATCAGTTTATGTATATGAAAACAAGTCAATATTTTATTACTAAAGAAGACAAAAATAAGGTTAAATCTTCAGACCTTGCTGATTATTGTGATATGATTAGAGATGGTGTGCAACCTGGAGATAATCATTTTAAAGAGAAAGTAGTATGAGTGATGAAAAACCATGGAATGGTCAATACACGGCATTCAATGAAGCCCTTAAATATATGCTTGATAGGCAGAGTGGTAAAGAGAAATCAATACAAACTCCATGGCCTAAGTTTAATGATGCAGTTACAGATGGATTAGAATGGAATACTCTTACAGTAATTGGTGGTAGACCTGGTTCAGGAAAGACATTAATAAAAGATCAGATAATAAGAGAATCATTTGTGCGTAATCCTGGTGAAGACTATAGAGTTTTAGAATTTCAATTTGAAATGGTAGGAAGAACATCAGCATTAAGAGAGTTTAGTTCAATAACTGGTAAAACATATAAAGAATTATGTAGTGCAGGAAGTTTATTAGATGCAACAACTTTTAACGCTTGTCATGCATATTCAAAAGAAAGAATTAAATATCCAGTTGATATTGTATCAACACCTATGACAGTTAATCAAATGAGAGAAACACTTGATAAATACATGAATGAACATAAAGGAAAAAAAGTTATTGTAACTTTAGATCATAGTATTTTAGTTAAAAGGGCACCTTATCAAAACAATAGATTAGATATGTTATTTGAATTAGGTGAATTTTTTACACAAGCAAAGCGTGACTATCCTTGTATGTTTATATGTCTATCACAACTCAATAGAAATATTGATAGTCCTGATAGAGCAATAGATGGTAAGTATGGTAACTATGTACTTGAGTCAGATATATTTGGTTCAGATGCAATGCTACAACATGCTGACACTTTAATAGGATTAAATAGACCTGCTAAGCAAAAGATTAGATTATATGGTCCTGATAGATATATCATAGAGGATGATAAAACATTAGTGTTACATTTTCTTAAAGCAAGAAATGGTGATACTAGAATGAGTTTCTTTAAAGCAGCATTTGAAACAATGGAAATACATGAAATGGACACACCTGCACAACAAGAAAGAAGGTAAATTTAAATAAATAATATGACTCCAGCAGAACGTAAAGCAAGCGTAATAATTTTAAGACAAGAGCATCAAGATTACTTTGATAGTATCAAAGATGAGAAAGCTCTATATATACCAAAGATGGCATACAGGCCAACAGGAAAAGATGAAATACATGTTTCATTCTTTCCAAGTGAATTACAGAAAAATCAAGACATCTATACAGAATTTGTTAGTATAGAATATGATACAGAAGATCCTAAAAGAACACTATATTTAATTAAACATAATCCTCACTGGAAAGAAGAGTATGAAATGATTACAAGTAACTCAGGATTTGAAAGACATATTATTCCTGCATCTGAATTGAAAGTAATTAATGATATAACTGACAGAGGAGGATTACCATTAAACAGTGGAGATCCTGAAGTAGAACAAAGAGCATTTGATGCAATACCTAACCCAGAGACTGAAAGGGATATAGTTGATGTACTCAAAGGTATAGAAAGAGCATTACTTAGTATTAATCAAAAATTAAAATAGAATGGCACAAAGCGTATTAGTCATAGCTGACTCAGGGACAGGTAAGTCTACATCAATTAGGAAATTAGATCCTAAAGAAACATTTATAATTAACATTGCAAACAAACCATTACCATTTAAGGGTTGGAAGAAAAACTATTCAAATATTTCAAAGGATAATCCTAAAGGAAATATGACATCAGCTTCTTCAGCTCCAGGTATAATTAAAGCAATGCAACATGTTAATGATAAAATGCCACAAGTTAAAACATTAGTTGTTGATGACTGGCAATATATGAGCTCTTTTGAATATTTTGATAGAGCTAATGAAAAAGGTTATGATAAATTTACTTCTATAGCAGCAAACTTAGCACAAGTAGCTAAGATGCCTAAAGATATGAGAGAAGATTTAACAATATTCTTTTTGACACATTCTGAAGAAAGTACAGATGTAAATGGAAACAGGAGAGTTAAAGCAAAAACTGTTGGTAAAATGATAGATAATGCATTAACTTTAGAGGGACTATTTTCAATAGTATTATTTGGAAAAGTAAAAAAGACTGAAGATGGTCTTGAATACGGATTTGATACACAGAACAATGGTGAAAACACTTGTAAGTCACCTATGGGAATGTTTGAAGAGTCCTTTATAAACAATGATCTACAGTTTGTTAAAGACTGTATAATCAATTATGAAAATTAAAATTAATTAAGATGAATAGTGAATTAGAAACTAAAAAAACAAAAACTATGTTAAGTACTAAAGACATGTCTGCAGGAAGTGGACGCACAAAGCCAGTATTGGGGCCAGGAAATCAAATTATTAAAATTAATTCAATTACATTTGATAAGACACCATATGATGCAGATGCATATAACATTATGTTACATGTAGAATCAGAGCCAGTAACTGGAGAATTTGAAGGATTTTATAAAGATATGAGTGATCAATCTCAAGGAAGATATGAAGGACAAGTAGGTAGAGTTAGATATAGCCCTTATCCTTTTAAAGATACTACACTTCCAAGTGGGCGTGAAATTGAAAGAGATCAAGAAGTTCTTAAGTCTATGATATTTTTATCTGAGCAATTAGGTAAAAGATCAGAGTTAGATGCTATTGAAGCTGGTACTATTGAAGACTTTATGACTAAATGTGATCAAGTATTAGGA
>JACKQG010005568.1_pt1 | contig 13778 bp, 13 predicted proteins | sample 8237621 | NCBI WGS metagenome assembly JACKQG01 (sample SAMN15677084, study PRJNA649215) | marine metagenome | biome: marine; feature: Black Sea; material: saline water; isolation source: suspended particulate matter (SPM) from the Black Sea western gyre | collected 2013-06-09/2013-06-10 | depth...
TCGCGCGTAGAAGTCAGCAATCCGCGAGTGGAGGTGGGCCGGGAAGGCCTCTTCACCGGGTATTTCCTCAAGCCGGCCGCACATTAGCCGCAGGGCCTGAGCCCAGAGGAAAGTGGAATCGGCCAGCAGCAAAACGTGAAGCGCCATCTGGCGGTAATACTCGCCGATGGTGATGGCGGTGTAGATCGAGGCTTCCCGTGCTGCCACCGGCATGGAAGAGGTGTTGCAAATGATCACCGTGCGCTCCATGAGTGTGCGCCCGGTGTACGGGTCTTCCAAGTGGGGGAATTCCCTCAAGGTCTCGACCACCTCGCCCGCCCGCTCGCCGCAAGCCGCCACGATAATGATGTCCGCATCCGCGTAACGCGAAATGAGCTGCTGCAAGACCGTCTTGCCGGAGCCGAAGGGCCCCGGGATGCACGCTGTGCCACCCTTGGCCACCGGATAAAAAGAATCAATGATACGGCAGCCGGTAACCAGAGGCTCGATTGGCAGCAGTCTCTCCTCGTACATGCGCAGCGGAATTTTGATGGGCCAGCGCTGCAACATCGTCAGTTCATGGCGTTTGCCGGTCTCGTCTTGCGCTTCAGCAATCGTATCCGTAACGGTGTATTGCCCATTACCTGCAATTTTGGTGATCTTGGCGCGGCCGATAAAACTAAAAGAAACAAAAATTTGGTGCTGGAACTTACCTTCCGGCACCCAGCCTAACGGGTCGCCCGCCGCTACCCAATCTCCGGTTTTCACCGCAGGCGTAAAGTTCCATTTGATTGAACGATCCAGAGGATCGAGGTAGACGCCGCGTTTAAGGAAAAGGCCCGCGGCTTTGGCCAGTTCCGGCAGAGGGTTTTGCAGGCCGTCATAAATTTGCTGGAGAAGGCCCGGTCCGAGTTCCACCACCAACAAATCCCCAGTGAACTCAACAGGATCGCCCACCTTGATGCCTTGGGTAATCTCAAAGACCTGGACATTGCAAAGATCCCCTCGAACCCGGATAACCTCGCTTTTTAGTTTTCCGCCGTCAGAAGTATGGATGTAGGCCACCTCGTTCTGGCGGACGCTCTCCTCAAATGAGGCCGTAACCATGTTGCCGTATGCCGAGACAACTTTTCCCATTAAGGACATATCAGTATCCCCCTAATCGCCGGACCTTTTCCATACCATGCGCTTGATTCAGGGCCAGCCGCTTGTGCAGGATCTGCACCTTCAGCAGGTAGGCCAGAATGACGCTGAAATCAAAGGGATCCGGACCCACATGTTCATTAAGATAGTTCCAGAGTATTTGTTCGATGACTTCCTGGCGCTGATGCGGTTCCTCAGCCCTGAGGAGGTTTTCAATCCAGGGGTATTCTCCCCCCAGACCGAAATCTTCAGCGCTTGAGCTACCGAGTATCTCCACCAACTCGCCCTCGCCGGTCACATATTCGGCAGGGTCAAGCCCTAACTGGCGAGCCCGTAAGGCTGCCAGTATATTGCGCAAGTCCCGTTCAAAGCTAAAATAGCCGCGCAGGAAATCACTCTTGCTTGAGGCCAGCACATATTCATAGTACACCCCATAAAGGCGATCGACCTCACGCGGTCCAAAGGCATCAGGCCTCGCGCTTTTCAGGAAATCCAGCAGGAATTCAGGGCCTTCTTTAGGTGATTTTACCTGATCTCGCCAAAATTCAAGATCATAAAGGGAGTATTCAATCGAGACCGTTTTCCCGGAAAGCAATTTTTCGATAATAAAAATATCACGCCCTAAAAGGACCAGCTCGATCTCCTTCCAGTCCTGGGCAGCGATGTGAAATCGCTCTTCAAGGAGATCGCTCAGGCCGACACGTATCTTTATGTCGTCCGGCTGTATGTCCGGCAGGTAGGAAGCAAGAAAATAGTATTTCATTTCTTGGCCGCAGCCCCAATCTTGATGACGTTCGCGAAAAGTTCCCTGAACTTGGGCGTTAAAAATCTTAAAAAGAGGGACAGGAAGGCTTCGTCACTGAAATCCAGCCTGACATGGCCGTCCTTCTTGTCGACCTGGAAACCGAACTTCACGTTCTGGATCTCAAGATTCGACACCAACTGATTCCCCCCTTTACCTTGGCCATAGTGACGGGCCATAAGTTCAATGGCGAAATCCCTGAATTGTTCCGGAGCATCGTGGGGAAGCATCAGCAGGATGTCTTGATGCTGGGGGCTGGCGGCATAACTCTCAACAAATTTGGTCATGAGGTTTTTCATGAAATCGGGGTCTGACAATTCGGTGGTGATCTCTTTCTTGAGAGGGATGCTCAGAAAGTTTTCCTCGATAACCCCTTTCAGATTGTTGACGAATTGGGATGCGGCAATCTCCATCGAGGATCGAAGCTGTTTCATCTGTTTGTCCGCATCATCCTTGGCTTGAGCCACAATCGAGGTGGCTTCCGCCCTGGCGTGAGCCAAAATGTCGTTGGCCTCACTGCGCGCCGCTTCGACAATCTCCTGCCCTGCCTTTTCGCCGCGCTCCACTCCCTGTTTTTTCAGGGTTTCAATCAACTCCTGCAATTTATCATTTGCCATGCCTTAGACTCCTTGTTCATCGGACCGCCAAATACCCAAGTAAAGCTCCCCTTGACCCCGTCCTAAAGGACGGGGTATGCGGGGAGCATTCCGGTCAATAAGGATCTTTTCCAAATCGGTATTGTCGCGGCCAATGCCGCTGACGAATTACAAAGTTCAGGGGTTTTGTTTGCGAAACTGATGCCAAATCGGCCCGGCGCTAAAAATAAAACCAGTGTCACCAAAAAAAGACGTTTTTCCAATTTGTTAGAGGTTTGATTTAATGGAGGGTTGCTTACCGTCCGCAAGGGTGTCGGGTAAAAAAATACGAGATTGCCCGGGTGAGACAACCAAATCGTTGAAAGAATCAACCAAAACGTTGATTCCCCCCTTGGAACCACTGCGCTCCCATAGGTAGGCTTTAACACCCTCAACCCTATAACTTCTTAAAATCACATTTACTATTATTCGATCCGGGTTTATTTTTCCTCGCCGACCGGATTTGGCATCAGTTTCGCAATATAAATCACGAAATTCGTAGTTCACTCGTACAAGAAAGGAGGTGAATATTCATGAAAAAGCTTGCGATTCTGATGTCGGTGGTAATGCTGGTGACGCTGACAGCCGGCGCTTGTCTGGCAAAGGAGAAAAAAGCCGCACAGCCAGCCGTTAAATTGGAGGCCTTGAGCGGCGAAGTCGTCAAAGTCGATGCCCAGGCCGGAACCATCGTAGTTAAGGCCCAGGACAAAGAGCAAACCCTGAAAGCCGAGCCCAAACTGCTCGAAGGCATCGCTGCCGGTCAAAAGGTAAACATCGAAATGACCGGTGATATGCTCAAGTCGATCAAGAAGGTCGAAGCTCCCGCCGTTAAATAATTCCGAACTTGGCGGTTTCACTGCCCAGGCAACGGATAAAAACCCCTCCGCGCCTCCCGGTGCCGAGGGGTTTTTACTGTTCCGGCGGAGGAGAATCCTATGGGCTGGATCAAAAATTATATGACGAAATCATGGATAGTCCTGCTTGCATGGGTGTGCTGCGGATACACCCCTGCACCGGCGCAGGAGGTGCCGGATGTCAAGGGTGCGATGGTAAAGATCTACACCATAACCCACCGGTATAATTATAATATGCCCTGGCAGATGAAAGGCCAGGAATCCAGAAGCGGCTCCGGGTGTATCATCAAAGACAGACGAATCCTGACCAACGCGCACATCGTATCCGACCATGCCTTCATCCAGGTGCGGCGGGCGGGGCAGACCAAAAAATATACCGCCAAGGTTGAGATGGTGGCCCATGATTGCGACCTCGCCGTTCTCAGGGTCGCCGACGAATCGTTTTTCTCCGGCGTCAAGCCGATCCCCATCGGTGAACTGCCGGAAATTCGGAATAAAGTCTACGTGTGTGGCTTCCCTGAAGGCGGCGACAAGCTGTCGATAACCGAGGGGGTTGTCTCCAGGATCGAGCATTCCAATTACGCCCACAGCAAAGCTTTTCTGCTGGCGTGCCAGATCGACGCCGCCATTAATCCCGGTAACAGCGGCGGGCCCGTCATCAAGGACAACCAATTGGTCGGCGTAGCGTTCCAGGTAGCCAGTTCCATGGAAAAGGTCGGGTACATGATACCGCCGCCGATCATCGACCGTTTCCTGAAGGACATCGCCAACGGCAGGTATGACGGTATCCCGTGCCTGGGAGTCTACTGCCAAAGGCTGGAAAATCCCGATATCCGGGCTTTCTTCGGCATGTCCGACAACCAGCTCGGGATACTGGTCACCAAGGTGTACCAGGACTCGCCGGCAGAGGGGACGATACAGCCGGGAGACATCATCCTTGGCATCGACGATAAAAAAGTCGGTAACGACGGAACCATCGAGTTCAGGAAAGGGCAGCGCACATTCTTTGAACATACGGTCCAGTGCCGGCAAATCAATGATACCGTCAGTCTTGAAATTTTGAGAGAAAACCAAGCCAGGCAAGTGCAGTTTACCCTTTCCAAACCGATAGGCTTCCAGCGCCTAGTGTGCCCGGAGCAGTATGATGTTGCCCCGACGTACTACATTGTGGGCGGGCTTGTGTTCGAGCCCTTGACAGTGAACTATCTAAAGGAGTGGGGCGGCAACTGGAGTTACAACGCACCGCTTGAGCTGGTAAGATACTATGCGCGCGGGGAAAAGACCGTTGACCGCCGCCAGGTGGTTGTGATGGTCAAAGTGCTTGCCGATGAACTCAATGCCGGCTACCAGGAGCAGGAAAACGAGGTCGTCCGCTTTGTGAACGGCAGATCAATCTCTTCAATCCAGGACCTGGTCAGAGCCTTCGAGGAAAACAAGGAACGCTGTCACGTCATACGCGATGAAAACCAATACACGATCATCCTCGACAAACACAAGGTCGATCAATATGGACCCGCCATCCTGAAGAAGTTCAGGATCAGTTCCGACAGATCCCCGGACTTAAAGCCCTGAATTTATTTTTTACAATCTGTAAAAATAACTGACGATCAATTCCCCTCAAAATGAGGACCCTTTCCCGGCCATTCCATAAATGATGTATAATATCAATTAGTTATATAATACATTTTCCGCTGCTCGGATTGGCACATCAATTGCTATTCCATATCAGCACATAAATATAAGAATTTTTTTTATTAAGAATAATTGGACTGACTTGATGAAAGGAGGAGTGAACATGGGCGTTTTAAAACATAAAGGAAAAAGTTACGATTTAGATTCAAGCGGGTTTTTAACAGACACTGAACGATGGGATGAAAATTTTCCGGATGCAATTGCGCCACAACTCAAGATCGAAAAGGGGCTTACCAAAGAGCACTGGGATGTCATTCATTATATTCGTAATACCTATAAAAAAACGGGCATATGTCCGACCGTCTTCGAAAGCTGTAGAATGAACGGCCTGCGGCGAAAACAATTAAAGAAACTTTTCCCAACAGGATACCAGAGAGGTGCCTGCAAGCTGGCAGGTATATCCTTCCGCGATAGTCATAAACAACAAGAACTATTTACGACCGAGGCTGCCGAGGCCCTTCACGCAGTTGCCAGTAAAAAATCCTATACGGTGGATGTGCGTGGGTTTTTAATGGATCCTGATGAATGGGATGAATATTATGCGATCCACAGGGCATATGAAATGAAAATCCCCGGGGGAAAGCTGACCGAAAAGCACTGGAAAGTTATTAATTTTCTTCGCGAAAGTTATAAAAAGAATAATGAGCTCCCCAACGTTTACGATACCTGTGAAGCCAGTGATCTCGAATTGGAAGATCTTGAGCAGTTATTTCCGGATGGATATCACCGGGGGGCCGTTAAGATTGCCGGGTTGCGTCTAAGATAGCGAAAAACATCTTCAGATTAAAAAAGAAGCTCCCCGTCCCGAAAGGCAGCGTTGCGCGGACGGGGAGCGGGCCGGTCGAATCTAAAAAGAAAGCCGCTCAATGGACAATAAAAAAGTCGCTGAAATTCTCAAAAAGTGCGAACTCTTTGATGAACTCTCTGACAGGGAACTCCAGCCCATCGTTGATTTGGGCCGTATTGAAAAATTCAAGGCCGGAGACACCATCCTGGAACAGGGCAGCCTTGGAACTAAAATATATATTCTGTCCAAAGGACAGGTCTCCCTGGAAAGAAAGGTCGATATAGGGGACACTTCCAAGGCCAGGGTGACCGTCTTTGTGTTGAAAGAGAGCCCAAACCGACGTCTGATGGGTTGCTGGAGCAGCCTTGTCGGCGAGCAACATGTCCAGATGTGTTCTGCAGTGTGCGACAAACCCACCGAGGTCGTCTCCATGCCCTGCGCTGACCTGCGGGCAATCATGCTAAAACATTCAGGGATTCGGGTAAAGATTTTGGAAAAACTGGTACTGTTGCTGCGGGACCGCATCGATAGTTCCTACGGCGCTTTCGAAACCCTGTAGTGCCGGTCTCAACCACAGATCACCCTCGACCTCGTGTCCACAAAAGGGCCTATGAATTCTATAGAAAATCATCAGCCTACCAGCAACATACCTGCCAAAATTCCATTTTGCACTGATTCCGGATCACTGTTTTCGGTAATTTTGTTGATTTCCCACCCAACCGCTCTAAGCAGTTTAAACACATTAATCCCTACAGCTTCCATAGAGGGTCGCGCTTTGTCCGGGCAGCGGCAAGTCTTTCCGTTGATGAGGGCCTGGCATTGATATTCAGGGCAAAAGACCGGTTTACATGATCCGGCTGCAAATCCTTTGGATTTGAAGAATCCGGCCTCTATGGCAGCCGCCCTTAACTGTGCGCCAATTTCATAGATTTTTCTAAATTCACCAAATCGCTCTTTAGACAACAGGATCCTGGATGAAACGTCGATCTTAAAAAGAACGGCATTTTCGTATTTAGATACAAGTTCTCTGAATCTTTTGGGTTTCATAGCGTGTGGCGGGCAGTAAATGCTTGTGCCGTAATCTTCGCATAAAGGTTCTTTGCAAAGGTTAATGATTTCATCTTCTACAGGAATCAAGCTGGTTGAGATGATTTTTGCATCGGACGCACCCAGATCTTGAGCTGTTTTCTTGAGCTTATTAAGGGACAGAATAATATCATTCATGGTTGCCACGGGAGTTTTGTATTTGAACCGCGGAATGATACTGCGAGACCGCTTCATCAGATTGAAAATTAACAAAACAAACCCAAGACCGCAAATGTTATTTGTAAGTTCAATTTTCAATAAAAAGACCTTTGCTTTTCCTTATAATTGCAGACGGCAGGATATAATAGTTTGACAAGGAATACCTTATATTTTATAAATCTGGGTAGTTAGTGTCCATCCAGAAATTGTAGATTTTGGTTCAGGACACGTGTCGCGGCGAAGCCTTCAGGCGAAGACGGAAGGCCGCAGCTTTTTTGCAACCGCAGGCGTAGCGCGCTACGTTGAGGATTGCAAAAAAGCGCTTGTGCCGCCGAAGCCTTGGCAAAGGCGTAAGAACGCCGTCCTAGGCCGAAAGATGCCATTTATGGATGGACACTAGTTAGCCATTTGAACAACCCGGTGCAGATACTAAGGCATTAAGCGCCTTAAAGGAGTGTATTCAAAATGAAAACAATTATAATGGTCAGACATGCCAAATCCAGTTGGAAAGATCCTAATCTGGATGATTTCGACAGGCCTTTGAACAAGAGAGGGGAAAAAAATGCAGCCTTTATGGGGAACAAACTGAAAGAGAAGCAGATTATGCCTGACCTTATCCTGTCAAGCCCGGCCAAACGAGCTAAAGAGACCGCATTCAAGATTGCCAAAGAAATCGGCTACCCCAAAAAGAAGATTGTTTTTGATGAAAATATGTATCATTCCGATGAAAGGTATCTGCTCGAATTGGTGCAGAATCAGGATAACACCCATGAAACGCTCATGCTTTTTGGACACAATCCTGATTTCAACAATTTTGCAACCATGCTGCTCAAACAAAGCCCCCTATCCAATATTCCCACTTCCGGAGTCTGCTGCATCCGATTTGATGTGGCCAGTTGGAAAAAGGTGCGGGAGGCTGAGGGCGAAGTTGTCTTTTTTGATTATCCAAAGCGCTATGCGGATGAGTAAGCCTGCCCTTTCCGATGATATTTATAGGTCCAGATCATGTACAAGCATTTAAGTTTTAACTTGCCGGACGGGTATGATCAACAACAACTGATTAACGAGTTGGCCGCTTATTATTCGATTAAAAAAGAGCGCTCCGGGCCAAAGAATATTGCGTTTTACGATACCTTTGACTGGCGTTTATTCAACAAATCATTTGTTTTGTATGAATCCGGAAACAAACTGTTTTTACGCGAACTGTTCAACAGCGCAATTATCTGCGGCGCTGAAATGACCTCCCGGCCGGTTTTCATATGGGATTTCCCTGATAGTGAATTAAAAAAAATGCTGGCACCCATCATAAAAATGCGGGCACTTTTTAAGCTTGCTGAAATATATTCTCGATCAACACCTTATCGTATTTTGAACCCGGATGAAAAAACTGTGGCCCGGTTGGTCTATGAAGAAATTCGGCCGTCCCCTGAAACCGACGCGCCGGTGTTGAATGCTCAATTGTGGCTGCAATCGGTTCGAGGATACCCAAGGTATTCACAAGATCTTGCCAAACGATTCGAGGATGCCGGATTAGAACCGAACAAAAAAGAAGATATTTACTTTAAAGCGCTTGAGGCGGCGCATAAAAATCCGGGCAGCTATTCTTCAAAATTGAACATACAACTTTCTGAAAAGATGCGCTCTGATCAAGCAGCCAAGATCATTTTACGATTTTTACTGCAAGTCATAAAAATCAATCAAGACAACATTGAAAAAGCCCTGGATACGGAATTTTTACATGATTTCCGGGTCGCCATTCGCCGCACCCGTTCGGCCCTGGCGCAGATAAAATATGTATTTCCGCAGGATACGACCGACCGGTTTAAAAAGGACTTTGCCTTTGCGGGTAAATTCTCCAACCAGCTCCGGGATCTGGATGTCTATCTTCTCAAAGAAGACACTTACAAAGCGATGCTTCCTGATGTGTTGCGTGACGACATTGATCCTTTGTTTGACTATTTACGGAAAAAACGATCAAAGGCACTGCAGGAAACTATTAAAGGATTGAAATCTAAAACATATGTGCAAATTTTACACGACTGGGAGGGCTTCTTAAATGAACCGCCGCAGGATTCCCCCACCGCATCGAATGCCGGTCTGCCGATAATTGATTTGGCACGCAAAAGAACCTATAAAAAATACCGGAATGTTGTCAAGACCGGAAACCGGATCATTGAGAACACCGATGACAAGAAGCTGCATGCACTGAGAATTGAATGCAAGCAACTGCGATACCTGATGGAATTTTTTTCCAGTCTGTTTTCAAGTAAAAAAATCAATGTCCTGATTGAACAATTGAAAAATTTACAGGATTATCTGGGGGACTACAATGATCTGTGTGTTCAGGAAGCATACCTGCTGAACATTACCGGGAAGCTGCCCGCAGCCGATCAGAAATCCAAAAAAGCACTTGTGGCCATTGGCAGTCTGATCGGAACATTGGATAGGGAAAAAAAGATCGTTAAAGCTGCGTTTGCCAAAACCTTCAGAGACTATGCATCGCCATCAAACAAGATATCATTTCGTGAACTTTTCGGGCCGAGTCAACGACCACCCGTAAAACGGGTGGCTTGAATTTGTCCGCCTGTTACAGACGGACAAAGGCAAAAGCACGTCAGTGCTTTAATCGTTGCTTTGCAACCGGGTGCAAAGCACCCGGTTTTAGGCAAAAATCGAAAGAGGCTGTTTCATGACAACGCTGGCACTTTACAGTAATAAGGGGGGCGTGGGCAAAACCGCGGCAGCAGTAAACCTGTCCTATCTGGCAGCGCAAACAGGCGCGAAAACCCTAATCTGCGACCTCGATCCCCAAAGTTCCGCAACCTATTATCTCCGGGTACGGCCTAAACTCAAGTCCGGTTCAAAAGGGTTCATTCATGGGGGTAAGAAGGTTGAAAAAAGTATCAAAGAAACCGATTATGAAAATCTGTATCTGCTGCCGGCGGATTTCAGTCTGCGCAATTTAGATGTCACCTTTAATAAATTGAGCCGTTCAAAACACAGGTTGAATAAAATTCTGGATCCTCTTAAGGGCGAATATGATTTAATCTTTCTTGACTGCCCGGTCACCATCAGCATCCTGGCGGAGAATATATTCAACGCCGTCGATTACACCCTTGTGCCCCTGATTCCGACAACATTGTCTGTAAGAGCCCATCGGCAGTTATTCTCTTTCTGTAAAAAGAAAAAATATGACCGCGCTAAGATTTACACCTTTTTTTCGATGGTTGACAGGCGCAAAAGCATGCATCGCGAACTTATGGATGCGGTATCGAAGGAGTTTAAAGGTGTTTTACAAAGCCTTATTCCATATTTAGCGCAGATCGAAAGAATGGGGATTGAACGCGAACCGGTTACAGCCTTTTCACCAGGCTCGGCGGCTTCAAAATCATATCAAAACCTGTGGACAAAAATTCAAGAAACCGTACTTTCGGCTGCTAATTTTGCTAAGCAGTGACAGTCCTGGAACGGATAGGATCTACAACCTGCAACATGTTTGTTTTTCAATAAAAACCATTTTTTTTAACTTGACACAAGCTGCGAATGCCAATTATATTCACATATTTTAAGACTATTGAAGCTCCCTGGCCCGTTGATAGCGGGTCCAAAGCCGGGGGATGCGCCCGCTGCTGCCGGTTCAATTCGCCAACCCGGATTTTTCACAAGCCGAAAGGGAATGATTATGATACAGGATGATCTCACCAAGGTGAAGCATGTCGGGGTTGCTCGCATGAAAGTGCTAAACGATCTTGGGATCACCACCGTTGAACAGCTTTTTGAGATGCCGCTGGAAAAACTGGCCGAAATCAAATCCATCGGCGGGCATTATGCCAAACTGATCAAGAACTCAGTAAATGAATATTGCGGGGAAATATCCAAAAAATTGCCCGTAAAGGCATCGGCTGCCAAAGAAAAAAAAATCGAAGAAATCAACCGGAATTTACAGAAAACGCTTAAAAGGCTTAACAAAAATTTAAGCCAAGTGGATGAAAAATTAAAGCCCCTGTGGAAAAAAAAATACCTGGAATACTATCTTGATTTTAAGAAAAGATCGGCAAAACTTAAAGCTCGCCTCGACACATTAGATCAAATTCAAGCAAACCTCCCTCAAAAGGTAAAGAAAACTGTCATCAATAAAGCCGCTGCCCTTATGTTAACATTGACAAAAGTCGGCAAAAAACCGAAAAAGAACAAATATAACAAAATAAAACAGGCAATTCAGTCTTATTCCCGAATGCTCCGGGATATTATTTCCTAAAGGTTTGGAACCATCGTGAGAACTCCAGAGAAAAAAAACGATATAAAAGAACAGCCGGAAGAAGAAATCAGCGGTTCGAAAACAAATATTAAAGCTGCGCCGAAGAAAGCCGAATCAAAAATTAAAGCACCCGGTGCTAAAAAACAGAAAGGCAAGCAAAAAGAATCGGCAAACAAATTAAATGGCCCGACTGCAAAGATCAGGAATGTAGTCAAAAAAGCCGAATCAAAAATCAAAACGGCCGAACCTGACGAATGCATTCAAAAGGTTCCGAAACTTCTTAAAAAGAAAGCTAAAGAAGAATTTATCAAGGCAACCCTGGAGCGACATTACAATGCAGAGACCTTGAAGCCTTACCAGGCGGAACTCATCAGGCTGCAGCGCCATTTGGAAGATACCGGAAAAAAAATGGTGATTCTTTTTGACGGCCGGGATGCCTCCGGGAAAGGGGGCACGATCCGCCGGATTACCCGCTATATGAATACAAAAAGATATCGGGTAGTTGCTTTGGGCAAACCCAGTGAGGACGAAAAAACGGAACTTCATATCAAGCGGTACATCGAGCACTTCCCTCATGCCGGAGAAATCGTTTTGTTTGACAGGAGCTGGTACAATAGGGGCCTGGTCGAACCGGTGATGGGGTTTTGCACGCAGGCCCAATATAGACGATTTCTAAAGAAGGTCATTACTTACGAACAAAATTTCATTGAAGATGCCGGCATGACCATATTGCTTAAACTCTATTTTTCAGTGAGCAAGAAAGAACAGGAAAGGCGCTTTGAACGCAGAAAGGACGATACCCTGCGACAATGGAAACTCTCCGAAGTGGACCTGCAAGCCCAGGAGCTATGGGATGAATTCACCGAAAAGAAATTCATGTTATTGAAAAAGACCCATACGAAAAAATCTCCGTGGTATATCATTCGATCGGACAATAAGCACCTGGCCCGGCGGGAAACCATGAAATTGATCCTTAATTCGGTACGATACAAAGGCAGAAACCGCAAGCTCGATTTTGAACTGAATCCGAATATTGTTATCCCGGGTGACATCGAATTGAAAGAAATGAAAAAACAGAAAAAAAAATATGGCAGATTTCTAATATGATTCCGCGTAAAAGTTTATTCGCCTTCGCCTGGATATTTCAGCCACTCAACCCGAAAATTTGATAAAAACAAAGGGAAGCACAATGGCAAAAGCGAAAAAGAAAAAAAACAATGAGAATCCCGAAGCCCCGGACGTGGCAAATTTCGATCAAGTTGCGCCAGTGGAACCAAAAGCACCCAAAGCAAAAAAGCAGGCAAAGGCACAAGGCACAAAAAAAGAAAAAAAATTAAAAAAAGAATTAAGCGAACATACCAGCTTTAAAAATATAAATAACAAAAAATCAAAAAAGCGCCAGGCCGTTTGGGTAAAAAAGTTCACCCTCACATACGAAGAAGAGCTGCAAAAGCTGCAAATCGAGCTTTTGAAATGGCAAAAACATGTCATTGCCAACGACCAGCGCGTCCTGTTGCTGTTTGAAGGGCGCGATGCCGCCGGCAAGGGCGGCACGATCAAAAGGATTGTTGAGCATTTGAATCCGCGCGGCGCCCGGGTTGTTGCCCTTTTGAAACCCAGCGACAGGGAACGGACCCAGTGGTATTTTCAAAGATATATTCAACAACTCCCCTCCGGCGGAGAAATTGTGCTTTTCGACCGCAGTTGGTACAATCGTGCCATGGTTGAACCCACGATGGGTTTTTGCACCGATGAGGAAAATAAGCGTTTTTTAAAAGACGTACCTTTGCTTGAATCCATGCTGGTAAAGGGCGGAATCAGTTTGTTCAAGTTCTTTTTTTCGGTTTCAAAAGAAGAACAAGTGCGCCGGTTTCAAGCCAGGATAACCGATCCGCTGAAGCAATATAAAATCTCTCCGGTTGATCGTGAAGCCCAGGAAAGGTGGGATGATTATACCATCAGAAAGTTCCAGATGCTCAATGAAACCAACCGAACAATTTCTCCATGGAGCATTATTCGTTCCGACAACAAGAAAAAGGCAAGACTCAACTGCATCAAATATATTTTGTCCAAAGTCGAGTACAACGGCAAGATTGCCCCTGAAAAACTCCAGGTCGATTCTGAGATCGTGGTATCGGGCATCGATGAAATCAGGTTCATGGAAGATCATCTGATGTCGGGCATGGAATTGCCGGGCTAAACAAAAATTATCCTGCGGCTAACGGATAACGAATAACGCCTAATCGAGTTTTGACTCGATTAGGGTACTATATTGAAACAGGGTAACTTGGGGGACGTTGGTGAAAGGTTGACATATTATCTATCTTACCTTCTGCTATATTCCGGCTTTTCCCCCTGATTTCCTAAGCTGTTTAAATCAAAA
>JACKQG010005569.1_pt1 | contig 13778 bp, 4 predicted proteins | sample 8237621 | NCBI WGS metagenome assembly JACKQG01 (sample SAMN15677084, study PRJNA649215) | marine metagenome | biome: marine; feature: Black Sea; material: saline water; isolation source: suspended particulate matter (SPM) from the Black Sea western gyre | collected 2013-06-09/2013-06-10 | depth...
CTATCCTACTTGGTGACCGCGGGGCTGGAAGAGGCCGACATACAGGCACTTCACCAGAAAAGCTCTCGTCCTCTCATTACGGAGCATCTATTTTTCAATCGTTTTTTTGGAGACAATGGTTGCGATCCTGATGCTTCCGCCCGGGAAATGAAGGCGGTGCAGGAGGTTGCGGAACAGGGTTTTGGAGAACGGCCATCTCCCCACTGGGAGCATCGACTCTGGCTGCGTAGTTACGGATCGTCCATTAAGCTGGGAATTGAAGCGTTGGACGAAGAGTTTGAAAAGTTGCGCGGGTACGGTTCCCGCAAGACGGTGTATGGCGGTATGACACCTGATCAGGCGCGTGAGCAGGTTCGCCGCATGCTTTTTTTTCTGTATGAATTCAAATCGGAGGAGGGGAACTATCTGGGGCAGTATCTGAACTCACCGACCTTGCTAGATTGGATCGCCTGGCAAAATACCGAGGTTCAACTGGGGTTCAACGAAAAGACGATACTGGAACGGAAAATCTATCATGTATTGCAGGAGCATTTTACCGGGGTGCGACTACCGGAAGGCTCGACGCAAAATGACCGCAGGCTTTATGTGACCTTGAGCCGGCGTCGAAGCGAGGTGCGCCAGAGCGCGCAGGTCGTCCTGGCTCAAGTGGATTGGAGTACATCAACAGCCCTGAAGCTCCTCGTGGCCAAAAGCGCTTCAGGCGAGCAGCGCCAGGATCTGGTTTTGTGCGGAAAAGACCGAATCAACGATGTAAACCTGCCCTTGGAGGTGCCTTTTCTTGACTATGTTATGATGCGTCATTTTGGTGAATTGGGCGAAGTGCTGGAAGCTTCCTATCTTGAACGTCTGGATCGCTTTAAGGCTCAGGTTCTTGAGCGTGCAATCCCAGCGGACGACGACCGCATTATGCTGGTTCGTTTGAAGACCGACCACACATTTCGAAGGCAGCATTTTTCCGTCAATGATAGACGCCTGGAGGTGACCGATGTCCTTTAGCTATTTCCCCTATAGTCCGGATGAAACAAAGGCCATGAAAAATCCGGCCATCCAACTCTATGGCAACCGGCTTTTTTCGGATCAAACAGTCAGCGAATTGCTGGTTGAATTTCTATTGGTTGTTTTTTCTCCCAAGCAGATCGGCGAGTCGGGCGTGTTTGACCTCGCTTTGCCATCGCCGTCCCAGATAACCGAATGGAACAATGAACGGCTTGAATATGCTCCCAAGGCTCGGTTGAACCTAAAGCTTTTCTCCTTTCTTGGGGCATCCAGGCTGGACTCACGCCATCAAACTCATCGTGCACATCACGAGGCGTTGTTAACACAACTTCAGGAACGTATCAATATCGCCGGAGGGGGCGACAAGGAAGATATTATCCGTACCATTGAAAACCTGTTTCTTGGTTTTCAGGGTGCGGGGAGCGGTCGTACCTGGTGCGCACAAAGCTTTTTACCGGTCTCCTCCGGTTTTTTAGCCGGGGAATCGATTTGGAAAGAAACAAAAGCGAGGAATGCAAACATAGAAAACTGGTTTGACCTGATTGAGAACCGTTCGTCCTTTTTTGATATGAGCCAGCATCTGTTTCTCGCCCGCGGAGGGGAGTTGCTTTACCTGCAGGTCTGCAATGCTTTGCGACAGCCGCAAGACCAGATTGTTGAATGGTGTGATAAAGTAGATTTGGGGCTTAGCCAAAACGAGCAGGATCCCACATGGCTGCATACCGAGTTGGAAAAGGCGCTGAACGGTTTGATGGAATATTGTCCCGACACCCTGACCGATTTGGCGGAGTTTGTTGATTCCCGACTCGACTCCGAAACACCTGAGCAAACAGATGGTTCAGGAGAACAGCGTCGCTTTGTTGCGGCGGGCTGGTGCAATGCTGACAGTTGGCGGGAAGGCTACCTTTTTGCGGTTGATCTGCTTCGGCTCATGAAAACGAACCTCGATGTGGTTGACCGTATTTATTTGTTGGAATCCGCCTGCGCCATGCAGGTTCTGAGAACGCTGGCAATGCAAAGTCTACGTGCGGCAGGCGACAACCTGGGTCAGAACGGGCCAAGTTATCGCTTTGCCGTGTCCGCTCCAGAGGAAAAGCGTCCCGTGCTTCGCCGTTTGTCCCATCATTCGGTCAAGAAGGTTGAAAAAGGAATTTTCCAGGCCTTGCGTAGTTCGGGTATTCAACTTCCCGAGGATGAAACCGGGCGCAATAAAATTCTCAAACAGGCGGATAAGGCCTATGGCAGTAAACTATTTGTTGGACTGGCCAAACGCATCGGTTTTGTGGTGCCAAAACGAGGAGCAGGAGCCCGCTTTATTCTCAACGAACATCTGCTGCGCCTGCTTGTAGTAACTACCGTTCCGCTTGGGGGTCGCCTGACGTTTGATACATTTAAAGCCTTGTTGGAGCAACGTCATGGTTTGGTCTTTGATGCCAATGGATTAGATCGGGCAAGCCAATGGCTTAGCGGGAAAGGGATCTATTTACCGGCAGACACCGATAGGTGGCTGCAGGATATGCTTGAAGCGGCTGGATTCTTAATTCACCTGTCCGATTCCTGCGCCCTGATACATAATCCGGCTGATACCGGAAAGGATGACAAATGAATTATTTTGCCAGCACAATTCGAGACCATATAGGAGACCAGATTGACCGGTTTCGTTCCGGATCTTCCAAAGGACGGAAAATGATTATCATGGTGCCCGCAATGCCCGAAGCAACGATGTTGTCGGTTGCCGATGCCATTGCCAGTTTCTGCCTTCAGAATGATGGACTGTTGCTGACGCTGAAAATTGCGGCAACCCTTACGGATACCTGGAGTCCGGAGGGGCAGCGGGTCGTGCGGGAAAAAAGCTGGAAAGATGAGCGTGGAAACCTGACCTACTATCGTAACATGCCGGAGAAACCGGACAAGTGTACGTTGATCGTGTTATGCGGTGCCGACCGTGTTACGGATGCGGGGGGCTTGGCGGATTTTCACACCTGCGAGCCCGATATGATATGGCGCATCGACATGCGACAAAGCTTTAAAAGCTGGATGATCAAGAAATTGAACCATATTGGGATACATGATTGCACAAGCGATGGTTTTGCGACCTTTGATCGGGTTATCAAACCTCTTTTGACCTGTGGTAGCGGAGATCTTTTGCAGATTAGTGACTGGCTGGAGGCATTGGATCTTAATCATGCCACTAACGTTGGGGATATTCCTCGCATCATGCTAGGGAGCCTGAAGGAGTTTGGTTTGCCGCTGTTGGGTCGTTTCCCATTAAGTCAAAAACGAAAACAGCTCAGTCTGTACATCAACAAATCAGCCGAGTTCTATAACTACACGATGTTTCTTGAAGCACGCCAACGGGACAAGGCGATCAAAGCAATTGATAAGGTTCTTGATGTCATTAGGAGGGGAGAGGATCCTGACATTCCATTGGTTGACGAGGATGTCTGCGGTTCATATCGTTCCGGAGAACAGTTTGCCGAAGGGCTGAAAACATATATTGAAACCGACGACCAAACCGAGCGTGCCAGGCTGCTGCAATGTGATTTTGTGGTGATATGGGATAAAATCCTGAAGTTTAAAGTGAAGGAAAAGAAGGAGAAACGGGAAAGCGTTCGCAAGTTATCCGGCAGTCCTGTTGAAGTGCTGCTAACCGCTACCTGGATGACTCTGCGGGATTTTTATCTTGAACAGAAGGGCGAGACCGAGCTGAAAATCGAGACCATTTCAATTACACCCGACTTGTTCAAACATGATGTTGATAGTGGTGATGATATTGCGGAAAACTCTGAGCTGGCTCGTCGGTATCTGACTCGTTTAATCGGGGGAATTGATCCATTCATATCACAACATATCAACTTAAGAAATGCGGACGGCTCCGAAATTAAATTCAGTAGCAATCTTCTATCCCCTGCGATTAATTGTCGTTACAGCAAGAGTGCCGAACCGGTTCTGGAGTTTTCCATTGTCGTATCTTCGCAATTTAATCCGCTACGCAGGAAGTTTGGGTGGCGGTTGCCTGAACATCACATGTACCGGCTTTCAGTCGATTTGTTGCATAGAGCAAAATCAGTCATCGGGGAGCTTTCAGGTATTCATAAGCTCCCCGTTTATCATATTTCATATTATGAAGAGTTGCTTCAGGCGACCGCAGATGAAGAAATCAGAAGGGTGTTGCTTCATTCGATCCGAGATGAGCGAGACCATAGGAAAGTATTGACGAATCTGTTGAGCGGGGAATGGGCACAGGAGAATGATACTCTGTCTTTAGAACTGAAAATTCTCGCCGAGAAATATGATACGTTTATTGGAGATGCAGCATGCAATGGTATTTTTGCAACGCTCTTTGTGTCCCAGTCTGTCTGGGTAGATCTGAGAAGGGCATACGCAGATGTTTTTGAAAAAGTGTCCTCTATGGCGGATATCGGACAATCATCGCTGGTCGGAATGTTAACCCGTGCTTTCCTGATCATTGAACCGAGACCGCTTCCCCTTGGAAATACATGGCATGCTGATTTCCATGAGAAATCGGGCGTAGCAACCATCCTGCATCCTTCGGTGGTCGAAATGCTGGAAGCCCAGGTGGTCTATCTCACTCGCTGTTTCAATTATGCTGCAAACAAGGAATTAGGCCAGACACCGGGGAAGGATGCGTTCAGGGCACATATCTGGAGAGCCTACGTCGATCTTTCCAGCATACAGTCGCCTTTGGCTGGACTCCTCTTTAACCAGCAACTTAATCTTGATGCCAACGTCAAGGGACAGGAGTTGATCCACCGAATCGGATCTTCGGATTCGACAGACACACCTTTGTCGACACGCTTGCTCCTCCAGTATAATGAGGGTACGGAGGATGATAATTCCCTCAGCGATACCGAAATGTTCCGGGAAACGAGTGAGTCAAAGTTGTTGCTACGTTTAATGCAGGACTATTTTGACCTGCATCCTCATGCCCGCGATGGTCTGAGCGTCGCCGTTTTTAGAAATAAGGATATCCAACCGGTGATCGCTGCAGTCCATGCTTTTCTGAAAATATTAGCGAAAAAGTCGACGGCCCAACAGCCGAACAAGCGTTATGTTCTTAAGCCAGACCGGAATCGCCCGTATGCCATCAGCGTGACGCTTTTTACAGAATCAAACGATGAGACTGATGTTTCCTTGTGGGTTCAACAGTGGCGAGAACGCTGGGAGGCGGCTGAAACCGAAAGTAAATATGATCTATATAGGCGTTGTAGGTTTTCTATTGCCCATCGGATTGTTGAAAAGGAAGGGCTGAGTTCGTTTCAAAAGCTGCTCAATGAACAGTTCGAAGCCGACATTGCAGTTTTCTACAATTTCATTGGCGCAGGGGAGGGCGTGAACAACTTTGAAAAGGTGGATACCTTCGATGTTAGGAGCAGGAACCTCAAGTTCCCGATTTTGGAAAAGGCGTGTTGTACCATTAGCAATCCAGCTGATAGGTATCGCCGAAAAAGAGTAGTCAGCAATAGACAGTTTGCTCTTGGAGCTTACCATGCAAACCTGCTGCATTCCCTCCAGTCAGGGACACATCAAACAGGAACCATTGTTGTCGGAGCAGGCGATTTTACTCCATGGCGTGGGCTGATCGATTGTCTGCACAAGAAGGCAGAATGGATAATCTGCATCGATCCCAACATGGATGAGCATCTGATAAAGAGCCCTTTGCTGGAAAGCGGCAATGAAAGGGAAATTATTGGGTTTGGTTCGGGGGTCGGTAGCCATGGAGAAGATAACTTTACTGTTTCAACCGAACAGTTTTCTTTCGCTGACATTCTCTATCGCTTAAAAGCTGCAATAAAGTCGCTTTATGCATCCGGTGCGGGATGGAGTATAGAAGAGTGCGAGGCTGTTGCCAAGGGCATCCTGAATATTGCTCAGGAACTTTCTGGTTTATCATTGGTGCGGGCAACCGGTGTGGGCGATGAATATATCAGGGACTTCATGGCTTACGCATTATCCAGAAAAATGCTTCAGGCCAATGATTCCCTGTTGTGTGAATCCTTGATTTCTCTGGATGCCTATCGGCATTGGTTTGATCTGTCGGAGAATATGCGCAGACCAGACCTGATGTGGATACGTGTCGAAATCGGGCCAAATAATCGGCTTCATATCAAGATGCATCTCATCGAATGCAAGCTGGGACAACAGTCGTCCGAACATGTGAACAAGGCCAAAAGTCAGATTGATAATGGATTGAAAGTTCTCTCATCTGCGTTTGCTCCGCTTCTGGGCGATACCGGTGGGGTGAGTCTTGAAGACGAGCGTCCAGATCGGCGCTACTGGTGGATGCAACTCCACCGGTTAATTGCCAGCAAAACCAAGGTTAATAAAAGTCTATATCCTGATGTTCTGGCTGCATTGGAAAGATTGGCTGAGGGAGATTTCCAAGTTTCCTGGGGTGCTTCGGTTTTTGCATTTTGGATCAACCGGGATGATGAAATGAAACGCATAAAGTATTGGAAGGCGGGAGGCTCTCCGCCTGTAACTGTAAATGTCTATTCCATCGGTGGCAGCTTCGTTCGTCGGCTAATTACCGACCCCGAGGTTGAAGACATTGATTGGACTGCATTCAGCGATCAAGGGAACGAAATTGTTGTGGAGGAAGGGGAGATCATTCCGCCAGAGGTCAATGACGACTACACGCCTTGGGATGATGAGGATACCGAGGATGATAGCGATGAGGCTCCCATCGAAACGACGGTGGATATTGACACACATTCTTCAGACATTGTGACTGAAGAACGTACAGGAGCTAAAGGTCCATTCTCTAATCTAAAAGATGATGTCCCCCCGGAATCTACAATACCTCTAGTTGCTGGCGGTATGGGCAGTACGGTGGAGGCTACCGCTGTTCAGACTACACCCGAACAGCCAGTTGAGACGGTTGGTGGGTTAAATCGATTAGGCAGAATCTTGCTGGGGAAGACCGTCAGTAACGATCAACCGGTCTATTGGGAGTTTGCCCACTCCGACCTTGTAAATCGACATATGCTTATTTTTGGATCATCTGGCCAAGGTAAGACATATGCCATTCAGTGTCTGCTTTGCGAAATGAGCAAATTTATGCAGAACAGTCTAGTCGTTGATTATACGAATGGATTCCTGCCAGGCCAAATTGAATCAATAACCAAGGATATACTGCAGCCCAAACAGCACATTATAAAAAATGACCCATTGCCTATCAATCCGTTTATTCCACAAGAAGCAGACACCGGCGGGATTATTATTAGGGAGGACTCCAATGCGGTTGCCCAACGAATTGCTAGTTTATTTGATTCGGTATATGGCCTTGGCCATCAACAGTATAGCATATTGCACAGAGCGGTTATGGACGGAGTGGAGTCGTTTAGCGAGAATATGAACCTTGACGACATGCTTTTGTTGATTGAAGAGATGACCGAGAACAAAAAATACAAGGGATATGCCCAGTCCCTGTATAATAAATTGCGTCCATTTGTCTTGGACAAGCCATTCTCCTCAGGAGAAAAAGGCTTCAACTGGGACCATCTCTTCCAGAAGGAATATCCTTTGTGTAATATCTTCCAACTTGCAGGAATGCAAGGGAAAGCCAGCCGGTTGGTGACGGAATTTATCCTTTGGGATTTATATGGTCACATACAATCCAAGGGAAAAAAAACAGATCCTAAAGTCATCGTCCTCGATGAAGTTCAAAATTTGGATCATAAGGAGGGTAGCCCCCTCTCTAAATATTTACGAGAAGGAAGAAAGTTTGGACTTTCCCTCATCCTTGCTACTCAAACTATGAGCAATATGAAAAGAGATGAACGAGACCGAATGTTTCAGGCTGAACACAAGCTTTTTTTCAAACCCGCTGATACAGAGTTAAAGGCATTTGCTAATATTGCTGCAATGGCAACACGGCAAAAAGTGGATGATTGGATACGAAAGCTATCTTTTCTCTCAAAGGGAGAGTGCTACTCGATAGGTAAAACCCTTTCTCCTGATGGAGAAAGGCTTGGTTCCAGAGCCTTGAAAATTCGTATAACGGCTTTAGAGGAGCGAAGTTTCATTGAATAAGCTGATGCGTCTTCCCCGCAACTTCCATAGGACATTTATCCCAGAGCGTCAATACATTAATGCAATGTTGCGTTTTGCCGCTTCCGGTCAAACTGGAAACTATCAATATATTTCAGATATTACAGGTATTCCTACGGGTAAGTCCAGTGGCAAGGTGCCCGCCATTTTAGATTACTGTCGTGGCATGGGATTGGTCCAGTTGGCTGGAAATGCTCGTTCAGCAGTGAAACAACCGGAATTGACCCCTTTTGGGCGTATTGTGTTTTTGGAGGACCCCCATCTCAAAGAACGAGTGACGCAATGGATTGCTCACCTTAATCTTTGTGCGGTGTTGACTGGTGCCGATGCTTGGTATCAAACTTTTTTCGCCGGGAATCAGGTTCTCGGAATGCGTTTCTCACGTTCCGCACTGGAAGAGCATTTGCTTCTTGTTTATGACAGCAAGCGCAGAGGAATTATAGGGCCGATTGTAAGAATGTATGAAGATGAGGCGGCCTTTCATACCTGCGGCGTGTTATCGGAGGATACGGGTATAGTGGTCCGGCAGTCAGCACCCATTGCTGAAGAATTTGGATTCGCGTACGGTGCATGGATACTGCAACTTATTGCCGATCATTTTCCAAAAGCAACTCAGATAACACTTACTGACCTGGATCATAACGCGGGATGGAAGTCTATTCCGGGATGGAATATAGGTGAGTCGCACCGTGCGATAGATCTACTTGAAAGAAAAGGCATTCTCGCGATTGACCGGCAAATGAATCCGTGGATAATACGCCCTCGGGCCGTTGCTGGTGTGATGTGGGGACTCATGTACGAAGACTTAATCTAAGAAATTGCGAATGCGACTAACCTTACATGACATAGTAAAATTCCGAGGAGATCGACTCTTTAATGGAGCTGTCAACATTGATTGGTTTCTGACGGATGAAGAGAAACGTCGAAAGGCCGCAGAGTCCTTTGTGTTCCATGGGCCAAAATATCATGGTGTTACGCAGGATGATATCGGACATGCTCATGGTCATCAGCTTCAGGACACAGCCAGCTTCGCTTGTAAGATAGTACGGCGGTGCTCTGGACTTGAGGATCAACCTTTTACTTTAGCGATTGCTGGTTATGGAACGGGGAAATCGCATTTTGCGCTTACCATGGCAACGATTCTTTCCGAGTCATCTGGAGTTACGGCCGAATCAATTATTTCTGCCATGAAAGCCGCTGACGCAAGTATTGGAACCGAAATACATACTATGCTCCATGAGGAAAGTCGGCCTTGCCTCATTATTGCATTAAATGGTATGCGAAACTTCGATTTGACGGCCGAATTCACCCGACAGGTCATTTTGCAACTGCGGGCAAAAGGCTTAGATACTAGTCCTCTCGATGATCTGCGCCCACGCTTCAAGCAGGCAGCAACTCTTATTCGTATGGCCGGTGAAAGTGTGATCGAGGAATTGCTTGACACCTTAGATGTTCCGGATGTTGATACAGCATTAAGCGCACTCGAAGAGCAGGATGAACATATTTACAGCAAAGTTCAGGAATTCTTTGCCAGCCAAGGAATGCCCATTCGTGCGCTTGGTGGAGAATCAGTACGGGACGTGATTGATGTTGTGTCTCGTGAGTATTGCGGGACAGACAACCCTTTTAGGCATGCTCTCATCCTGTTCGATGAATTTGGTCGCTATACTGAATTTGCTACAGTACGGAGCCAGGTTGCGGGTAGCGGTGTACTTCAGGATTTATTCGAAGGGGTTCAAGCACATGCCGATACCACAACCTTTGTCGGATTCATTCAGTTTGAGCTTAATGCTTACGTGCAACGAGTTGCACCAGAATACAAAAATGACATTCTTCGGTACATCACCCGTTATCAGTCTGCCAGCAAGGTATATCTTTCAATCAATTTGGAAACCCTTATTGCTCATCTCATTGATAAGCAAAAAATAACAGGTTTTAATACCTGGTTTGATGACGAACAATCCTACGCGGAATCGCGGACTTTCACCACAGACCTGCATAACTGGTTCCCCCAGTCCCGCAATTACAGACTTTGGACGGATGTTGATTCGTTTCATACAGTTATCAGAAAAGGATGTTGGCCTCTCTCACCGCTTTCAACATGGTTTCTTTTTTCTTTGACCGCTGCGGGGAAGCATCTACAAGAACGATCAGCTTTAACCTTGCTTGGCGATTTTTTTCAGCGTTCTCAGGAGTTAGAGGCGGAGAGCGAGAAAACATGGGTACTGGCACCGGTAAGTTTATGGTCCGACGAACTCCAGCAAGAGTTAATATCTTCAGAGGAGAGCGGTCAGCAAGGCTCAATCACCCACGCATATGCATCGGTTTACGCTCGATATGGCACACGCTTGTCGGAAGACGTAATCCATATCTTGCGTTCTGTGATCTTAGCATCAAAAATGGGGTTACAGGTCGTATCCCGAGATGAGTCAATCAACGCATTGGCAAAGTTTGCCGGTTTATCAAGCGATTGTACTCGTGAAGGAATTAACCTGCTACAAAATGAATATAATATCCTCGAATGGGATGAGCGTTTTAAGCAGTTTGATATATTAAGCGATGCGGTTCCGCGCACACAGTTTCTTTCGTTCCTCAGGCAACGTGTGGCGAGTACCTACGATGAAAATGGTAAAGCAAAGTTATTTGCCAGCAAGGCGGCAAAGTGGTGTGATCTGCTCGACGATTTGGAGTGTGATTTTGCCGAAAGAAATTCAATCACTACGACAGAGTGGCGCTATCAAGGAGTCACATCAAATTTAGAGACCTTTGAGCCCCAGATCAGAATCGCTGCAGATAGATGGACAAAAGCCATTGATGTTAATGAGCCACGTGGAACAGTTATTTATTGTTATGTTGAACAGAACCGTGATCCTCAAACTGTTACATTTGATGTAAAGAAAATTCTTCGCGCAACGATTCGTAACCTTGGCGTTGGGGTTAACGCACTACCAATACTTGTCATTCTTCTTTGCGATGAGGAAGGCATACTTGGTCAAGCATTAGCGGAATTAGCGGTCTTGGAAGATTCCATAAGTGCGGAAGACCGTGCCCGTTTTGGCAATCTAATTGGAGCTCACCAAGAGAAAATGCACCAAGTAGTCCGCAGCCAGATAGAAAAGCTAACAAAACAGCGAAGATATATAACAACCCTAAAAAACGAACTCGAAGCTAATCGATTAAGTCGGGTCGGCACGGAACTGTTTGAGCGGATTTATAAGCGGTCTTTGCCATTTCCTTTTGATGGTTTTTCAACGGCTCGAGGTAATGCAGCAGACAGTTGTCAGGAACTAATTATCGATTTACTGAGGGGAAGTCTTGATTACGATGCTGTGATTTCAAAGCCGGTCAAGATTAAGAATCGAGCGTTAACAACGCTAAACAGTTCATGGGCCGTCTTTACTAAAACCGGTAAGATTTCGAGAAGGCCAACGAATCCTGTTGTGCGAACAGTAACCGAGAAATGGGATGACATTCTTCAATCAGACCACCAACAATTTCTCGTAGGAGAAGTTTTAAGGCAATTATGTCTCCTCCCTTATGGGGCAAATATCGCTTCTGCAGGTTTGCTGTTTGGTGTCTATGTGGCCCCAAGGAGCGAACAACTTGTCATAGTTAGGGATGGAGAGCAATATGCAATTACCCAATGGCTACAAGAAGGGGTGTTTAAAAGAAAATTCCTTGATATCACCGCGCTTCAGAATGTTGAGTTGGCTTTTACAGGGGAAGCATCGTCAGAATGGGAGAATCTCCTCGATGAGTGGGAACAGTCAGAGAGTTATTTAAGCAAGTGCTCTTTCCTTAAAAGGGCTTTGGAACTTAAAGAACGAATTCCGGTGCCACCTACGTGCAGCTATCGTTTCATCCACCTTGAAGAACAGGCCCGTGAAGCAGCTAAAGATATTATAAAGATGAAGAAAAAGCAAGATGCTGCTTTCAATAAATTTGAGAATGGAGAGAAACGAAAGAACGTGAGTTTATTAAGTTGGGGGGCTGTAGAACTTTTAGAATTAAAAGAGCGAATGATTAGCGAGTTACCAATTTGGGAGAAAAATCAAATTGAAGAAATGGAACCGCATATAGAATTTATTATTCAGTTAATCGTTCAAGTATTTCCAATATGGCTTGCCGGGCAAAGTCCGGACAATAATACTCCGGACGCAGTTGGAGATTTTAAACATAAAATGCTTCGTCTGGTGGGCAGTAATTTAAATAGATTAGGGCTTACTGCTTTATCAGAAGAACTTGAGCTCCATACGAAACACGTCATCCGACAAGCGGAAACCATTGCAGAGACAAATCAGTTAGTTCGGGATGTTCGTTCCTGGCTCGATCAACACATTGATGTCCTACGAATAATGCGCGTCGCGGAGATCCGAGGGTTAAGGGATGTAGGGAAGAAGTTTTCTACAAAACTGCAGGGGATATCTCGGCGCATCAAGATGGACCAGGTTTCCATCCTTCGCACTGAACTCGCGGATTTTTTAGGGAAACTGCAGAAAGCTGAAACTAGTCTAGTGAAACGCGCTTCACGTCTCTGGAATTCTAATATCCGTAATGAAAAAGAATTGGACGAATATATTGAGGAAGTAGATTTCCTTATAAATACTTTTGAGGGCTGCACAATCGATGTCGATGATTTACGCATTATGAAACGGGCATTATATGCATACAAACGTTATTATGACCAATTGAATGATGATAGTTTGTCTTGGAGTGAATTTGAATTATTAGCCAAGAAACTGTGCCAAGAAGCTAATAATAAGTTTGGGGCGGAAGAGGCATTGCCGTGGCCAGTTGACGATATGTTTGAAACACTTGTCCGTATTATCTTAAGACATCGTAAAGAATATAGTAAAAAATGGATTGAGTCTATTGAGACTAATGTATTAGATATAGATAAAATGTCTGTTGGTGAGGCTAACCAGCTACACTCGAAGACCATGAATCCACCAGCAATTCTTTCGGATGAGCACGCAAAACGACTTTCTAGAGTAATTAGGCGAATTGAGAAGCGTCTTGAGTCACTTAAATTAGAATGGTTAATTGAGAAGTTCAGAGAGCTTCCTAAAATTGCACAGAAAAAATTCCTGGAAATGATTCGTTGATGAGCCTTGCTTGTATATCTATAGTTATAGTCCACAGATTAAAAGAAATAGGGTATAAGATGTTTTTCCAGTGTCCGTCTTCAAAGCTTATTGGACACTTTTGCGTTTGAGTTAAGAGAGTATTTTGATGTGTCATTTTGTTATTCAATTTACGCAAATCAAGCTGTATAGGCAGCCAAATTATAGCGCTTTCTTTCTTTTAATGTCCAGCGTTTAATCGGTTTTACATGTCAGCCAAGAAATTGCTGAAGCTGGTGGAGATTGTGGGGTTTGGAGAGCAGGAAGATGTGTTTGGTGGGTTTTGTCGTAATATTAAAAAGAAACAGAAAAAGGGATATAGGTGGACTTTTTTCGTTTAGACAGAGGAAAATGAGGTTACTTCAAAAGTAATGTTTTGCGAGTATACGTTTTATCACCGAGAGAAAGTCGTATAAAGTATAGTCCGCTGGAATATTCTGATGCATCCCATCTAACCTCATAATCACCAATTGGCATTCTATCCTCAATCAAAGTTTCCACCAGCCGACCGGTTATATCGTAAATCTGTAGAGAAACATAGCCATCTACGGAAAATCGTATCGTGGTGGTGGGATTGAAAGGATT
>JACKQG010005570.1_pt1 | contig 13777 bp, 10 predicted proteins | sample 8237621 | NCBI WGS metagenome assembly JACKQG01 (sample SAMN15677084, study PRJNA649215) | marine metagenome | biome: marine; feature: Black Sea; material: saline water; isolation source: suspended particulate matter (SPM) from the Black Sea western gyre | collected 2013-06-09/2013-06-10 | depth...
CGTCAACGGCGGCATTGTCGAGTTGAAGGATGGCTCACTGATGCTCGCTCAAGGGAGCAGTTATTGCATCTCCACAGACGGCGGAAAGACCTGGGGCGAACCCCAGACGCTGAACTGCGAGGTAGGAGCGGAGGGTGTCATCCGACTCAACTCAGGCGCGTTGGGACTCTACGGCGGCGGAAAGGGGGACTGGAAGTTCTCCTCATCAATTGATGACGGCAAGACCTGGACCATGCCGGTTCAGATTCCCACTTACCCGGACTTCTTTGCCATGCACCATTCCATGATACAACTCTCTAGCGGACGATTGCTGCTGGTCGGCTACTGGGAGGGGTTGAACGCGACCGCTCCCGATGCACACCGTTACACGCAGACTGGCTGGGGTCTCTGGCGGAATCTGGTCCTTTTCATGGAGGGCCACCGCGGCGTCGAAATGGGAATCTGTATCGTATACTACTCCGATGATGACGGACAGACATGGCAGCAGGCAGAGGGTGGACTATTCGGCTGGTTTGATGAGAGCGGTGTCCCCAATGGCGAGGGCGGAATCATCGACGTCTACGAGCCCACGGCGGCGGAGACCAGGGACGGCCGAGTGCTGCTGTTTGCTCGCTCGAAAACTGGACGTCTGGTACAGAGCTATAGTCTCAACGGCGGCCAGACCTGGCAAAGCATTGTGCCCACCGAACTCTCAAGCTCCCAGTCACCTCCCATATTAGTCAAGACCCCCCAAACAGGTGACCTGCTGTGTGTGTGGAATCAAGTGTCCGCGGAGGAGATTAAACGCGGTTTCTTGAGAGGGCGATTGTCCGTGGCCATTTCTAAAGACAACGGGATGACATGGGAGAACTTCAAGACCCTGGAGCTGCAAGAGGGGATGGAGGACGTGACTCGCATCACCCCCGAGTACCCTATCCCCCGGGTAACGCGCGGCCGGCCGGGCCTTGGTCAACTCCCTGACGGTTTTGCTATGTTCACCTATCCCAACGTGGACATTGTCGGGGACACAGTATTCATCAGATATAGCCGCATGTGGCCAAAAGCGCGGGAAACCTCAACAGAAGCGTCCGGACCGCAGGCTCTGCCGCGTATGTGGCCGGACTACGAAGAGCGAGGCGCAGAAATGACGGGAGAAGGGGTCATGCGCATCTATCCGATCGAATGGTTCTACGAGTACAGGTAGTATCAATGTAGTATTGCATTGTTAAATAAGTCATGAATATAGAAACATTTCTGTTATGTCGTGGATTTGCCAATCCACGACGAGCGGCCGCGGTGCCGCTCCCTCTGGATTGGCAAATCCAGAGGAAATCCAGAGGAATTTATTTAACAGCGCAGTATTAAGGTTTTCAGAAAATATCGAGTTTCACACCACCTTTTCACCAACCCTCACGTGTTTTCTCTTGGTTTCACATTTGTTACTCCTATGACGGTTTCCGTACCTTTGTGCGGTTTGACCCATGTTTTAAAGTTGCGTTTCAGAAAAGAAAGTGATTGCATTGACTAAATTTGATACTGACTTTTTATAAACGTGCGAATTGCCCGTTCAACTAACTTCGATTTCAATCGGTCAGGCAGGTTTTGGTAAAAAGTCTTTAATCCTTTGTCTACTCGGATTGTAGTGTTAATCTTTTCCCCTGTTTGATCTAATTCCGTTAGTGGCATTCCATCAAAATATGCTTGCAATGCTGCTCGAATGAAATCAGCGACCGATACATAAGTAAAGTCTTGAGCTGTATGTGCTGTGGCTAACCTATTTTGCATTGTATTGTATAGAATCGAATTGCAACGAATATAGATACTGTGGTTATACTTACCATTCGCTGTTTTTCCTTGTTGTTCTTGAGTGACTGTAGAGGGATTTTCTGCTGCACCCAGTGTTAGATTCTTCTTGTTTCTGGCACTCAATTTCATTGTTCAAGTCCTTTCAATCGATTGGATATCTCTCTAAAAAGGGGTTGGGTATCCATCAAGATTTTCTTGCTTTGGGAACTATTAAAGAAATTCTCACTTCTCCCATTAAGCAAAGGAGGATAAACTGCAGGACGGTTGGACAAACCATTAATTAGTGTTCCTCGACCTTCCTCGGCGATGACAGCTTCCAGTTCTTTCATACCATCCCGCTGCTCAATGGTACGGGACAGACGGTTCGGCACAAAAACCACACGCGACTGTAAACTCTCCTTCACTGACAAAAACCATCCGACAACTACTTCTAAATCAGCAACATGTGGCTGAAAGGGAATTAGGATAATCTCCGCCCTCAGAATGTATTTATTCAAACTTGAGCCTACCGTCCCAGGGGTGTCAATAACTGTCACAGACGCATCAGGATAGTTGACCTGGTAACCGAGTTCGTGACATTTATCGACCCATGTTTGTATGGTCTGGTTTGGGTCAGCGTCAATTAACTTCACTTTGACGCCAATCGAAATTAACCATTCGGTGACCAAAACAGCAATCGTCGACTTGCCAACTCCGCCCTTATCTCCTGTCAGAACAATTAACGCATCATCTGGCATAATTGTTTCCTCTCAATAAATTGCATTGTATAGAATTGCATGATATTGCATGTAAATAACGGACTAATATGAGAAAAGTTTCATCAATTTCGGAAAAGGAAGATGCTTGCTGGTTTTGGTCGGTGACGAAACTACGTCTCCATTATCTGAAACTATGGTGGAATCCTAAGCAAGATGTGGATTCACTGCTGAAAGAGTGGTATGAGCGCTGTGTTGGCTCTGAGGCTGGAGGGCTATTTAGTTTTCGGCCGAATGTGTGAAAATTGCCAAAACGTGAATATCAGATCCAGATGAACACCGATCTTGTCATTTGATTACGTAGCAATCTGAGCGATATTTTGGAAAACTGAATGACCCTCACCTTTCCATCTCGCTGTTGAACTGTATCATCAACCGAAAGCGTTATCCGATGCCTCGATTGTGTCGCTTCACTCATTGATTCTGTTTGCACAATATGCTCAGATGCTTGCTGACAGGCTATTTCAAGAAGAAGTCTCTTCCATTGGGAAAGACTCCAACAGGACAGATGCTCATATAAGCTGGTTTTTTTGATGTCAAGCGCATCAGCCAGTTGATTGAGGTTGTAGAGACCAAACAGATGTCCGACGATAAGACTAGTCAAAACTTCTATCGCTTCGCTTTTCGTCTGACGAAACTTAGTGTAAATCAGTCCTTGAAAAAACTTCACCCATTTGGTAATCTCTTGATGCCTGAGATTGTCCTCCTAATTCTTCATGATGGTAGAAGAATTAGGGCAATCTCATGCCTGGATGTCCAGTTGTAAATGGGGTAGCGATTGTAAACGAACGAAATGTTACGCTAAGTTTATGAACCCAGTCATAGTGCGTATTTATCAAAAGTATGAATTTTAGGTAAAGTCCGCCTGCCTGGTTGACGGCAGGTCGGCAACCGAATTTGCTCGAAAATCAGCGCGAGTGCATATAATTTTAAGATTTTTGATTGTCATCTGCGTTTTAGACACGCCTGTTAAGAATTTAAGGCTTGAAAATCCAGTCACAGTAAGGATTCTATCCGGTGCTAATCTCATATATCTTAGATTATATGAGATTAGGTATTTCTCTTGGATATCCCCCCAAAATACTTCATACTTCAGCCTTCAGACTTCAGACTTGGGGAATTACGTGGAATCTTTTTGAATAATTATATGCTAACGTAACATTTCGTAAAGTTACAATCCACACCCCAAGTTCATTGAGAGACGAACGAAACGCTTCTGTTGGACTCCACAATGTTTACTTGAAAAAGAAATGGTAGAACCTTTCAAAGAAAATTACCCAAATCTGAGCAGAAACACAAAATAATCTTGAAAATCTAACATTCTAAATAAAGAAAGGGATTACACATGGTAAGAAACAGTTTTGCCAGAGGACCGGAGGGCTGGTGCTCATACGACTACCACGCCAGCATCGTCGCAGGAGGACACAATATTTTCATCCTTGCGACCTGGGAAAAGGAGGGTGGGGTCAATAACTCATCCTACGTGTGGGTTGACCACACGCGTTGGAGTGCTGATACGCCAGAGAAACCCTTATCAATACTGCCACTCTTGTTCTATCGCAGTTGGGTAGATGCGGCTCCTATTGACCTGCGCGACGCTGAAGTGTCGGTTTATCTGCGCGGCGACAATTTGCAGCTCAACGGAGCGCAGTGCTTCTTCTGGGTTCACGGTGTCGGTGGTCGATGGCACTATAACAGCCATCCGCTTTCGACCACCGACGCGAGTTGGTCGCCAGAGCCACTTCGTTTCTCGCTCCGGAATGACGAGCAACTCTGGCACCACAGTTGGCCCAGACACCCTGACACCTCCAGGCCACTCGCCGAAATCCTGGCACAGGTACACAGTTATGGGTTCTCGTTCGTCGGTTTCTCCAGTGAGGTCAGCGGACGGCTATCCATGGATCAGTTTGAGATTACGCTATTTGAGCGGTAAGCCACTATATCTAAGCAATTAAAAAGTCGCGGCATGCCTCTGTACGACCAATAGTTGCTGATTATCGCGATAGAGGACGACGCGACATTGGCAAGAATTTTTGCCAAACTTATAGCCGAAAGGAAATGTTATATGAGAAAATATAGAGGTGCAATTTTAGGTTGTGGTGGAAGGGGTAATTCCCAAGCGGCGGCCTACAACTTTCATCCTAATGTCTCTTTAGTGGCACTCTGCGACATTGACGAGTCGCGCTTAAAAGCCGCCGGAGAAAAACACCGCGTTCAGGCGCTTTATACCGATTTTCACAACATGATTGAACAAGAACAACCTGATATCGTGGCTATACCTACCCGAACGAACTGGCATTGTGAGTTGACTTTGGCAGTACTAGAACATAAAGTCAATGTCATCGTTGAAAAACCGATTGGCGTAGATCTAATCGAAGCCGACAGGATGGTAGCGGCAGCGGAGAAGGCGGGGGTGCAATTGGCGGTACACCATCAGTGGAGCCTTTGTCCCCGACAACGGAAGGCAAAAGAGATGATTAAAGCGGGCGCCATAGGCGAACCAATTTATCTTCAGAGTTCTGGCAAAGGCTACTATGGTGGATATGGTTTAATGAATATCGGAACACACATTTTAGACCAGGTGCGCAATTTCGCCGGTACGCCGGAGTGGTGTTTTGCCCACGAGACTGTCAACGGCAGAGATATAACAGCGACGGATATTGTCCTTGGCCCGGCGGGAATGGGTTTGATGGCAGCCGAGCAAATCGTCGCCCACTACTCCTTCAAGGATGGGCTCTACGCTACTTCTGAATACCGCCCGCGTAATCCGATTGACACTCTTAGAGCTTTAGGTGTAGATGTAATCGGAACGGACGGAATTCTTTCGCTGAAGGGACACGCCCCGGCTCAGTTGTTTTACTATCCCGACAAGGTGTGGACACCACAGGACGCCAGCAAGTGGCAGAAGGTTGATTTATCTGTTGAGGAGACCACACTGTACGGGCAAAATTTCCAGCAGATGAATAACCTCTGGATAATTGATGAGATGGTCAATGCGCTCAACGAGGGTAGAGAACACGCCACCAGTGGACGCAATGGCCGGCTGGTTCTCGAAATGATTATGGCAATCCACGAGTCCCAAAGGCGCAAAGCCCGTGTGAATATCCCATTGGAAGTTCGCGAACACCCCTTGAAGCTGATGCTCGAAGAAGCCGGGCTTCCGATTCCGACGACAGAGATTGGTTACCAAGAATGGCGACAGAGCTTCCAATCAAAACATCCTTGAGGCAATCAGCATTGTCAAAAATAAAATGGATGTATGCTATGAATAAAATGAAAATACCTAAGGAGGAACTACACTATGAACCAATCTACACCTATTCGCGCCGGCGTTATTGGTCTCGGCCGCGCCGGTTGGAACATCCACGTCAATACAATGAGGAACCGTGAGGATTTTCAGGTGGTTGCCATCGCTGACCCTAACAAAGAACGCCAACAGCAGGCAAAAGAAGAATTAGACGCAGAGGCATTCGATGATATTTCCTCACTGCTGAAAAGTTCTAACGCTGAACTCATCGTGGTAGCGACCGCCTCGTCTGACCACGCAAATCATTCAATTGAAGCCCTCGAAGCGGGGCGGCATGTGCTGACAGAAAAACCGATGGCAACGTCTTTGGCAGATGCCGATCGGATGCTTGCGGCAGCCGAGAAAAGTGGAAAAAGACTAACCATTCACCAGAGCGCGCGCTGGTCGCCGGCTTTCGCTTTTATTAAACAGATGCTTGCGGATGAGCGTCTGGGGCATGTGTTTTTCATCCGTTCAGGCAGTTATAGTTATCGACGGCGCAATGACTGGCAGACACTAAGTAAGTATGGTGGTGGCTCGCTCAACAATAATGGCGTACATGCCGTCGACCAGTGCGTCATCCTGATGGAATCACCTATCGTGGATGTCTTCGGCGACCTACAGCAGATTATCCAACCAGGTGATACAGAAGACCATGTGAAGGTAGTCATGCGCGGCGAAAATGGTCGGGTAATCGACCTGGAACTCACTACTGCTTGTGCTGCCTCTCTGCCCTCGTGGACTCTGATGGGCACACGGGGTTCGTTGATAGTGAATGACCAGAAAGCACTGCTGCGCTATGTGAAGGGTGACATGAAACAGCTTGAAGCAATCGATAGACCTTTAGCTGCTGACCGCAAGTATGGTATCACTGGCGGCGATGAAATCGAGTTCGAGGAGGTAGAACTTGAGGCAACGGCAGAACCCGGTGACTCTTTTTATGACCAACTTCACGCCGCTATCCGTGATGGTGGTCCACCACCAGTCGATCCAGCTACCTCGCGTGAAACGATACGTGTGTTGTCCGAAGCGCGAAAAGGGGCTCGGTTTCCAGAATAGATTAGAACCTGGCTGAAATGCTTGGTGTGTATTCCAGCATGACCAACCAGAAATTGGTAAAATGGTCAAAGGGTTAAGTCTAAGTACGGAAATTTTCTTTACCATTTTACCCATTTACCCTTTCACCACTTATACTCCTCTTAGAGCTGAATTGGGTTATATCTTTGAGAACTGATCCTCTGCACGCTTGAAAGCGGGTGCTTTCACGACGCAAATTTTTGTAAACGAACTGAAAAGCCTTTATCAAAAGGAGAGCTACGAAATGGAAGCCAGTCAAGAAAGATTTGGACAAATCAATGACAATGTTGAAGTCAAATTGTTCATCCTCAAAAATCGAAACGGATTAATTGCTCAAATAACCAATTATGGTGGCATTGTTACATCCCTTATAGTACCTGATAAAAACGGCAAATTGGACGATGTGGTTTTAGGCTTCGATAGACTCAAAGACTATCTGAATGAGCATCCATATTTCGGGGCTATCGTAGGCAAGTATGCCAACCGAATTGCCAACGGCAGGTTTTGTCTGGATGGAGTAGAATATAAACTGGCGATGAATGACGGAGAAAACCATCTTCACGGAGGATTAGTAGGCTTTGATAAGGTGGTATGGGACGCAGAAGCCGTTGAAAATGAAAATGGTGTCGGAGTAAAATTGCATTATTTGAGCCAAGACACAGAAGAAGGATATCCTGGAAATCTTGATGTCATCGTCGCCTATATGTTGACGAATCAAGATGAGTTAAAAATTGATTATGAAGCCGTAAGCGATAAGCCTTGCCCAGTTAATATTACCCACCATGGCTATTTTAATTTGACAGGAGGTAAAGATAACATTAAAAAACACGAGATAATGATTGAGGCAGAGAAATATGTGGTCGTGGATGAACAGCTTATTCCGACAGGCGAGATTCGTCCGTTAAAAGGTACAGAAATGGATTTTACCGTCCCAATGGCAATTGGCTCCAGGATAAATCAGGTTGAGGGTGGATATGACCACACATATGTTTTGAATAAAAGCGGTTCAGAAATCAGCTTGGTTGCGAAAGTTTATGAGCCAAGCAGTGGCAGGATAATGGAGGTATATTCCACCGAGCCTGGGGTTCAATTTTACAGCGGTAATTTCCTTGATGGTAGTTTGGTAGGTAAAGGTGGTGTGGTGTATAAAAAACATTTTGGCTTTTGCCTGGAATCCCAACATTTCCCTGATTCACCCAATCAACCAGACTTCCCAACCACGATTCTAAGACCAGGTGAGAGATATACCCAAACAACTATTTACAAATTCCTGACAATCGGAGAAGAGAAGAATGGCAGAAATAACTTTAGTAAGGAATGCTAAACCGAACGCCACAATTGTCATTGCACGGCAGCCAACACCGGCGGCAAAGCTGGCGGCGTTGGAACTACAGTATCATATTGAGAAGATTACGGGTGCTGTTTTGCCCATAAAGACCGATGATGAAGAAATAACACACACCCGTATTCTCGTTGGTGAAAGCAAATACACCCGAAAACTCGGCATCAAAAGTAACGATTTCAAATCCCAGGAATATCTCATACAGTTCCTGCCGCAGACGATAATCTTACTTGGTCACGATTGGCGGGATACGGTGGAAAATCGCAGTGAAGTAGGCCGTTGCACCTACGGTCAGACGCTCGAATCTCACCGCCACCGAATCGATTATTACAAAGCCACAGGACGTGAGACACAGAGCGCCAATCCTATCACACTTCCAGGTTTTTTCGACAATCAAGGAACTTGCTACGCCGCGTACCATTTTCTGGAAAATTTCTGCCAGGTGCGCTGGTATGGTCCGACCGAACTTAATGTTGTGTTCCCTTCTCAGAAAGAACTCACCCTCCGCGGCGGCGAGATTCGGCGTTCGCCAGATTTGAAGCACTTCTATGCTTTAGGTGGTGGCTGGCCCATCATCAAGGTTCAGTGGAATAACCCAAACGACGATGAATTGAAACTCTACTGGCGGCGAATGCGCGTGGGGGGAGAAAAATGGGCCGGCAATCATACCATCTGGCGGGAAACGATACAATCCGTCTTCAACAAGCCAGAATATCAGGCCAAGGGTAGAGGAAAGGTCAGCCAACTGTGCTACACCAACCCGCAACTGGCCCAGGAAGTCGCGCAGACAGCTCGTGACTTTTTCGACGGCAGAGGGTTGCCAGAGGGCTGGAAAGGAATGGGCGACTACTTCGCTGTTGTGCCTGATGATAATGCCTCCTGGTGCGAGTGTGACAGATGCCAGGAGACACTTGCTATCAGCAGACGGGACAAGCGAGGCGAAGGGCTCTTCAGCAATGCCAGCAGCAGCTATTACGTCTTCAGTTTCATCAACCAGGTTGCCAAGGAAGTTCGCAAAACCCACCCGGATAAGTTCATTTCTGCTCTAGCCTATGCTTCCTACGCCTATCCACCGATGGGCTTGAAGCTGGAACCCAACGTCAGCGTTGCCCCTTGTCTGTTGATATGCTACGGTTACGAGAAAACAACCTCTGATAATGACATGGAGATTTACCGTGCCTGGATGGTTGATAAAGAACGCCGCATTTATCTCTGGAACTACTTCCACCACCCGATGGAACCCGCGGTTATCGAGGGTTGGAACTGTTTTCCATGCTTCATGCCGGATGTCATTTCACGCGAGGTGAAGCGTTACCACCAAGACGGCGTGCGCGGCGTTTTCCTGTGTGGAATAGGACAACAACTTGACTACTATCTCTATAGTCAAATTGCCTTCGATGTTGATACGGACTGCGAAGAATTGGTGAATGAGTTTTTCTCCCGCTATTTCGGCGCTGCCTGTGAACCCATGAAGCAATTCTACCACCACATTTCCACCATCAACCGAGAGGAAGGAGTTGTGGGTCGGAGCCCGGAACTCTCCTGGCATCGTTTGGGAACGGATGACCGAATGAAAGAACTCGAAAGCTACATTGAGGAAGCGGTAAAACTTGCCCGAACAGATCGAGAGAAAAAACGCGTAGACACCTGGGAAAAAGGCGTATGGGAATATATGAAAGCCGGTTATGACCAGTTCCACGCTAGTTACTAAAGAAAAATTGGCAATATGCTTTACCAAAAACCTACCCTTATCAGGGGGGAAACTACATGTCACAAACAATCACCGAAAATATCGGAGTAATAGGAACTGGATTAGTCGGTTCAGCTATTACGGAACTTCTGCTTGAGAAAAAGATTTGCATTACGGTATGGAATCGAACCCAGTCCAAGACAAAGCCGCTGGTGGCACAAGGTGCGATTCGAGCCGACACACCTGCCGAAGTAGGGCAACAATGCCGCTACGTGTTCATTTCTGTGATGACAACGGATGTGGTGGCGAAACTTTGTGAAGGCCCCAATGGTCTGTTACAAGCCCAAAGTCCACCTCAATACATTCTGGATACTACCACCGGTGACCCTGACGATACAATTGCGCTGGCAAAGCGTCTGGCTAAACGGGGGGTTTCGTTCCTCGACACAACTATCTCCGGCTCCAGCAAACAGATTCGCGACCGTCAGAGTCTTTATATGGTAGGCGGTGACAGGAGAGCTTTTGAGGCGTGCGAGGAGTTGCTAAAACTTGTGACCGATGAATATGTCTACGTTGGTCCGTCCGGTAGTGGTTCTAAAGCGAAACTGGCAAGTAATGTCATTCTGGGATTAAATCGGCTCGTTCTGGCCGAGGGACTGGTCTTCGCTGAGAAGTTGGGTTTGGAACTTGAGCTTTTCCTGCATTTGCTGAAGCAGTCACCGGCTTATTCCGTTGCGATGGATGTGAAGGGTGAAAAGATGATTCGCGATGATTTCACACCTCAGTCACGGATTCTTCAGCATCACAAGGACTTGTCGATTGTCTTAAAATATGCCGATGCAGTCGGACAGGACATGCCTCTGACCAAAGTTCACCTTGACATCATGGAAGCGGCTATAGCTGCTGGCGACGGTGAGTTGGACAACAGCGCGGTGATTCAAGAGATTCGCCGGCGAAAACATGATAAGAACTGTTAGGGGAGGCATTAATCAATTAGGAATTTAGTATCACGGTGTATGTCGTGGATTTGCCAATCCACGACGAGCAGTCGGCGCGCCGCTCGCTCCCGCTGGATTGGCAAATCCAGCGGAAGAAATCAGCCTGAATAAATTTAACAAAGCGTTACAATCGAACTGTGTTTTAATCTACCAAGGCTTTTACAAGAAATAAAACCTCCCGCCCGCTCGGTTTGGATTGGCAAATCCAAACCATATCAGATTCAACCCGTCGGATTTTCCAATCCGTTGTGAACAACTGGGAGAATCATTAATCTGAAAACACCCAAAGTCAAGGTAAGTAGAAATCTAAAAGGGAGATAACATTATGCCAAATTTCAAAGAGACCAGTTTGACTATGACTGTTGACTCAAGACGGCTTTTTATCCATCACGGCAATCAGATTTACCTTCTCTACGTTCATGATAGTTATGCCTACAAACCGCACTTCGTAACGCTGATTGGGCCATCGGGATACAATATGATCGAAGATTCGCCTCCGGACCACATTCATCATCATGGTATCTGGTGGGCGCATGGAGATGTCAACGGGATAGATTTTTATCTGGAATTGCCACAGCACAATCCCGGACGTATAATCCACGTAGATTGGGAAACATCTCAATTGGAAGAAAACCATTTTCGTTTTACTGAAACGTTGAATTGGGTTGCGCCGAACGGTGATGTCATTATCAATGAACGACGTGACATGGAAGCTCATTTCGCTGGTGTCGATTACTATTTCCTCGATTTTGATAGCATCTTTACAGCCAACATTGACATACGATTCGGCACAACGAAAGAATCTGGCTTACCATTAATGCGAATAGCTGAAGCTCTGAACGGCATCTTCGGAGGTATCATCACTGCTTCGACAGGTAAAACAGGTGAGCAAGAGACTTTTGGTCAGCCAGCAGAATGGCTTGATTACACTGGCAAACGTGTGCCTGTTGGCAAAGAGTCTGTGGTTGAGGGAATTGCATGTTTTGACCATCCAGAAAATTTCGCCCATCCTACCCGTTGGTTCACCCGCGCTTACGGGCCTTTCTCGCCTTTCGAAGGACATCATTTCGTGGGTGAGACACAACTGGCTGCGGGTGATAGCTTCCGTTTGCGCTTTCGGCTTTACATTCATGCCAGTGATTACACTCAGGCTCAGGTCACCCGGCGGTACGAGGAATGGAAAAATACAAATAGTGATTGATGGATTGAGATGTTTCAAAAACTGGCGGAGTTCAAAGCACAAGTAGGAGATTAAAAATAGATTGTTTTCTACAAACAAGTGTGCTATAGATCTGCTCAACACCGAGTTTTGCACTTGGACCAATTTTGCGCCGGTTGAGTAGGTTTTGAACGCAGTGAAAAACCGTATCGAAACCAAGCATAGTAGTGCTCACTTGGTTTCGATACGATTCTGCGCGTGGCTCCGAATCTACTCAACCGGCGTTCGCTAACTGCAAAACTCGTATCAACAGAGGATTTTAGAAACGATTAGGGTGAGATTCTATGAAACGAGTAGCAATAATTTTACTGGCATTCATAATCACAATAATAACCCCGCCAGCATTTGCCATCAACCGAGTCCTTTCACTTGACGGAGATGGGGATTATGTTCAACTACCGCAAAACATTTTCAACGAACTTTCATCAGCGACAGTGGAAGGCTGGATACGCTGGGAAAAATTCAGCTATATGGCACGATTCTTTGATTTCGGGGCACTCAATCGCAATATGGTTGTCTATCGTTTTGCAGACACTAATCGTCTGGACTTTGTCCTTTACGATGAGAATGGCACCGGCCATGGAATTACTGTCGAAGGCATCTTATCGGAAGGAACGTGGTGTCATATCGCCGCAGTATCGGGTGCCAGCGGGATGAAGCTCTACCTCAACGGCGTCCTTGTCGGTGACGATTCATACGATGGTAGCTTTTCGAGAATCAGCGGAGAGAACAATTTGTTGGGTAAGGACAAAGTGGGCGAAAACAGCCCAACTCTCAATGGGCAACTTGATGAAGTGCGCGTCTGGAGCGTTGCTCGGACGGAGAAACAGATTCGTGCTACAATGTTTACCTTGTTGCCTGGCGATGAGCCCGGTTTAGTCGGCTACTGGCGCTTTGAGGATAAAAACAATATTGCCACTGATTCATCGCCGAATCGCTCAGACGGCAAGTTGGTGGGTGATGCCCATTGCGTCGAAGTCGGGACGGAAGACCTTCCGCCCCGACCTGAACCGGGAGAATTGCTTCTTCCCACCGTGATTTCAGGAAGAATTATGACTGCAGACAGTAAGCCTATCCAAGATGCAACTGTTCGCCTTGAACAGGACAGAGAGAAGATAACGCAGGCGCAGTCGGATGCAGAGGGAAACTACTGGCTTGTAATCCCTGAGAAAGAGGGCTCACAGCGTGGTTTGTATGACCTGTTCGCGATGAAGAATGAACTCGGTGATTTGCGTTTGGGTATCCGACTGCATGCGGGAGAAGTCCGAACCCTGAATCTCACCTTAAAAGAGGCGATTAGCATTGAAGGTAAACTGATAATGCTTGATGATCTGACGCCGCATGTGGCTGTGGTTGTCCAAGCGGTGTCAGATGGGAAACGGATCGCGACGGTATTGAGCGATGAGGAAGGCAAGTATCGTTTCATCAATCTCAAGCCCGGACAATATCAGGTACGGTGTTACACCACCAACGGATATGTCTATTATCAGAACGAAGAGGTACTCCGGGTGCAACGTAACAGCCGCCTTTCTAACATTAACTTCCGCATGCCTCCATTCAAGAAAGGGGTGTGGAGACACTACACCTCTCTGGATGGATTGGCATATAACGCCGTCAACTGCATT
>JACKQG010005571.1_pt1 | contig 13777 bp, 7 predicted proteins | sample 8237621 | NCBI WGS metagenome assembly JACKQG01 (sample SAMN15677084, study PRJNA649215) | marine metagenome | biome: marine; feature: Black Sea; material: saline water; isolation source: suspended particulate matter (SPM) from the Black Sea western gyre | collected 2013-06-09/2013-06-10 | depth...
ATTCCTCAGAGATCTTGGAGTAAGAATTCCTGTCACGGGTACAAACTGGGCATCACAGCTTTATGACCTGCCGGCGCTTGCTTCTACCGATTTTATTGACCAGCATATTTACGTCAAAGGAGATTCCGCAGATGCTGATTTCAGAACCTCTCCCTTTAAAGCGGCTACAACACTGCAGAGTCAGTCCTTTGCAAGGGTCAAAGGCATGCCTTTTGTCGTCAGCGAGTGGAATATGGACTATCCCAAAGAATACAGGGCTGAATACCCTCTTACGTTCGCAGCCATCGCTGCCTATCAGGGTTGGAATGCAACAATTCTCTACGACTATTCTCACGATACATGGGTACAATCTTTTCTGCACCATCCAAATGATGTAGTCATAGATCCCGCCAGAATAACCCTTCTACCGGCCGCTGCACTGCTTTTCAGATCTGCAGTAAAGCCAGCTGGCGAAAGCAGAACCTTGAAAGTCAGTGAAGAAGAATTATATACAGCCCATTACAAGCCTGAAGATATGCTTGCCTACAGAACAGGACTCTGGCAACACAGGCTCTCTCTGAGCTGGAACAATAAAGATGACGGGATTAGCCCTCTCACCAACCTCATGCCCTTTCAGGCAGCAGATGTAAAATCAGCGGACGGGCAGCTATTCTGGGACTGGCAGGACGGATATAGACTTATTGATACGCCTACGGCACAGGCCGCAGTCGGCACAGGCAGCGGCAATATTAGAAAAACCAATGACATCTCTTTCCGAATTGATAATGAATTTTTTGCAGGAGCAGTTATCTCACCCGGAAGCAATGCAGCACCAATAAATAAGGCCGATAAACTGTTTATCTTTATCACGTCTAAAGCAGACAACCATCACTCCCTCTCAGATGTTGAGCTGACAGACTCGATAAAGTATAGTGGCAGCGCCCGTATCATGTCCGAAATCATTACCGGCAGTATCCTGATAAGAAACAGCAACAAAGAAGTAAAATACAGGACCATTCTGCCCTCCGGAAAGACCGGCAAATCAGGCAGTCTCAGCAGATCAGGAGAATATTGGGTTCTGCCCCTCAACCGTGATGACAGAGCCTTTATGTATGAAGTGAGCTCAAATTAATATCATGATTATAATAGATATACTTTTCATTATTTCTTCTCTTTACTGTGTTTCAGTAGCATTATATTTTTTCACGCTAACCCTTGCAGCCTTTTTCTTCCATAAAAAAACCGCGACTTTTCCTGTTCCTCCAGCTATCGCAGTTCTTATTCCCGCACATAATGAAGAACTGCAGATAGAGAAAACCCTGCAGCAGGTCTATAAATCCGGCTACCCCGAAGACCGTTATTCAGTCATGGTAATCGCTGACAACTGTGATGACAGAACTGCTGAATTTGCAAGAGCCGCTGGCGCAACTGTCTTTGAGCGCAATGATACAGCTAATCGCGGAAAGGGGCAGGCCCTTGACTGGTTCCTACGGCAATATACTGAGGCTTACGGGGCATTTCAGATAGTTGCCCTTATTGATGCTGATGCTTTAATGTCTGAGTCTTATCTATCCGAGGTAGCAAGCAGTCTTTCTCATCCGGACGTCCAGGTAGTTCAGGGGTATAACGGTGTCTCAAATCCGGAAGACAACTGGCGCACAGCCATCTCAACGGCTGCCTTCAATGTATTTAACCACCTGCGACCTGCCGGTCGTAATGTTATAGGCGGTACGGCCGGTCTTAAGGGTAACGGCATGGCCTTCAGAACCCCGATCCTGAAAAAATATGGGTGGCCGGCCCACTCCATAGTGGAAGATCTGGAGTTTTCACTGCAGCTTCTCCATGACGGAATCCTGATACACTACAACCCGGATGCGTTGGTAGTAAGTGAGATGGCCATAGAGAAAAAGCAGCTGCAAACTCAAAGAGAAAGATGGGAAGGCGGCAGGCTGGAGATATTTAAAAAAAACGCATTGTGTGTTTTTAAAAAATTTGCGGGCAGCGGCAGCATAAAATACCTTGATGAATTCATGGAGCTGATCACCCCCCCTCTCAGCCTGTTTCTGATAATACAGTCTGCCCTTTTTGCCCTGACACTTTTACACTACCATGCATGGACACCAGTTTTCATTGCTATCTGTGCCGTTGAGATTTTCTATGTACTTTCAGGACAGATCTTAAGAAAAACCCCACTTTCAGTCTGGATATATCTTCTGGCAGCACCCTTTTATATCCTATCGAAACTGCCTATATACCTGAGCCTTGCACTGCGGGGAAAGGTCCAATCCTGGAAAAGAACAAAAAGAAAATCCGAACTTAAAGATATAGACAAAACCGGGCCGGATGAATCTTAAAGACCTGCTTCAAAAACTTATTAAGCCTGAGGAGCATTCCCTGAAGGTCAAAAGCATGAGGGCTGCCTTCTGGAGCCTATTTGGAAAATTCGGCAGTTTTTTTCTGCGTTTTTTAAGCAGTATAATCCTGACACGGATCTTATTTCCAGAGGCATTCGGGATAATGGCCACGGCCTCGATCATACTGACCCTTATTCAACTGTTTTCAGACACCGGCATAAGAACAGCTATTATACAGAATCAAAGGGGATCAGAACCGGAATTTCTAAATGCCGCCTGGATAATCGCGATTCTCAGGGGTCTGTTTCTAGCCTGTTTTGTATTATTAATCGCATCCCCTCTGGCAGGGTTTTATGAACAACCCGAGTTGAAGACCATCATGATGATCATGGCCGTCTCATTATTTATCGAGGGCTTTGAAAATCCTGCAATCTCACTGCTGGTCAAAAACTTCCGCACAGAAAAACAGGTTATATTTGAGATCACGACTCACCTGTTAACCATAATAACAACTATAATTTTGGCCCTGACTTATAGATCAGTCTATGCCCTTGCATTCGGTTCAGTCTCTCTCGTAATTTTCCGCCTGATCGGTTCATACATAATACAGCCTTATTCACCGCGCTTAAGATGGGATAAAAAGGCAGGAGCAGAACTGTTTCACTTCGGAAAATTCATATTCATCAATACCATGATCACCTGGACGGCCATGAATATTGATATTTTGCTAATCGGTAAACTGCTTAATATGGAAATGCTGGGGCTATATCAGCTTGGCATTAATCTGGGGGGGATCATTGCCATGATAAGTGTTCAGGTGGTGGCTCAGGCATACCTTCCGGCAGTCAGCAGCGTAGCAGGAGATCTGCCCCGCGTTATCAGAATATATGAAAGGACCCTCGCACTTTTACTGGCAGCAGCAGTACCTGCAGCCATGGCCCTTGTACTCTTTTCTCATGAAATCATCCGTCTAATTTATGACCCGAGATACCAGATGTCCTATATAGTTGTAGCATGGTTTACCCTGGGCGGAATGTTCCGCATAATAAGTCAGATATCAGGTACAACCTTTATAGCCAGAGGTAAGCCCGCCTATGAAACCCTTTCCATGACAGCTGGCCTGATCCTGGTAGTTGTGCTCCTGCCAACGGGTATAAGATATGGTGGCCTTCAGGGCGCTGCTATTTCCATGACTGCAGCCTTCATACTGGTTGGTATAATAGAGTGTGCGCTATTGATGCGTATATATCATTTCCCATTTAAAATCGTTGCCCGACCCTGGCTGCAGGTGCTCTTAACGGGTGGGAGCATGGCCGCACTTTTTTCATTATTGAGACCTGTGCTTACCAGCGAACACCTTTACAGTATCCCCTTTATGTTCATTATATTTATTCTGGGGATAGGCATTTCTGCCGGGATATATATATTGATGGAAGGCCGCAACCCATTCAGAGATGTATCGCTTGATAATGATGAGCCCTCCTAGAAAAAACTCAGGCATAAAGTGTCCCCAGGCATAATTCAAGGCCCTCTTAAAAGTATTCTGCAAACATCAGCTTCAATGTAAAGGTATTAATTTATTATGACGATACAAATAATAGCGCAGGCAGGTATTGAAACGTCCTCCGCCAATTCGCATGAATTTTGCAGATTCATGCATATTTACACGAACGCAGGAAGTGATGCCTTAATGGACAAAGAATTATTAGAGACTTTATACAGTAAATACACCAGGGGCGGGACAAAAATGGCCCGTCTCAGGGCATCTCTATACTTTCTATATAAAAAATACAGTTGGGCAATCGTTACAGAATCTGCCTATTTTTTCAAACGTTCGCTGGATATCTTAGTCTCCCTGCTCATGATGATAATACTGATGCCACTGCTAAGCATTATTGCCCTTGCAATCAAACTGGAAGACGGCGGACCTGTACTATTCAGCCATACAAGAGTTGGGAAATGGGGTAAACACTTTAAGATGTATAAATTCAGATCCATGTCTATCAAGGCAGAGCAGCTTAAAAAAGACCTTATGAGTATGAACGAATCCCAGGAAGTTACATTTAAAATCAAACAAGATCCCAGAATAACACGTATAGGACGCTTCATCAGGAAAAGCTCGATTGACGAACTTCCACAACTATGGAATGTCATGAAGGGTGATATGTCAGTTGTAGGACCGCGCCCGCCTGTTCCCGGTGAGGTAGCAGAATATAAATATTCGGATCGCAGACGTCTTGATGCCATTCCGGGCATTACCTGCATATGGCAGGTAAGCGGCAGGAGCGAGATCAATTTCAAGGGACAGGTACGTCTTGACATTAAATATATTGAAAATCAGTCCTTCTGGGGCGATATCAAAATACTACTGCAAACCATACCGGCAGTACTCACCGGAAAAGGAGCCTATTAATGTCCCGTAACACCGTGGTTATTCTGGGTATACCCATAGACAACCTGAATAAAGAAGAAACTATCGGTCAGATTTTCAGTATGATTGAGGATTTCAAATCTACAGGTATCCCGTCTAATGTCGTCACAGCAAACGTGGATTTCGTAGTCAATACGCTTAAATGGGGGCTTAAAAACTCCAGCCATCCAGAACTGCTGGATATCCTGCGAAGAGCAGACCTTGTGACACCTGACGGCATGCCGATTGTCTGGACCAGTAAACTCCTTGGTACGCCCCTTAAAGAACGCGTCACAGGGGCTGACCTCGTACCAAGGATAGCGGAGGAAGCCGTTAAGCGCGGTAAGTCCATATATTTTCTGGGCGGCTCCGAAGATTCTGCATTAAAAGCGGCCGGGACTCTAACGAAATACTTCCCAGGTCTTCATATAGCCGGCACAGGATCTCCTTATGTGCAGATTGAGGGTGAAGCACTCGCAGAAATGGAAGAATCAGACCGCCCGATAATAAAAGACATTAACAAGTCGGGTGCTGATATCCTATTCATTGGATTTGGAAATCCTAAACAGGAACTCTGGTATGAGAGAAATAAAAGCCGCCTTAAAGTACCCGTATCAATAGGGGTAGGAGGGACCTTTGATTTCATCAACGGGAAGGTAAAGCGTGCTCCTCTTTGGATGCAGAAATCCGGCATGGAATGGCTCTACAGAATAAGCCAGGATCCCAAACGACTCTGGAAAAGATATTTTGTAGGATTTTTCAAGTTCGGCCTGATAGTGCTGCCGTCCATACTCTATTACCGCCAGAGACTCATGCTTTTTAATCTGCGTCATAAAAAAATCGCCCCCCCGCAAAAGAATGAGACTCTATCCATCAGATCTTCCAGACAGACCATCGAAGTGCTAAAAATGCCCGAACGCCTTGATCGTGTTTCAATGCACTATGTATTTGATAAAATCGACAATGAAATATCAAATTCCAGGCACATAGTCTTTGATTTCAGCAATACTTCATTTATTGATTCCTCAGGACTGGGATCTCTACTGGAAGTCTGGCGTGAAATGACCCGTGACAATAAGAACCTTTCATTTATAGGTATTAATTTTCACCTCAGACATTTTTTTGAGCTAAACCGTACATGGGACTTATTTAAGGCAATTACAAGAGACAGGATAGATGATGCCATGGCGCTGCTGGATGAAAAAGACAATATCCCGCCATTTTATTATAGTCTGGATAATGAAGATAACCAGAAAGTCCTTTCACTGGCAGGCAGACTGGATGCGGCTCAGATTGCCGCCCTTGATATTAACTCCCTTATTAACGAGATAGGTATGAGCAACTGCATACTGAACCTTGACGAGCTGAACTTTGTAGACAGTTCCGGACTGGTGCTTTTTTTTCGAGTTCAAAAACACCTTTCTACTATCGGCAAAAAGTGTGTTTTGTGCACCCTGAATAAAAATATACAGCAGGTCTTCCATATTACAAAGCTGAACCGTCTGTTCAATATCTCAAAAGACCTTGCATCTGCCAGGCAGGTATTTGAGGTAGTCAATTGAAAGCCGTAATACTGCCTGCTGCCAGACCTGCAGATCTCTCACCCCTTACAGACTGGACCTCCGATTACCTGCTGCCCGTCATTACCAAACCAATCGCTGAGCATCTTGTAGAATTACTCGTACGTCATAATATCAAAGATATAATAATGGTCAAACACCATATGCCCTTTGAGACAGAAAATTATTTCGGCTCAGGCACCAGATGGGGTGTTACTATTCAATATGTCCTGGAACGTGAGTACATCGGCATTATTCCCGCACTTAAGCACATATATTCCAGACTTGACTGCCCCGTGCTATGCATACCCTGCAATATTATTACTGATCTTGATATATCCGCTCTAATCCGATCCCACTACAATGAAGAGGCCGATATCACAGTAGCACAAAATTCAACTGACAATAAATCTATTACAAGAATTCAGGATGATCTCAGTAATGATGAATCCGCCCTGCCTCATATACTGTCTCATCAGGCTCTGAACGATCTTATCACGCGCCCTGACGGACTGCGATTGAAAGTAAACTCCTATTATTCTCCTCATGCCTTACAAACCGTAGCCTCCCCCGCAGATTATCATACGGCCAATACGAGGGTGCTTAATGGAGAGTTTCAAAATATAATATTTCCAGGACACCAGACAGATAAGGGCATATGGATAGGGAATAAAACCAGAATACATCCATCTGTTAATCTATCGCCTCCAGTCGTTATTGGCAACAATTGTCAAATCCTGAATCGTTCAGCACTGGGCAATATCTCAGTGATAGGCAATAATGTAATTGTAGATGAGGATGCACAGATAAAAAACAGCATTATATGGGACGATACATATATTGGATCTCACACAGAGGTCACGGATTCCATTGTCAGAAAAAACTATATTTTCAATGTCCCGCGACGCGTAAACACCTATGTTAAGGATAATTACATCATAGGGGATATCGAGACAAAAAATCTTATCCCGAGATTTGAACGTCTGGTCAACATCCTGCTCGCTTCACTGATGCTGGCACTCCTGTCACCACTTATTGCGGTCCTTTTCCTTTATCATGCTGCATTTCCATCAAAAAAATTCTTCCGTACCGAGCCTCGCTTCGGTGCTTATGAGATCACAGACCTCTCCGGCTGCCTTCAGCCTCAAAAAATTATGCTGCATTTTTTCAACAGCCGCAACAGACTCCTGCGAAAAATCCCGGGGCTTGTACATGTCATAAGAGGCGATATTAATATGGTCGGCAACTCACTTTTGTCCGAGGTACAACTTCAGAGTCTCAGTAAGGAATGGACCTCCTCAAGATTTCAGACTCCTTCCGGCCTTTTTCATATATGGGAAGCGGATAACAGCGGACATATAAGCCTGGATGAACGGATAGCCGCCGAGAACTATTATACGGTTACCAGGTCATTTCGAAGCGATGTCCTTATCCTGGGAAGATGCCTTAAATCGCTAATACTCAACAGCAGCACGCATAGTATTACCGAAGAATCTCTATAATATCCCTATAAAAAAGGGCATATAAGCATTATTAAACACAGTGCAAAGCATTATAAACATTGATAAATCAGTCCATTACTACAAACATTGCCAGGGGGTATTCCATTTAATTATATTTTCATATAATATATAGATCGATCCTGGGTAGCTCAGCTGGCAGAGCAGGTGGCTGTTAACCACCCTGTCGGGGGTTCGAATCCCTCCCCGGGAGCCATGCATATAATACCTCTCCTCATTTATTTGAGGGGAGGTTTTTTATTGCCTGCGATTCATTTCAAAAGCATTCCCTTATTAAAGTATATTCCCCTATATATCGATAAGACATACATAAGGATATAACTAAACCAAAAATTTATATAAAACGATATGAAACGAGTAGAAAGTTCACTTTGAACTTAGATAAACGTAGAAAAGATAAAACAATAACAGTGCTCATAGTTGATACCTCATTAAGGGTACGACAGACGCTGGAGCACATTATTTCATCAGATCCCGAGTTAACGGTGATTACAGCAGCAGACCCGCTTATGGCGGTTAGAAAGATAAAGCTTGCGATCCCAGACGTAATAACCCTGGAGGTTGCGATGCAGGAAATGGAGGGTTTACCCATTTTAAAGCAAATCATATTAAAACACTCCATACCTGTCATACTGTGTTCCAGCCTTTCAGAGAGGCGTTCTGATACTGCACAAAGGGTTGTAGAGTACGGCGCAGTAGATATTATTGAAAGACCGGAACTTGGGATTGAAAAGTTTTTTGATGAGTCCAAAGTTCTGATATGCGATACTATAAAGTCCGCAGCAATCTCCAGAGCGAAGAAGACGCCTGAATTCACCACCACCCCTAAACTGAACGCCGATGCAGTTATCTCCAAACCTGAGGCAAAAGCAATAATCCAGACAACCGATAAAATTGTAGTCATAGGTGCATCAACAGGGGGTACTGAAGCACTGCAAATATTGCTTAAAGCCCTTCCTGTAAATTCGCCGGGGATCGTTATAGTACAACACATGCCGGAACGCTTCACCGCATCCTTTGCGAAAAGACTGGATTCGTTTTGCAAGGTCTCTATTAAAGAAGCTAAAAACAATGACAGCGTAATCAGAGGCCATGTACTGATTGCACCTGGCAATCAACATATGATCCTGAAACGTACTGGATCCCGTTATTATGTCGAGCTAAAAGACGGCCCACTTGTAAGCCGCCATCGCCCGTCAATAGATGTGCTTTTCCGATCTGCAGCCAAATATTCCGGTAAAAACGCCATTGGCATCATCATGACAGGCATGGGAGATGACGGAGCAAGAGGAATGTTAGAGATGAAACAGGCAGGTTCCTTCAATATATCCCAGGATGAATCTACATCAGTTATATTTGGTATGCCTAAAGAGGCAATAAGACTTGGCGGTGTTGACATCGTGCTGCCGCTTAAGAAAATAGCAGAGGAAGTTATAAGCCAATGTTCAAAATAAATATCATAGAAATCAGAGGATGAATAATGAGAGTTAATAGCTCAATCAAATACACCTTTTATGCCTTTCTTATGACGGCGATAATTTTTTTCAGTGTAAATACTTATTTTGTAATCCCGATTTTTAGCGAGCTTGCAGTGAATAATATACAGGAAACATCTGCTCAAGCTGCACGCCATATGCTGCATACCATGGGTTTAAAGGAGACTGAGCTCACTAAAAAAACACTACCGGAAGATATCAATGAAAAGATGAAAAATGCTAAGAGTGACTTCAATTTCCTAAAGATACAGCTCTATTCAATATCAGGGGAGATTATATACTCAACCATGCCTGCGGAAATCGGCCAGATAAAAAGCCTGACATTTTTTGAACCTGCACAGCAGAAAGGTAATACCTACAGCACCATATTCAATAAAGCTACCACTACATATGACGGCTTATCAATTAATATTGAACTGATGAATTTATACTTGCCCGTTACTGTCAATGGAACCTTCTCCGGTGCAGTCGGGGTATCTAAAGATATCTCGGTTGCAGCCGGCAAGATCAGCGAAGTTATTACAAGGATCTCATTCATTTCGTTTGGGGTACTACTGACTTTGTTAATTATTTCTTCCGGCATATTAATACAGGCAGCCCGAAAGAGTAATCTCTATAATACATCTGAAGTGTTACACCTCTCTCCTGTATATCTTATTACAATAATATCTATATCGCTTTTCATAGCCGAATTCGCAATAATGATTATAATGAGCTATCTACCAGCCGTTCACTGGGTTATGCAGGCTGTTATCGGTGCCATGCTGCTTATAGTTTTTGTCTCCCCTGTCCTCTACGGGTTCATCTTCCGTCCCATGATGCTTCACATAGTAAAACACAAGGAAAATGAAGCGGCCATGTTTAAAAAAGAGGAACAGCTCAGCTTCGCAATGGAAGCAACAAAAGATGGACTCTGGGACTGGAATCTATTAACGGATGAGGTTTTTTTCAGCAAACGCTGGTATGAGTCACTGGGGTATAAAGAAGAAGAAATAAGTGGAACCCACGACTTCTGGGAGCAGCTCATACACCCGGATGACAAGTCAGAACACGAAAATGCTCTGCAATTACATTTCGATAACAAGAGCGAAACTTTTGAGTTTGAATACCGACTTCTTACAAGACAGAAATCCTATCGTTGGACACTGAGCAGAGGGCAGATAACCACACGTGACGATTCAGGCAAACCTCTTAGAATGCTAGGTGCCGACACAGATATCACCGCTCGCCGAATGGCCGATAATCATATCAGAAATATATCAAACGAATGGGAAATCACATTTAACTCACTACAGGACATGGTATCAATACATGACCTTCAGCATAATATTGTCAGGGTAAACAAAACCTTAGCTGACAAGTTCGGCATGAAGCCTGAAGATATGATCGGAAAGAAATGTTATACCCTATTTCATAATTCTGAAAGCAAAAATAGTCCCTGTCCTCATTCTATGGCAATAAACAGCGATATTCCGTACTCAGTAGACATATATGAATCCTCTTTAAAGATGTACATAGAGATGAGCGCATCACCTATGAAAAACAGTAAGGGTGAAATTACCGGGACTGTCCATATTGCAAAAGATATCTCTTATCGTAAAACAGCAGAGGAACAGCTTGAGATACAAAGACTTGAACTGGAGCAGAAACTCCTTGAAATAGCTGAGCTTCGAGACCTTGATGAAGACAGGCTCGCAGAAATCAATCTGGCCAGTGAGCAGATGTATATAGCAAAGTCAGAGGCTGAAACTGCCAATCAGGCCAAAAGTGAGTTTCTGGCAAATATGAGTCATGAGATTCGCACGCCGATGAATGCAATCATAGGCATGACAGATCTGACGCTTGATACTGAGCTGGATGAAGAACAGAGAGATTACCTTGAAACGATTAAAGGCGCCTCTGATTCACTTCTGAAACTCCTGAATGATATCCTTGACCTCTCAAAGATTGAGGCTGGTAAGCTGGAGCTTGAAACTAAATTATTCAGCCTTCGCAATACAGTCAATACAACGATCAAGACATTGAGCGTGCAGGCCAAAACTAAAGACATCTCTCTCACAGCCGATATCGATTATGATATTCCTGATTGGATAATGGGCGACGAACTTCGTCTGAAACAGATAATCACTAACCTTATAGGCAATGCCCTTAAATTCACATCAGAGGGAAGCATAAAAGTCAGAGTTGATCAGGCAGAAAATAATGCCGATGGAAATGATACCTTCCTTCATTTCACAGTCTCTGATACCGGTATAGGGATAAACAGCTCAAACCTCGATAATATATTCAAGAGCTTTACCCAGGCTGACGGCTCAACTACCCGTCAGTATGGCGGGACCGGACTAGGCCTGACCATCAGCAGAAGCCTCGTTACCCAGATGGGAGGAACTATATGGGTAGAAAGTATCGAGGGTAAGGGTACTACATTTCATTTCACAGCACATTTCGGAGCAGGCACAAAGCAGGAAGAAGCTGCGGATGAAAAACTGATATCTGCAAAACAGCCAATTTCAGGTATCATGCCTAACAGGCAGATATCTGTGCTGATCGCTGAGGATAACGCTGTAAATCAAAAGGTGGCAAAACGTATACTGGAAAAATTCGGCTATCTCCTGACAATCGTAGGCAACGGAAGACTGGCCCTTGAGGCCCTTAAGAATAATAAATTTGATATCATACTTATGGATATACAGATGCCTGAACTCGATGGTATTCAAACCACCATGGCCATCCGGGCCTCTGAAGATCCTGAGATTGATTCTGAAATACCCATTATCGCCCTGACCGCCCATGCATTTAAAGAAGACGTTGAAAAGTGCAGGGCAGCCGGCATGAGCAGCTGTGTAACAAAGCCCTTCAAAAAAGAAGAACTTACAGCAGAAATCAACAGACTTATATGCGAACGTTCAGGAGAGGCCCTGCCGGAGAATACTGCCACACCAACCATCAACACCAGTGAGGTGCTCCAAAGGATCGATCATGATGAAGAATTATTAAAAGAGTTATGGGAAATTTTCATTGAAGATACGCCAAAGCAAATGGACATAATGCATCAATCTCTAGACAATGGAGATAGCGAGCTAACCATCCGGCAGGCCCACTCTCTTAAGAGTGCTGCGGCAAATATAGGGGCCAATGTGCTGCGCGAAAAAGCAGCTGACACTGAGTATGCATTTGCCAATAACATGGAACATGCCGTAGAGCTGTACAATGAGCTAAGGACTGAGATTGATAAGGTCGTGATAGAACTGGCTGACAGGCTGAAAAGGAGTAGAATGTAAGCCTGTTGTTTGTGTAAGAGTATGGAAATCCAGCAAGCTATAAATTAACACAACGCAATTTCACGATTTATCGGACTCGACTCAAAATCGGGAAATCCATATCAAACCACTGGATATCCCTTCAAGCCGGAAGATGACAAGTTACTAAATGAACCAATTAAGAAAACCTCCCCTTGACAAACCTCCTTCATTCTGTTTTTAATATACCCGGACATTGGACATGGCCGAAGTTGAAGTAGTTTTTTTCTAAAATATAATTGACAGCTTTAAACAAGGGGACAGTTTTGCAATTGGGTTCGTGCGAATATCTACTGCGCGTTATCGCGTTCATTTTCAGCGTATTTTTCATCCAGCATTTCAGCATGCAATATTCACATGCCGAAAGACATATACCTGATGTCCGTCGTTCAGTCAGGCCTCTCGACCTCTCAAGGACTCCTTCGAACATAGAATTAATGGCCGCCGGCCAACTCGGCGGACAGCTTTATCCCACAGCCTCTGCCGGCCCTGCAGGAGGCCGCTCAAAACTCGGCAGCGCCGTTGAAAATGGTGCGATCAACCGGTCCTTCGGAGCAGCTATTCAACAATGGAACATGCATAATTACGATATAGCGGTAGAATTATTCCGGCAGCATATTACAGCAACCCCTGAGAGTCCATGGGTTTCTGAGGCAATGCTGCATATAGGATGTGATGCGAGATATAACGGCCGATACTCAGAAGCGGAAGCAATTTTCAATGATATTATTACGCTTAATAAGGGGAACGCACATTACGGCTCAAAAATGCTTTTAAATAAGGCACAGAGCCGACTGGGAGTGCTGAAGATGCTGCAGGGAGACTTCAGTAGTTCGATGAAACATTTCACTAATCTTAAAAATGAAAGCCCGGACTGGAGGCACCGCACTTATGCAGCTCACTGGCTGCAGAGACTGTCCAGATACAGTCAGGACGAACTTTCAATGCTAACCTGTGGTACCGATGCCTTAGCCCGTATCTTACAAGATATCGGAAGACCTGAAGATGCCCGTAAGGTTCTTGATATACAACCTTCATCCTTAAGTGGACACAGCATTGATGAGCTGCAACAAATAGCCCTGCAATACGGATATCAGATGGAGGGACTCAAACTGAAGCTTGCTGATCTGGATTTAATAACACTGCCGGCAATCATTCAG
>JACKQG010005572.1_pt1 | contig 13776 bp, 13 predicted proteins | sample 8237621 | NCBI WGS metagenome assembly JACKQG01 (sample SAMN15677084, study PRJNA649215) | marine metagenome | biome: marine; feature: Black Sea; material: saline water; isolation source: suspended particulate matter (SPM) from the Black Sea western gyre | collected 2013-06-09/2013-06-10 | depth...
AGATGAGTGGGCCGAGGCATTATCCTGACGCCATATCTGGAAGAACTGTGCGCCACTCAGCGGCCGGGTACGAATATAACGCGCCTCGGGGTCATATTTCTCGATGGTAAACTGCATTCGATCCAGCACTTTTTGTGCCGCTTCCATCGCATCGGAGACACCGACGCCCGGCAGGCAAAGCGGATCGGATGAAACAACCTGTTCAGGCCTGCCGCAGCCCGTTAACGAAAACAGCATTATGCCGACCACCATTAAAATAGAGAGCTTTTTCATAGTCATTCTTCCTGTATTTAAGAATATGGGTGAGATTATATCGCTAAACAGCCCTGCTCTCAAGCCTTAAGTCTGTCTTTTTTGTGTCCGCGAAAAGCTTTTTGAACAGATTCAGGGCCTTGTGCCGATAACAGAATACGGAATCAACATGCTGACAACACAAATACAATTATTGCGAACCAAGCTGCATCCGTTGCCTTTGGGCAACGTTGTCGGGCAGTTTCTGGACTATTTGACGGTTGAGGCGGGCCTGTCGGAGAATACAGTGCTGGCCTATGGACGGGATTTGCTCGGGTTTGGGGAGCATTGCCGCCAGCAAAAAACCGACAAGCTGGAAGCCATTCAGCCCGTAACGGTTTACAGCTATCTGAAAAAGTTGTCCAAAGCCGGACAGGCCGAAAGCTCGATTGGCCGGGGCCTGGTCGCGGTAAAAATGCTCCTTCGATTCGGGATATTGACGGGCCGAATCAGCGAGGATATTACCGATTGCCTGGAAAGCCCCAAGCAGTGGAAACGGTTGCCAAGCATCTGCAATAAAGATCAGGTGTTCAACTTGATGGAGTCGCCCTGTCCGGACGATCCGTATTATCTTCGAGATAAGGCGATCCTGGAACTACTGTACGCTACCGGGGCGCGGGCATCGGAAGTCGCCGGATTGAACATCAAAGATGTAAATCGCACGGTCGGGTATGTCAGGTGTTTCGGCAAAGGCCGGAAGGAGCGAATCGTGCCGCTGGGACGAATGGCCGCCGAAACACTGGCCGCCTACCTGACAGAACTTCGCCCGCAGTTACAAAAACCGCAAAGCCCGGACACCTTGTTTCTGACTCGCACGGGGCGAGGGCTTGGCCGGATCGATCTGTGGCGGATTGTGAAAAAGTACGCTCTGCGTGCAGGGATGCCCAAGGGATTAACGGTCCATACGCTGCGGCATTGTTTTGCAACCCATTTGCTCAGCGGCGGGGTCGATTTGCGAACCTTGCAGGAAATGCTCGGGCACGCGGATATTAAGAGCACCCAGATCTATACCCACGTGGATAATGACCGCCTCCGCGCGATCCATAAAAAATACCACCCTAGGGGTTAGTTAGTCAGAACCGGATAGAATCTGAATGTCTGTCGGAGATCGAAGTTTATATGTGATATTGCGCCAAGTAATGGTACGTCCGACGGCAGAGATCAGGATGACAAACAACAGGATCAGCGTAAAGAACCAAAAGAAGAGAATATCGGCGTAACGGGCGACCTTTAGTCTGTCTTTATCATTGGGCAGGAGTTTGGCGATCAGTGTTTGACGTAAAACCGCTCGCGTAAACTGACAAACCAGAAAGACAACCGGCAGTAAAACACAGAGATTCGCATGAGCATAGCCGGTATTTTTGGCCCAGAGAGCCAGCGCCGCTCCGCCCCATAATCCGAGTACGCTGAACAGAGCGCTGAACAGTCCGAACAGCCACATGCCGGGGGTATAGATTCGGGTGATCACAAACTGCCTGCGGGCAAATTCAATGAGCTTGGGCCATGTGGTGGTTTCATATGAGGCAATCATACACGCGGGAACGAACGTCATTTTCAAGCCTTTTTTGCGGACCGCACAACTGAGTGAAAGATCATCACTGAGAACCTTCTGCCAGGTTTTGTCAAGGTTCAGTTCTCGGAATGTTTTGACCAAAATCGCCATTGACCCGCCCCATGCAAGATTGAATCGGGTATTGCCAAGCAACTCACAAATTTTTGCATTGATCGCCGCCAACACAACCGTGGCCGCATTGTTCTGTCCCGGAACAAAGCAGCGATAACCGCTGGCGGCTCCGATTTTTTCTTCCTGCCGTAGAGGATAGACCAAATGAGCCAGCCAGTTGGGTCCGGCACAGGCATCAGAATCGGCAAAGACCAAGGCTTCGGCACTGTCCGGAATTTGATGATAGCCGTGTAATAAATTATGAAGTTTCTGGCTGCACGAGTCACTCTGGCCGGAAACCAAAATTTGCACAGAAGCAGCGTGACTGACCTGGGCATGGCGGGCCTTCAGGCCAAGCAGGCGTTCATAGGCGGGATCTGCAAAATCTTCCACAACAAAACAAAGGTGATAGTTCTCGTATTCCTGCAGAAAAAACGATTCGATGTTTTTGTCGAAAGTCTCGTCGAGTCCTTTGCAGGGAACGATCAAAACGCACTGCGGCCGATAACCCCTGCGAGGCCGCTTGTATTTATTCATCGCGTAGCGGAAGTTATTAATAACCTGGATGCAGAATAAAATCTGCAGCACAATCGCTATGATGATAATATATTCGAGAACGCCCATATCGTTTATGAACCCAATCAGAGGCCATCCAAAGATTATTGTTTTCATTTTCAAGGTATATGTTAAACTATGTGCACAAAATGGCAACCTTTATTTTACAGCAGGTCACTTGTGGAAAATGCTTTTGAAATGACAATTTGCGATGAAATTGCAGGTAGCAAAGCAACTATTTTGCGCTGTGGGCCGATCCTTCGCCGTATTGGCGGGCGTCGTACCGTCTATGAGGGACAGTGTCATAGTCGCCCTGCCATCATCAAATGCTTCACCTCTGCCTTCAATGGCAAACGCCACTTTACCAAAGAGGTAAACGGCTTTAGGGCACTGAAGTCACGAGGGCTTCAAACAGCCGATATCCTGGCAATGGGAAAGAATAACAATGGACATCATGTGCTGGTGCTTGAGAAGATCCAACATGCAGCAGATATTTTCAGCCTTGTCGAATCGGCAAAACATACGAGTCAGATATTTGAAGCGGTTTTTCGGTATCTTGGAAAAATGCATGCGGCGGGAGTGACGCAGCGGGATCTTCATCTGGGAAATTTTTTATGGGACGGCCAATCCGTTTACGCGCTGGATCCGGCGGAAATGTCTTTTTCTAAAAACCCGCTCGACAGTAACGGAAGTTTTAAGCAGTTGGGATGCCTGTTCGCCAGTCTTCCCGAATCCTACTGGGACACAAAGCGTACTCTGTTGGAGACGTACTTTCAGATGCGGCAATGGAATTTAGATGATCCAGCGATTGGAGCAATCGAATTGCTTACATATAAAAAACGTCTGCGGCGGGTCAGCAGGATACTGCGGAAGAGCCTGCGAAGTTCCAAACGCTATATTCGAAAAAAACAAGGCCGTTATTCGGGTGTTTTTCTGCGGGACATATTTGCCGACCAGAACATCCTATCTTTTATGCAGGATGTGGACGAGCAAATGGAAGCGGGAAAAATATTAAAACGCGGCAATACCTGCTTCGTCAGCAAGATTAATATTGGCAATCAGGACATTGTCGTGAAACGTTACAACCATAAAGGGCTTTGGCATTCGCTACGGCATACACTTAAAGGCAGCCGAGCTAAAAAGTGCTGGCTGTTCGGCCATCGATTGAGCGAAGCGGGTATCGCCTGTGCTAAACCGTTGGCTTTTATTGAACAGCGAAAAAACGGGCTGATTTGGCAGTCGTATATATTAAATGAATTTGTCAACGGACCCGAATTACATGAAGTTATGAACGGCGACAACGATACCAACCAACAAAAAGAGGATATCTTGTCGAAATCTAAAAAACTCCTCGAAAATCTTACAAATGCTCGAATGACCCATGGCGACATGAAACCGGCCAACCTTTTGGCCTGTAATGGAGAGCCTGTTTTAATCGACTTGGATTCGATGCAGTACCACCGCTGTTCATGGATTCTGCTAAAACGAAGTGAAAAGATGACGGCATTTTTTCATAATCGGCTGCATGGAAAAAAGTGTACTGAGTGACATTACTGGGTCATGCTTCTGATAATCTCACAGAACTTTTCGGCTAAAACTTCCGTATCGTATTGCCGGATGAACTGATTCGCATTCTTTGCCATTTCACTACGAGTTTCCGGCTTCATTAACTTTCCGATCGACTCTTTCCATTGGACACGTGTACTTGCAAGCAGTCCCGCACGGCTTTGCTCGATCAGGTCACAATTGACCCCCACCGGCGAAGCGATAACCGGCAGGTCTGCCGCAAAATATTGTAGTATTTTGAAGCCGCATTTGCCTCGCGTAAAACGGTCATCCGGAAGCGGTGCCAGGCCGATATCACAGGCCTTCAAATCGGCCGCCTGTCGGTCAAGGGACCAGCGACACTTTTCGACCGATATGTTTTCAGCATCTATGAATTCATCGCCAATGATACGCAGCACAAGGTTATTGTCTTGTCCGCCAATCTCCTCAAGAAGCGGCTTTAATTCGGCCAGATATTTTAAGGTGCTGGCACTGCCGATCCAGACCAGCCGGATATGGCCACCCTCGTTGCCTGTTTTTGGTCCGGCATAAGGTTTCACATTCAGGCCAGTCGGCACAATATGCACATTTGAGCAGAATCGCCGGGCGCGCTCGGCCAGATATGCATTGCCGGCGATGACACAATCGGCCATCGAAACGGTTCGACTGAATAATCGCATGTGACTTGTCCTGTCAGAGTCGGGTTTACGGGGACTGTACATGACAGCATCGTCGAAGTCGTAGATGATGGTTTTACTGTATCGGCGAAGGATTGCAGCATCGACCCGGTTCAAACATTTCTTATGCAGTAAGACACCGTGATAGTCTCGGGCGGATTTCAACAATGACCATCGCCGGAACTTGCTTTTAGGTAACTGAAATACCTCTGTTTCGATCCCGGCATTATTTAAATACGGCACAAAATCCCCTATTCGCTGGCGATAGCTGGGACGTGACAAATTGTTACTAAGAACGAGAATCTTCATTGGTCTCACGCAAAAAGAAACGGAATATAGTGTTTAATCAAAAAAAGAAAACAGGATTTACTTCGTAAAAAATTCTTTTTTAGTAATCGCGGGCGTCCTAACGAGAATACCGACGCTATGAAATAAATCGTCATTTCGAAAAATTGACGCGTAAAAACACCTATTTTGAAAAGAAATATCAAGAAATGCCCTGTTGGGCTACTATGATGTTTACTCATAAATAACACCAAACTCTTCAGCATCATAAATTTGACCCTTGCGGGAATTTGTTTCGCAGAGCGGCCACCCAGATGAACAATCGCCGCAGTCGGATAGAATATAACCTTAAAGCCAGCTTTTTTGATGCGTAAGCAAAGATCGACTTCTTCATAATACATGAAAAAGCATTCATCAAAACCGCCCAAGTCGCGAACTAATGATGTCCTGGCAATCAGTGCAGCACCGATCAATTGTTCTGCGACGATTTCTTTTTTGTGATCAAAATCCCGCATGGTCCATTGATAAAAATACTTTCGAAATAAGCCTAGATACTTAAGAATGGTAAAACGATAAAAAATCGCCTTGAACGTCGGAAACTTTCTTGCAGACCGCTGTATTGTCATATCCGGATTCAGAATCTGAGGTCCGCATAAACCTACATCCGGATGAACTTTCATAAAAGTAATCAGTTTGTCAAATGATCCGGGTAATGCAAGCGTATCCGGATTCAGGAAGAATAGGTACTCACCTTTTGCATTTTGAATCCCAACGTTATTGGCCGCCGCAAAGCCTAAATTTTGCGAGTTTTCAATCACGATAACTTCCGAAAAACTTTCCCGAACCCGCAAAACGGTATTATCACTGCTTGCATTGTCAACAAGAACAATCTCATAAGGCAATGATGGAGGATTCTTGTAAATGGAATCAATGCACTGTACGACATCTTTGCATACATTCCAGCTTACAATAATAATTGAAAGCATTTTGTCCATTTACAATCTCGGTTTTGCGACAACAATATAGTGTTTATACCTGACATCCTGCAATGCGTTACAGAAACACAAATTTAGTAATTTGTAGGTTCTGCTTGAAGTTGGATGCACCCCATCTAAATGGGTTATCTCGTAATCCAACGAAGAAAACACCCTTATCAGACTTTTTTTTGTGAAGAATCTTAAGTGGGTTTTATCCATAACCCCATGATCTTCGTATTTCCAATCACCTCCAAACACATATTTTTTAAATGCGCGATAATAGCGGATATTCGGAATCGAGCAGATAATAACGCTATCAGGCCTGATTTTTGTCTTGATTCGCCGGAGTAATTCATAGGGATCAACCAGATGCTCCAATACATCCAGAAAAACGGCACAATCAAAAAAAGCATCCGGCAGTTCTTCGACTCCCTGCATGGCATCGGCATTGATTACCCGATCAAGCTTTGTTGCCGCTTCATCTGCGGATTCCTTATGAATCTCAACTGCCCAAGCCTCGGCATTTCTCTCGGTTTTCAATAATGATGAAAACCCACCCGTACCGCAACCAAACTCAACACTTCGTTTGCAGTTTTCGGGAATATAATTCAGCATCTCAAAACGGGGATTCTCATAATACCCCTGAGACTTTTCTGAATGAATATCAAGATCATGCGTTTTTTTTGTCATATCCGCCTAACACCCTAAGTTCCATGGAGCAACGTAATAACCGTTCTCAATCAAATCTAAAATATATTGAGCGATTCTTTTACAGTTGTACTCCTGATGAAGCCAAGTCATACCTTGATTTGCCAGTCTTGCCCTTTCGTTCTCGTTCGCCAGATAATAATCGATCAGCTCTTTAAGTTCATCAACCGTTTCAAAATAAGCCAAATGCTCTTTATCTCTAAATAGTTTTTCCGAATCAGGAACATGTTTGGATAACACACAGGTTCCACATGCCAAATAATGGGTCAATCTGTCGGAATGATACATGGAAACATCATTCGCTGCATTGACATGGATTCCAAGTCGAGCCCCACTTATGGCTTTTAAATAATCCTTACCCCCAATTTGAGGACGGCCCAAACAACCGTAAATCCGTGTATTAGGTAGTGGTTCAATTGCGGTTATAATATCTTCACGGGAACAGTCATTATTGCCGGCACTATGGCTGGTCGTTCCTGTCCAGAGAATATCCGATTTCCACTCATCGCCAACAGAATATCGATAGTCAATATCAGGGTCACATATATTCGGCATGAAATGACAATTCTTGACCCCCGCTGCACGATATTCTTCCAAAAACCGTCCATTATTGGTCGCAATTAAAAAATCCAGCGATTTTGCGGTCTCAATACGCCCCAGCTTCAAGGATGGCCAGGGATCGCCGTCACCACCAATGAAAACCGCTTGGGGACAGGCTTTGCGAAGGGTCTTAACGGTCTCAGAATCAAGATATTTTGCAAAACTGATATAAACAATATCCGGCTGATAATGAACTGCAAGCCGGGCAATTTCCTGATCGACTTTCTTTTTATACAAGTACGCTGAAAGGCGACGGCTCTTAAATGAACTGGCTGCACGCAGTAATTGTGAGTAATTCACAATTCGCACATCATGTCCCAATCGAATCAAACCCTTGGCCAGTTTAGGCATTTGATCAATAAAAAACTTAATCGGTTTTAAGCTCTGGGAAGTAATAATTAGTATTCGTTTGGATGATCCCATTTCAGGTACCCGTTTAAGTGATAACTTTTATGATTTGATTTTTGTATTCCGGGTCATCCGGATTAGATGGGTGTTTCATGCTACAATCGCGGCCCATGCTTATTTGCTCCATCGGCGTTTCTCTTCTCAGGAAGCATTCATACTCCTCGCTGATATGTCCAAAGTCGATGGCCTGATATCCTCTTTTGCATAAATCATACGCCAAAACAGTGGCCGTCGGGCCTAAAGAAATCAATATCAGTGCATCCGAATTAACCCCGTCAAATGCCGACAAAATCTGGGCGTATTTATTAAATGCATTCCGAGTCGGACAAAAGAGAATACGTGATATTGATTTCGCCCCATCAAACAGGTCATTGCCCACTCCGATTCGTGCCTCCCGCCCCTCAAGCAGTACGACATCTCTGTTTTTCCAAATCTCCTTTAATCTTTTAGCATACCCGCAACATACCTGGTAATATTCATCCGTTTTGTTAAAATTTAAATAGTATCTGTTAAAAAATGCATTGTAATAAACCCTGTTCATGTCAAGATATGAGTAGGCCATTTGTCTTTTTTTCGACATCCATTTTCGCCAAAATTTCTGCGTGTAAGGCACATAGCAATCTAGCGAGCCAAAGCAATCCGGCAAGCCAATCAATAAATTGGGAATGTCAGACGAAAGGACTTCTTTCAGTCTTATAGACAAGTCTTCAGAAGAGTCATGAAAAGACATTCTACCACAGTTCATACAAGAGAATTCTCCATCGCCAAAACGAGAAATCGAACATTTGTCGTTGATAATCTTGTCCAGCGTTTCTTCAATACTTTTGATTTGCGGAATTTGTATGTCAGTGCTGCCCGGATTAGCTTCATCATAAAGTTCGTAAGGCTGATTGTCCAACTTGTATTGGATTTCCTCAAGCTGTTTATACTTTGGGCCGGAATAGAAAACCCTTTTCTTGAAACGCTCCAGTTCTTTTTTTACTTTTTCAAGTATCATGCCCTAGCCTTAAAACGATTAAGTCTGGTTTATTTCCCTGCCATTCTGACAGCATCGATATATCCGACCCATGATTTTACAATTAATTCTTTTTCTTTCAAGAATTATTTTGTCCAAAACTGAAAATTGAACCTTGCGGAAGGCCCCGCTCAGGACTATACTTTAACACCGGATTGCGGTTTTAGAAAGAAGAAAGGGCCATTTGAAATGTTTGCATGGGACAAAAAGAAAGTTCTGGTAACAGGTGCCGGGGGATTCATTGGGTCTCATCTGGTAGAACGCCTCTTTGAACGCGGAGCTGAAGTCAGGGCTTTTGTGCGATATACTTCACGATCTGACGAAGGCTTTATTAAATATTTCTCTGATGATCTTAGAAAAAAATTGGATATAGTTTATGGTGACATTCGAGAATTGGAAACCGTTGTTAAAGCCATGAATGGCGTCGATGTCGTTTTCAATCTCGCCGCATTAGTGGGGATCCCGTATTCCTATATACACCCTCAGGAAGTCATCGAAGCCAATACTGTTGGAACGTTAAATGTTTTAATGGCGGCACGAGATGCGGGCGTCGAGAAACTGGTTCAAACGTCCACAAGCGAAGTCTATGGTACTGCCAGATATGTCCCCATAAACGAAGAGCATCCCAAACAACCTCAATCACCATATTCGGCAAGCAAAATCGCCGCCGACGCCATTGCGCTGAGCTTTTTCCATTCTTTTGATTTGCCGGTCGCTGTGATCAGACCCTTTAACACGTATGGCCCCCGTCAATCCGACAGAGCGGTCATCCCTTCCATTATTTCACAGGCGTTAACAAAAGATAAGCTCATGTTGGGCAGTACAACACCGACACGGGATTTCACCTTTGCCACGGACACCGCAGAAGGCTTTATTAAAGGCGCCGAATCAGAGAAAGCCGTTGGTATGGAAATCAATCTTGGCACCGGCAAAGAAATCTCAATTGAAGATTTAATCCGAAAAATCATCTCGCTGGTCGGACGGGATGTCGTCATTGAACGTGACGAGGAAAGGATTCGCCCGGCAGGCAGCGAAGTAGAACGGCTGTGCGCCAATAACACCCTGGCAAAAGAAATATTGGGATGGACGCCCAACGTCTCACTGACACAGGGCCTTGAAAAAACAATTGATTTCATCAAAAATAATCCTGATTTTTATGCTCCCGATAAATATAGAGTGTGAGGTGTATCAATGAAAGCTGTCGTTTTAGCAGGCGGTCAGGGAACGCGGTTGCGTCCCCTAACGTTTTCAATCCCAAAGCCTTTATTGCCAATTGGCGAGAAACCAATTCTCGAGATTATTCTAAAAAATTTCAAAACATTCGGCATCACCGACGTGATTATATCCCTTGGCTATCAGGGCGAATTAGTAAAGGCTTTTTGCGGTGACGGCTCAAAATTCGGCGTTTCCGTACAGTATATTGAGGAAGAGAAACCCCTGGGAACCGCAGGGCCATTGTCTTTAATGCGGGATTTTTTCAGTGAAGGAGAAAAAATCGTTTTGATGAATGGCGATATTTTCACTGAACTGGATTTTTCAAAGATGATTGATTATCACAATAATGGCAAATACTGCATGACGATTGGCTATCGAACATATGAACACAAGTTACCCTTTGGTGTTTTAGAGCTTGAAGACACCAAACTTCGCTGCATTGTTGAAAAGCCAAGCACAAACTTCAATGTCAGTGCCGGCATTTACGTATTTGATGCGTCTGTAATTGACTTTGTACCGGACAACGCATTTTTCACAATGCCTGACTTGGCGAATAAGCTATTAGAGGAAAAATATGATATTGGCACATATCACATCGAAGAATACTGGCTCGGAATAGAAAACATCGGTCATTTCAACGAAGCCATTAAACAGTTGGACAAAGTTGAATCTCTCGCAAAAGAGCGAAGCGTTCGCGATTAATTATGACACCTAGATGCCGGATTAGCCAAAAATTCTTATGTTTTTTTGGAGCATCAAGAAATTACTTTGGTAGCAGTAAAATATTCGTTTGTTTGTCAATTTTAGTTATATCGATCTTATGACACCCACAAATGGCATAAATCTGGTAGGAATACCGCGTCACATACTCCTCAAATGCTTTCAATTCGTGCCCCAGCATGGCAAAGGATTTCGGGCTGATTTCAGCAATGATCAAGGGGCGTTGGCTGGTTTTCTCAAAGTATCTTTGCATCCCCAACAATACCGGGTATTCATACCCCTCCGTATCAATCTTAATCAGTGAAATATTTTCCAGCCCTTTATCTTCAATATAGTCATCCAGCCGAATCACATCGATTTCATGTTCCTGCTCAAGCAAGTCTCCGACAAATCCCTTCAGAATAGAATGGCCTCCCATATTCTCTCTATTCTCATAAATTTTTGTCTTGGAGGGGTTCTCACCCAAAGCGCACGGATTCAAAACTACCTGGTATTGCGGATTCAAATCCTTGAACTGTTGCAAAAATTGAAAAAAAGCAGGCACCGGCTCAAATGCATGAATTTGGCCCTCGCAACCTATTTTTGTCGCAGCCACTGCCGAAAAATAACCGACGTTGGCTCCCACATCGATAAAGGTATCTCCTGATTTCAAATACTTCAGCAACAACCGTTTAATTTCATAGTCAAAACCTCCGCAATACATACTTTTGGCCATTTTACCGAATGATAAATCACAGGGAAAATTAACCCCTTTCATATCGATAACCGTACGACCTTCTGGAAAGGTGGTCTTCTTTACTTTGTGATGATAATACTTATTTTTAAAATGTAAAATAGGGTGTTGAGATAGTGGTAACCGTGGCATTAATTGCCCTCCTATTCATTCGGCGATCCATTCGCCATTCTGACAGCATAAATATACCCCGTTTTTGATTTACTCGAACCGGCTTTGACTTGTACCGCAAAATTCTTTTCAACCAGACTATCTACCAGTTTGTCCGGTTTTTCAAAATGATACTCCATCATCACCACGTCGATTTTGCCTATAACATGTCCTTCTTTCAATCGTTCAAATATCTCAAACTCCGCTCCTTCGCAATCGCATTTAACAATAATACCCCGATGTTTATGTTCTTCTAAAATAGGGATTAGTTCTTTTGCCGCATCTTTGACAGTAACGGTTTCCGTTTTTGTTTTTCTCCCCGGCCGACACACATCATAAGTCGTGCTCATCGCCCCGGTCGCCGTCTCCAAGTATGGCAGTTCCAGCACGGCATCGGCCCGGCCAAGCCCAACATTAAAAGCATGGACCTTTTCACTCAATCGGGGATTAAGCCGGAGATTTTTTTGTGCCGACTCAAACGTTGGCCCAAACGGCTCATAGGCGTATACCTTTTTAATGTTTTCATAAGAGGCGAAAAGCAGGGAAACAGCCCCCCGATTCATACCGATGTCAATCAAAATCGATTCTTTCCCGATGTGTAAATTATATTCACTTTTAAAGAAAACTTCCTTAATCATATACAAAGGATAATCTGCTAAATGTGAAATATTGACACGAATACCGCCCGGCGTGGTAAGAACATCGCCTTCAATCTTACATCCGAAACCAATAAGTTCACGTCGTCGCCGTTTATCATCGACCAAAACACGTCTGATGGCTTTGCGCCATTTTTTACGCGGAACAAAGCAACACAGAAGGCCTGCTATTATTTTCATCATCTTCAAATCGTTTTTCATCTATTCTATCCGGTCAAAAATAAAATGGGTGATTTATCGGTCTAGCGAGTCATCCGCCAGTATCTGCCGGACTTGCTCGGAATTCATGATTTTATCCAGCATCCGGCGGGTTTTCCAAAGGGTTCGATCGCGAAGATTATATTCGTCCGCATTTAGTACCTGCGTGGCATGGGCCAAATGCCACAGGTTCCGCTTCATCACCCGGTCCGGCAATTCGACTGTCGGATAACCCCTGTCGACAAGTTCAAAATAGAGCTTTTTTCCAACCGTCAGACCTTTATCCCGATCCAACAAAAACGATAGATTTTCTTTTTTCAGAATACTGGTCCGATAGATACTGCACACTGTTCGGTTGTAATACCGGTACATCCCTATCGGGTCAGGCACACGTAACAGCTTTCTTTTGAGCGTCTTAAAATCCGTCAGTTTTTTCAACCACACGCTCCACGCCGAGCTTAACTCGCATTTTCCACCGCCCACACAGGCTGCTTTCGGATCATTTTCAAAATATCGCATCAACTCACCCAGCCAACCGCCCTTATGCACAAATGTATCGGAATGCATAGCCATGAAATATTCCGTATCGCAAAGCTCCAGTCCCATATCGAGTGCCGCGGCATGTGCATAGCCGCCGCTGGAATCGTTGGTTTTATCGTTTCGCTCCACAAACCGAATCCAATTAAGGCCTTTGAGGTATTCGGTTGATTCATCCTGCGAATCATTATCGACAACCAGCACTTTGTAAGGACGCTTTGTATATTTTCGAATACTGCGTAGGCAAAGACGCGTCAAATCCAGCGTCTTGTAATTCACCACACAAATTGTCACCGTGTTCTTGTCCATCGAACCCGCTCATTCCTTAGACTGACGAACCACCCATCAATTGCGTTTCATAAAGTCGCTTATAGAGGTCGCAGCTCTGGATCAATTCATCATGCGTTCCTTGGGCAACAATTTGCCCCTCATCGACCACCGCAATGGAATCAGCAGAGATAACGGTACTAAACCTGTGCGCGATCAGGAAACACGTCCGTCCTTCCATCAAGACAGACAACGCGTTGTGGATTTTCATTTCGCTGTCGGCATCAATCTGACTCATGGCCTCATCGAAAATCATGATCGGCGGATTCTTAAGAATCGCACGGGCAATCACAATTCGCTGAAGCTGACCGCCGCTGAAACCGGCACTGTTCTCGCCAATAATCGTCTCATAGCCATCTTCCAGCGGTTCAATGAATTCATGGGCATAAGCCTGTTTAGCCGCTTCGACAATTTCTTCCTTCGTCGCTCCGGGTTTACCGTAAGCGATGTTGTTGGCAATCGTATCATTAAACGTGATTACATTCTGCGTCACCATGCTGATCTGATCACGCAGGC
>JACKQG010005573.1_pt1 | contig 13772 bp, 9 predicted proteins | sample 8237621 | NCBI WGS metagenome assembly JACKQG01 (sample SAMN15677084, study PRJNA649215) | marine metagenome | biome: marine; feature: Black Sea; material: saline water; isolation source: suspended particulate matter (SPM) from the Black Sea western gyre | collected 2013-06-09/2013-06-10 | depth...
ATTTTGACAGCGAAGCGTTATGACGGCTTTAGCCATTATGACAGCGAGCCCCGCAGACGCGGGGATATGACAATAATTGAAAGAAGACGATTTATGATGTTTTAAAAACTGCGAAACTTGAATTAATTTAATTTATGCCATAACAATCCAATCATTAATAACTTTCAGATACTCCAATGTTAGAATTGATTAACAACTTTGATGGGAATCTCTTTTTGTTTTTTAATAGAGATATTGCAAATCCGTTTTTTGATTTGATTTTTCCTTTCATCACTGAACTCAAATTCTGGGTTATTCCGGGTATTATTGCAATTGCAATTTTCATTAAATTAGAGCATAAAAAAGCTTTGTTGGTACTTGGACTTGCGGTTATTGCTGTTCTTCTCTCAGATTCAATAGCTTATAGAATACTCAAACCTCTATTCGGTCGGATTCGTCCTTGTAACCCTTCTGCTCTTATAGAAGGAGGAAGATTCTTGCTTGGTTATAACACATCCTATGCTTTCCCTTCAAATCATGCTTCTAATATGTTCGCTCTTGCAACATTGTTTACCTGTTTTTATAGAAAAAGAACAGCATACTTTTTTGGATTTGCTGCTATTATAGGTTTTTCCCGTATCTATGTTGGGGTACACTATCCTATTGATGTTGTTGGTGGAGCAGTTCTTGGCGTCATAATTGGCTGGGGAGTTTATGAAGGATATATATTTACAATCCGAATTCGTCATAAATTTCAACCTACAGATAAAAAAGCGAGATAACAGATTAAATTTCGTATGATAATGATTTTGAATAAAAGTTACTATCATTTATTGTTAGCATAAGCAAATAAATTAAAAAAATAATAATTATTTATGGATACTTGTATCAAGACATTTTTGCTTCGCTATTTTACATAGCTTGTGGACTTTATACTGATGGCATTACAAACATTGAAATAGTTAATGATGAAATTAAGTTAGTGAAATGGCATAGGGATACGACGAAAGTCCCTCGGTTTAAGGTGTATGAGGAAGGGAGGTTGAGTGAAATAGTTGACAAATAAAAAGAGATTTTTATCTAAGTTAATATCATACAGAAATATCCTAAACAAAATTTCTAGGATATGTAAAATGGAATAATAATGAAAAATATTGACCATTGTGTTTATACAAAACAACGAAAAGAGGTGATGTATGGATAATAAATCTTCAAGCATTTGGGATAATAATAAAAGCGGTAAAGTGGGTGATTTTTTAAAGGAAAAAATAGAGAAAGATTCAAACTTATCTATTGTATCAGCTTATTTTACAATTTATGCATATGAAACATTAAAAGATAAATTTGAAAATATTGAAAAATTGAATTTTATTTTTGGGGAACCAGCCTTCATTTCAGAAGTTAATAAAGACAAAGCGAAAAGGGTATTTAAAATAGAAGACAATAATTTGACAATACCAACTGAAAATAGAATTCAACAAAGTAGGATCGCAAAAGGTTGTGCAGAATGGATAAGAAAAAAGGTTAATATACGCTCAATGATTAAATCTAATTTTCTACATGGTAAAATGTATCATATTAAAAATCCAAATGATACAGAACATGCTATAATGGGTAGCTCAAATTTTACTAAAAATGGTTTAGGTTTTGGGGTAAAACCAAACATTGAATTAAACCTTGAATTAAATGATAAGCGTGATATACAGGATTTAAAACAATGGTTCAACCAGATTTGGAACTCAGAAAATGTTGAAGATGTAAAAGAGAAAGTGCTAAAATACATTGAAAAACTTTATCAAGACAATTCACCAGAATTTATCTATTTTAAAACACTTTATCATATTTTTGAAAAATATTTGGATGAGCAAATAGATAGAGGTATTTTAAACCAAAGTATAGGTTTTTTTGAAACAAAGGTATGGAATGAGGTGCTTTTTGACTTTCAAAAAGATTGTGTAAAAGGAGCCATCAATAAAATTCAGGAATATAACGGTTGTATTATTGCTGATAGTGTAGGACTTGGAAAAACATTTGAAGCATTAGCAGTTATTAAATATTTTGAATTATTAAATTATCGGTGTTTGGTTTTATGTCCTAAAAAATTGTTTGAAAATTGGTCATTATATAAAGAAAACTACGATACAAATATTCTTAGAAGTGACAGATTTAATTATGACATATTGGCACATACTGATTTAAGCAGAGAAAATGGTATGTCTGGAGGGATAGATTTATCAAAATTAAATTGGAGTAATTACGACCTGATTGTAATTGATGAATCTCATAATTTTAAAAACAATATCAAAGAAAGAAAAAGAGAAGATGATAGCATTGCAAAAACTCGATATGGTAAACTTATTGATGAAGTAATAAAAGAGGGAATTAAAACAAAAATTTTACTTTTATCTGCTACACCGGTAAATAACACTCTTAAAGATTTAAGAAATCAAATATATTTAATTACAGAAGAGAAAGACGGAGCTTTATATAATTCTTGTGGTATTAGCGATATCGGACAGACATTAAGAGTAGCCCAGAAACAATTTACTGATTGGGTAAAAAGAAAGAGAAAATATGATGAGAAAGTAAAAGATTTAATGAAAAAATTTGATTCTTCTTTTTTCAAATTATTAGATTCACTAACAATTGCAAGATCAAGAAAGCATATAGAAAAATTTTATGACATCAATAAAATCGGAAAATTTCCAAAGAGATTAAAACCAATATCTTTGTTTCCGAATATTGATTTAGATAAAGAATTTCCACCTTATTCAAAATTGAATGAAGAAATTCAAAAATACAAACTTACAGTTTACAATCCCACCAATTATATTAAAGACGAATATAAGGAACATTATGAAAATAAAGCAAGTAAACGAATGATGAATTTTAATCAGCTAACTCGTGAACATTTTCTGATAGGTATGATGAAAATAAATTTATTAAAACGGTTAGAAAGTTCAATTGAATCCTTTAAAATTACATTAGAAAGAACAATTAAAAAAATTGAAAATCTTGAGGATAAAATAAGAGAGTTTAAAAAAAATAATAAAGAATACAAATTAGAGATTGATGAAGAAACATTAGATGAAGAAATAATAGAGGATGAAGTAGAATATGAAGAAGCTATTGAAAAATGGCAGGTGGGGAAAAAACTAAAATTTCAACTTGCCCATCTGAAATTAGATAAATGGCTAAATGATCTTAAGAAAGATAAAGACCAACTAACGACAATATTTAATGTTGCAAAGGCTGTAACACCTGAAAGAGATGAAAAATTAAAAAACTTGAAAGATAATATAATAAATAAAATTAATAATCCTTTGAACTATTTAAATAATTTAGACAAAAATATATCAGGAAAAATCCCTAATAAAAAAGTAGTTGTTTTCACTGCTTTTGCTGATACTGCTGAATACTTATATAAACAATTAAAAGATTGGGTTATAAATGATTTGAATTTACATATTGCTTTAGTTACAGGTGGAACATCTTATAATAAAACTTCATATAAACCAGTTGGCTATATGAGACAATTAGATTTTAATAATATTTTAATAAATTTTTCACCAAGAGCAAAATTGAGAGACAAAATGATTTCAATGCCACAAGAAGATGAAATTGATATTTTAATTGCAACAGATTGTATCTCTGAAGGACAAAATCTACAAGATTGCGATTATGTTGTTAACTATGATATTCATTGGAATCCAGTTAGAATTATTCAGAGATTTGGTAGAATAGACAGATTAGATACTAAAAATGATAAAATAAAACTTGTTAATTTTTGGCCCACAAAAGACTTGGAAAATTACATAAAATTAAAAGAACGAGTAGAAAATCGGATGGCTCTTGTAAATATAACTGCAACTGCTGATGAAAATATATTAAAAGAAGATGACCTTCATAAGGATGAATTGAAATACAGAGAACAACAATTACTAAAACTAAAAGATGAAATTATTGACCTTGAAGATATGGATGAAAATATTTCTTTAACAGAATTTACTTTAGATGATTTCCGAATTGAATTGTTAAATTTCCTGCAAGAAAATAAAGATTTATTAAAAAATTCACCATTAGGATTATATGGTGTTGTTCCATCACCAAATAGTAAATATGACAATAAAACCGAATGGGGTATTTTTGATAAAGGTGCTTTGGAAATCATAAAACCTGGGGTAATATTCTGTTTAAAACAAAAACATAATTTTTCTGATAATGAAAAAGTTAATCCTTTAAATCCATTTTTTCTTGTTTATATTCAAGATAATGGAGATATCCGTTTTAACTTCACAAGTGTAAAACAAATATTAGAAATATTCCGTATTTTATGCCAGAATAAAAAAGAACCATACAAAGAAATTTGTGAAATATTTAATGATGAAACTAAAAACGGTTCGGAAATGGGAAAATATACAAATTTGTTAAGTAAATCAATAAAAGCAATTTATAGAAATTTCAAAAAAAGAAATCTGGATAATATATTGACTAAAAGAGATGGCACTTTGACAGGAGAAGAACAGCATCCCAAAACTACAAATGATTTTGAATTAGTAACATGGCTTATTATAAAATAATTAATTATGTAAGGATTGTATGGATAATTTAAAAGAAAAAATCAAAACATCAATAAAAAACTTCAAAACAAAAGATTTGTATACTGGTTCAATTGATTTATTAAGTACATTGGGATACAAATCCGATAAAAAACATAGATTATCTACAGGGTCATTTAATGAATTTAAAGATATATTCATTGAAAACAATGTTAATTTTCAAAAAGAAAAAGCATTAACAGAAAATTGGGAAAAAGCAGAATTTTTGTTTCAGATAACCGAAGATGAAATAAAAATATCAAGTCAATTTTCATTAAATTTTGAGATAAATGAGATAAACAGAAATGAATATGTTTCTTACATTTTTATGGCAATTAAACTAAAAGATGAAAATTATGCCAGAGGTAAATTATCTAAAATTACAAGAGAATTAAATAAATTATTTCCTATGCCTGTAATGATACTTTTTAAGATTGGAAATAAACTAACTTTTTCTATAATTAATAGACGACCTAATAAAATAAAAAGGGATAAAGATGTATTGGAAAAAGTTACTTTGATAAAAGATATTGATATATTAAACCCACATCGTGCTCATATTGATATACTATATGACTTATCTCTTAAAGAACTTTCTAAAGAATATGAATTTACTAATTTTTTTCAGTTACATAATGCATGGCAAAAAGTTTTAGATATATCAGAATTAAATAATAAATTTTATCAAGAACTTTCTAATTGGTATTTTTGGGCGTTGACAAAAGTTCATTTTCCTAAACTGGAAAAAGAAACACAAGAAAACTCCAATTCCATTGCTTTAATACGATTGCTAACACGTCTAATATTCGTCTGGTTTATAAAAGAAAAAGGGTTAGTTCCCAATATGCTTTTCAAGAAACCGGAAATAGATAAATATATAAAAAAAACTGATAAAACCCAATCGACATACTACAAAGCGATCTTACAAAATCTATTTTTTGCAACTTTAAATCTTGAGATGAATAAAGACAAACCATGTGCAAGAAAATTTATAGAAAGACACGGTTATTACAGTCAGCAAAACCTTATGCCTGCATACAGATATAGCCGATTTTTCAAAAAACCCAATGAAGCATTAAAAATATTTGAAAATATTCCATTTTTAAATGGAGGACTTTTTGAAAATCTTGATTACGAAAGAAGGGAAAATGGTAAAAGAACTGAAAAAAGAATTGATTGCTTTTCAGATAAAATAGAAAATGAAGAAATATTAAAGGTTCCTGATTTTCTGTTTTTTAGCGAAGAAAAGCAAGTTGGTTTTAGTAAGGAATACGACGATAAGCGAAAGAAAAATGGAAAAGTAAAGGGAATTATTAATATACTTAAAAATTACAAATTTACTGTTGAAGAAAACACACCAATAGAAGAGGAGATTGCACTTGATCCTGAACTACTTGGTCAGGTTTTCGAAAATCTACTTGCAAGCTATAATCCTGAAACACAAACCACTGCAAGGAAAAGCACAGGTTCATATTACACTCCGCGAGAAATTGTAAATTATATGGTTGATGAATCTCTAATTGCATATTTTGATAATAAATTCAAAGAAGAATTGCCTGATAGATTTGCTGATATGGATAATCTTGATGAACTTCTCAGAGAGTTTTTTGCCTATACAGAAAAAGAACATCCATTTGATTCTAAAGAAATAAATGTTTTTATAAAGGCTATAGATAATATAAAAATTTTGGATCCTGCTTGTGGCTCTGGCAGTTTTCCTATGGGTATTCTGCAAAAACTTGTTTACCTGCTGAGTAAGTTAGATAAGAAAAATGAGTTATGGCAAAAAAGACAAATAGAAAAAGTAAAAGGTGCAATCTCAGCAGCAGAAAAAATTGAAGATTCAAAATTACGTGAAGAAACAATAAGTGATTTAGGAAAGAGAATAAAAGATATAAAACAGGCCTTTGAGAAGAACGAACTTGATTATGGTAGAAAACTTTTTTTAATTGAAAATTGTATATATGGAGTTGATATTCAATCAATTGCTATCCAAATCTCAAAATTGCGTTTTTTTATATCCTTAGTTATTGAACAGGATATAAATATAAACAAAAAAAATTTTGGTATTCGTGCTTTACCAAACCTAGAAACAAAATTTGTTGTTGCTAATACTTTAATAGGTTTAGATAAACCAAATCAGGAAACTCTTAGAAATCCTAAAATAAATGAAAAAGAAAAAGAACTTCTGGAAATAAGACGTAAACATTTCAATGCCATAACACGAAAAGATAAAAAGAAATATAGAATAAAAGATGAAAATCTACGGAATGAAATATCTGAATTATTAATCAATGACGGTTGGAGCAACAAAACAGCTCATAAAATTGCTGGATGGGATCCGTATAATCAAAACCTACCTTCTGATTTCTTTGATAAAGAATGGATGTTTGGCATTAAAGATGGCTTTGATATTGTGATTGCTAATCCACCATACAATGCAAGGCTATCAGAGGAAGAAAAAGTATTTTTTAAAAGTAAATATGAATCCGTTTCGTCGGGACGACAAGATACATCTGCCGTTTTTGTTGAATTGGCACTAAATATAGGTAAAAAAGGTATGCAACTTACTTACATCTTACCTTATAGGCTTTTTTCAAGGAAAAGAAATCATGGACAATTTCAAAAATTTATATTAAATAATTTTAGTATTAAAAATATTATTTATTTGGGTTCAGAGGTAGGTTTTTCATCTAATGATGAATTTATGATTTTACTGATGAATAGTGATTATAAGCCAGACACAGAAATTAAAGTTTCGTTTAAACCAGATCTGGAAAAATTAAATTGCGAACAGAATATCTTAAAGATTTCACAAACTAAATTCATAAAAAAAGAAGAGGTGAACCTAAATCTATTGAAATTTGATGAATATCTATTACAAAAGATAGAAAATAAAATAAAACCACTTGGTGATATTGGTTATGTAAAAGATGGGATTGTTCCATTTATCAGAGAAAAAATGGTGAAAAAACAAAAAGAAGATGAAAGATATGTTAAATTCGCTGGGATTGCTGGGAAATATAAATTAAAAAAATATTATTTTTCAGCTAAAGAATTATATCTATGTTATGATATTAATGAAGCAAAAAAATATATTTCAGAAAAAAAAGAATTACGAAAAGTTCAATTAAGAAAAAAGGAAATATTTTTGAATGAAAAAATTATTACCGCACAAAATAGTTCAACCTTAAAGGGAACAATAGATAGTAATCAATTTTTTGTTTCAAATTCAATTCATTCTACATACTTAAAGGAAGAATATAAAAATTTGTATGATTTAAAATACATTTTAGCTTTGATTAATTCTACTTTAATTAATTATTATCACAATTCTTTAAGATTAAAGGGAACTGATTTACACCCACAAATTTTAATAAAAAATTTAAAAAAATTACCAATTAAAGAAATTCCTGAAAAAATGCAAAAACCATTCATCTACAAAGTCGAAAAAATAATTTCTCTCAAAAAAGCAGGAAAAGACACAACAGATTTAGAAAACCAGATAGATGTTATGGTTTATAAATTATACGAGCTAACTTATGAGGAAGTAAAGATTGTAGATCCGGAAATTTTATTGACAAAAGAAGAATTTTAAAATATAAACCAAAAAGAAATTTCGGAGAAATTATGAAAGATTTTGGTGGAGAATGGACAGAGCAGAAATTAAAAGCTTTCATCAAGTATGTCAAAGCATATTTAACAATATTGAAAAAGCAAAAATGGCAGACAATTTATTTCGATGGTTTTGCCGGATATGGGAATAAAACTAAAGAAAAAAGTCTAGATAAATACAATCTGTTAACCTTATTTGATCTTGAAGAAGAAGTTGAAAACATCGATGTTTATGAAGGTTCTGTTCAAAGAATATTGAGTCTTAAAGAACCTCACACTTTTGATTATTATTATTTCATCGATTCAAATGAAAAATACATAAAAAATTTAGAAGAAACAAAATCTGAAATAGTTCATATTTCTCAAAACAGAATTATTATTAGAAAAGATGACTGCAATAATCAGATAATAAAATTAGCAGATGCGTTAAAAAGAAAAAAATATGCAGCTTTAATATTTTTAGATCCTTTTGGAATGCAGGTAAAATGGAAAGTATTAGAGAATTTAAGAAATACAAGATCTGATTTATGGATTCTTTTGCCTTCTGGAGTTGCAATCAATAGACTTTTAGATAAAGATAAAAAATTGAAACACAAAGAAAAATTAATGGAATTATTTGGTTTACCAATTCAGGAAATAGAAAAAGAGTTTTATCAAGAAATCGAATCTGAAACAATCTTTGGTAAAGAAGTGAAAGAGGAAAAAATAAAGAATCCAATTAATCATATTGCAAATTTGTATATTCAACAATTAAGAACAATCTGGAAATTTGTATTAGAAAAGCCTTTGATATTATATAATACAAAAAACTGTCCGATATTTCATTTTATTTTTGCTTCTAATAATAAAGTTGGATTGAGAATTGCATCAGATATAATTGTAAAGGAGCAAGATAATGGCTAAAACAAAAATTGAATGGACAGAGTGTAGTTGGAATCCTGTAACAGGTTGCACTAAAGTAAGTTTGGGATGTGAAAATTGCTATGCGGAGCGGATGGCTAAACGTTTGCAAGCAATGGGTCAACAAAATTACAAAAATGGTTTTAAAGTTACCTGCCATCCAAAAGTTTTAAGTTATCCTCTTAAATGGAAAAAAACAAGGTTGATTTTTGTGAATTCAATGAGTGATTTATTTCATGAGGATATACCTTTTGAATTTGTCTTAAAAATATTTCAAGTTATGAATAAAGCTAATTGGCACACATTTCAAATATTAACAAAACGGCCTGAAAGAATGCATAAATTTGCAGATAAACTAAATTGGACACCTAATATTTGGATGGGAGTTACTGTTGAGAGCTATAGATATAAGAATAGGATAGATATTCTGCGAGATATACCTTCAGAAACAAAATTTTTATCAGCAGAACCTTTAATTGAACCTCTTGGTAAATTAAATCTAAATAATATTGATTGGGTAATTGTTGGAGGTGAAAGCGGTATTGGTGCAAGACCAATGTCTCCCAATTGGGTTAATGAAATAAAAATGCAATGCGAAAAATCTCAAATCCCATTCTTTTTTAAACAATGGGGTGGAATAAATAAAAAAAAGGCAGGTAGACTATTATATGGTAAAATATATAATGAAATGCCCAGAATAGTATATGCATAATCTAACTTACATAATAAATAATAAACCATTTATTTTTAATAACTCTCCCCAAAAATATTCTCTGAAGTTCAAAAACCGTTTATTGGAAAACCAGATAGACATTATGGTTTATAAATTATACGAGCTAACTTATGAGGAGGTTAAAATCGTAGATACAGAATTTGATAAGATAATGAGCAGAGAAAGATATGAGAGATTAAAGGATAACTTATGACCATAGACCATATAAAGGAATTGTATTATATCACACCGATTTCAAATATTTCTTCTATATTGAAACTTGGAATCCTCTGTCATAATAAAGCTGTAAAGTTACCTCATATAGATATTTCAATGAACGATATTCAAGAAAGACGGGCGAAAAAGATAATCCCGAATGGAGGAAAACTTCATGATTATGCAAATTTATACTTTGATGCACATAATCCAATGTTGAGTAGGAGACGAAATCAAAATTCAAAAATTTGTATTTTATGTATTTCCAAAGAAGTATTGAAGCTAAAAGATGTCATAATTTCAGATCGTAACGCATCAAGTGATTATTGCAGATTTTATCAAAGTCCAATAGGATTAAAATATCTTGACTTTGATATGATATTTTGTGGATACTGGATTCATAATGAAGATCCTTATAAATACTTTGAACATAAATCTATAAAATGTGCAGAAGTGTTAGTTCCTGATAAAATTGATCCTATATTTATTTCAAAGGCTTATGTAATTAATAAAAAAGTCAAAGAAAAGTTAATTGAGCAAGAATTTTCATTGGACATTATGATAAAAAAAGACATCTTTTTTTGAGAGGAAAAATGTTAACAAAAATTATTATCGGTGATATTACTAAATCATCAGCACAAACTGTAATAAACACTGTTAATTGTGTTGGAGTTATGGGCAAAGGAATTGCATTTGAATTCAAAAAAAAATATCCTGATATGTTCAGGGATTATAAAGAAAAGTGTAAGAATAATGAGGTTGTTTTGGGTAAACCATATATTTATAAAGAATTATTTCAGCAATGGATTATCAATTTTCCGACAAAAAAACACTGGCGTTCTATTTCAAAAATAAGTGATATTGAACTTGGATTAAAATATTTAGTAGAGCATTATAGCGAATGGAAAGTTCAGTCTTTAGCTGTTCCCCCACTTGGTTGTGGAAACGGACAACTTGATTGGCAAGAGGTTGGACCAATTATTTTTAAAGCTTTAGATAAAATTGATATTCCTGTAGAAGTGTATGCTCCTTTTGGAACATCACCCCAAATGTTAACAAGAGAATTTTTAACTAAAAAGTGTTATAGAAATATTGTAACAACACATAAAGAGTTATTGAAATTTAATTTGGCTTGGCTAACATTGATTGAAGTTTTATACGAATTAGAAAAACATCCTTATCACACTTCTATAGGAAGAACAATGTTTCAAAAAATTGGTTATGTATTAACAGAACAAGGTGTGCCAACTAATTTTCATTATACTCAAGGAAGTTTTGGTCCTTTTTCAAGAGATATAAAGAAAGCAATTACTATAATGGCTAACAATGGGTTATTAATAGAAGAACAATGTGGCTCAATGTTTAAGGTTAAAGTTGGTCACAATTACCTTTTCAAAAGAAATAAAAATTTAGATTTGATAAATAAATACAAAATAATAGTAGATAGAACTATAGATCTTTTTGCACGAATGAATACAGATCAAGCGGAGTTAGCAACAACAATTTTTTATTCTGTAAAACAACTAAAAAAGAAAAAAGATCCTTCTATAGTGACTGAAAATGATGTTTTAGAGTATGCTTTGAATTGGAAAAGACTTAGAAGACCCCCACTAGCTAAAACTCAGGTAGGATCAGCAATAAGAAATTTAGTAATATTAAAATGGATAAAAGTTCTTTATAGTAAGAATCTGCCTATAAACGAAGAGTTGATATAATATACTCATCAAAAATTGTGATTTTATTTTAGACTATTGGCAAGTGATAATTAATGTGTTTTCAATTATAATAAAAGTCCTAACTAATTATTTGAACCATTTTAATAAAAATTATTTCTTTCAAACAAATAATAAATTGTAATTTCTACTTCTTTATAACATTCAACTAAATTCCTTCTAGTAAAAAATCAGGAAAAGACACAACAGATTTGGAAAACCAGATAGATATAATGGTTTATAAATTATACGGCTTAACTTATGAGGAAGTGAAGATTGTTGACCCTGCTTTCGTTTTATCAAAAGAAGAGTATGAGAATTACACACCTCCCCCCGATGCCTGCCCACCGCATAACTGCTCGCCGAACAAGTTCTTTGGCAGGCGAGGCTATGGCAGGTGGGAATCGGGGTACTCCTCTTTTTAGAGGAGAATTTAAAAAAATCCCCTCTTGAGAGGGGTGTCCCGATGAAATCGGGACGGTGTGTGTATATTATTAATAACTTAACACCAGTCAAATGAATTCTATGAAATCGATTGAAAGGAACAAACGTTTCTGTCTTACTTCTCGTGAGTTGGTTTTCCTTTTAGTAATTGTTGTTTTACTGACTATATTTGTCGTTAAAAACATTCATCCATTTCTATCAATTGATAAACCAGTTAATAGTGAAATATTAATTGTAGAGGGATGGCTACCTGATTATGCTCTTGAGCAAGCAATGAACGAATTTAATGACAATAATTATAGCTTATTAATAACAACTGGTGGACCATTATTGAAAGGTTACCATTTATCCGAATACAAAACTGAAGCTGAACTTGCTGCTTCATCATTAAAAGAACTTGGTTTTGATGAAGAAAAGGTTATAGCCGTTCCAGCACCTGATGTTATCAAAGACAGAACTTATTCATCAGCAAAAGCTCTGAAAGAATGGTTTATGGAATCTGATTTAAAAGTAAAGTCTCTTAATTTATTTTCTCTTGGTGCTCATTCAAGAAGAAGCTGGATTTTGTTTCAAAAAGCACTCGGGGATTCAATCGCAGTTGGGATTATTTCTGCAGAAAATCTTAGTTATGACCCAGAACATTGGTGGAAATCCAGCGATGGTGTGCGAACTGTAATTGGTGAAATGATTGCATGTATTTATGCAAGATTTTTCTTTCATCCAAAGGAGTAAATTCTAATAACTGTATCTAATTGTAAATAAATTAACTCAAGTTTCGCAGTTTCTAAAACAGCATTAAATCGTATTCTTTCAATCATTTTCATAACACTTCGTTGTCAATTGACGCACCGAAGGTGTATATGTCCCCAATTGAATTGGGGATAACAAAACCCCTTTTACAAAACTGTTTCAGCTGTTTACCCCGTTGGATAAATATCCTACGGGGTTTATCATTTTTCCTGCCTGCCCGCCGCACAAAGCTTTGGCAGGCGGGCGAAACTTGAGTTGATTTATTTACAATTAGAAAATTAATGCCAAATTTTTCATAGTTAGTCTAGTTTTTTTCTTCAAAACATTTGACATTTTTTTCTATTTCTAAAAAATTATTTTCTTAAAATTTTTGGAAATTTAATTTTTCTTAAAAAAACCGTTTATGAAAGTTCGGGACTGTCCCGTTAGATATTCTCATCTAGTTAGATACTTCATATCTAATAGGGTTCTATCTAATCCCGCAAAAGACGGGATCCCGATAAATGAGCCTCAGACTCATAAATCGGGTCGTGATAAATTCGTGGCAAAAAAGAAATAAAAATTATCCCCGCCTGCCAAAGTTCATCCTTCGCAGTAGTACTGAATGGACCTTGTACGGCGGGCAGGTCTGTGTCTCTCCGCCAAAGGCGTCCAAAGGATCTGCCTTCGGCATGAGATCTGCCTCTGGCATGATGTGCCTCTGTGGCAAGGTGTTTACATATGAAACATTCATGTCAAGGAGTTGACACAAAAGAGTATGAAAATTATCTGCAGAGACAGAAACATCAGATAATAAAACAAGAAATAGAAATTATCTCTGTGTTCTCTGTGCCTCTGTGGCAAGGT
>JACKQG010005575.1_pt1 | contig 13766 bp, 12 predicted proteins | sample 8237621 | NCBI WGS metagenome assembly JACKQG01 (sample SAMN15677084, study PRJNA649215) | marine metagenome | biome: marine; feature: Black Sea; material: saline water; isolation source: suspended particulate matter (SPM) from the Black Sea western gyre | collected 2013-06-09/2013-06-10 | depth...
ATCTCGCCAGCGCCATCGGCCACCGCCTGCTTGGCCTCGTACACCTTCACCTCGGTTCTGACGGCGCCCAATGGGAAACCGACGCAGGCGACCACCTTCGCCGGCGAACCTCTGAGAATCGCAGCCGCGCGCGCCACATGCAGCGTGTTAACGCAAATCTGCCCAAAGCCCTCATCCCGCACCACGTGGGCCAACGCTTCGATTTCTGCGGCCGTGGCTGTGGGTCGCAGCAGGGCTACATCCAGCATCTTCTTCAGTTCTTCCCGGGTGATGTCCATAGCGTACCTTCCTACCCCAGCAGGGCTTCTGTAAACATCTGGCGCATTTCCTCGCGGCCGAATACCGGCAGATATTGCTGTATCGGCCGGCCCATATAGGCGAACACATCGTCCGTCAACAGGTCGAGCAGCGGGGCATCCACGGGTGACCGCAGTGGGATCGCCCCTACCTCCTGGTCCGTCCAGAGCGCAGCCAATCCGATCCGATGGACAAACGCCTTGAGCCAGGACCCAAGGACCTGAGCCTTCTCGTCATCCGCCATGCCTGGCTGCGAGGCTCCCGCCGCATCGGCCAGGGCAGCACAACGCTCCGGTTGGGCCTGCCACGAGTGCGCCACCACCACCGGCTGCAGGCGGGATAGCGCCAGGCCGTGCGGCGTGCCCAGACGCGCACCCAGCGGCAGGGCCATGGCGTGGGCCACCGAGGCATTGGAGAGGGCAATGCTCATCCCTCCCAGCGCGGCTGCCCACGACATATGTGCCCGCGCTTCCTGGTCCTGGCCATCGGCGAGCACACAGGGCAGATAGCAGGCCACCTGGCGTACTGTCTCCAGGGCGAAGAGATCCGCAACAGGATTACGCCGCGTGGCATTGAGATAGGCCTCGATGCCATGCGTCAGGGCATCGAACCCGGTCATCGCCGTGGTCCGCGCTGGCATCGTGTAGGTCAACTCGGGGTCCACGAGGGCCAGTCGCGGATAGACGTATGGGCTCAGCAGCGCCGCCTTCATGTGACGGTCTGGGTTATCCAGCACGGCGCCATTGGTCACCTCCGAACCGGTGCCCGCCGTGGTAGGAATGGCGATCACCGGCAACGTCGCTGCTGTCACCGGCCTGGCATTCGCCCCCGTGTAGGTCACGTAGTCCCAGACCGGCCCCGGATGGGTGGCTGCGACGGCCACCCCCTTGGCCAGGTCAATCGCGCTCCCTCCCCCCAGGCCGATGACCAGATCGCAGCCCCCCGCGCCTGCTAGCGTGGCCGCTTCGTGCACCGCCAGGCAGGTCGGGTCCGGCAGCACATCCTCGTAGCGGGTCACCGCCAGCCCGGCATCCGCCAGCAACTGCGCCACCCGGTCCGCGATACCCAAGGCCGACAGATCACGCGTCGTGGCGAGGAAGGCGTGCCTGCCCAGGGCCGGCGCCTCCTCGCGCAACGCTACCAGCCTCCCTGCGCCGAAGGTGAGCCTGCCCGGCCAGTTCACCGTAAACGCCATCTCAGCCATTGGAGGTACTGACACGAGATGCTCCCTGTTCCCTGCCTGTCTGACCAGCCCTAGTACTGGCCGTACGCCAGCCCCGCCTCGGCAAAGGCGTGGATGTTCTCGTAAGGCGTTCCGTCGAAGAAGAAGTCGGTGGTCGAAAGGATCCAGTTACCCCGGGGCTTGACCTTGAGCAGGACCTCCCGCACCCGCTCCTTGACCTGTTCCGGCGTGGCCTTAACCATGAACTCCACCTGGTCAATGTTGCCTCGCAGCGCCATGTCGGGCCGCATCACGCGCAGCGCCTCGTCGAGATCCACATCCCCGTAGGGTGGTGGCGTCAGATAGCCCCAGCAGTTGATGTCCAGGTCGTTATAAAGGTGCATCACTTTGGCCGCATCGCCGCAGTTATGGAAGATCACCGGCACCCCCATCGCCCGGATCGCCTTGACCAGCCGTTGCTCGTATTCCATCACGTACTGGCTGGCAAAAAGTGGCCCAGCCATGCTGCCCACCAAGTGCCCGGCAACCTCGATAGCATCGGCGCCGGCCTCCACCATCTTGTGATCCCGCCTGATAGTGCGCTCCAGGAAGTAAGCCATCATCTCCCGGTAGAAGCCTTCGTCCAGGATCGGATCCATGTAAAGCTCATCCAATTTGCGAAAAACGCTTGCTGTGGCGAACACCCCGCCAGTGTTCGAGTCAACGAGGCCCTTGTCACCTACAGCTTGCCTGGCCCGGCGGATCAGGCTGCAGTCCATGTCGTCACCGGGCGGGGCGTACCTCCTGAGGAGTGCAAAATCCCGCTTCGTCTTGATCAGGTGTTCTTCGGGTGCGGAGACGATAAGATAGGTCGAACTCCTTTTGTAGTTCTCCGTATGTCTCAACTCTCCCCCAGGCGTCCGGATGGTGATCGTTCGGTGCCATTCGTCTTCCTTCTTTTGGTCCGCGATCGTCACATCCCAATTCTCGGCAGACCTGACCACGCTGCGGTCAAGGAAGGTGTTCATGCCGAAGTCCCAGACGCTGCCCAGGGTGTGTAGCACGTCAAAGCCGAAAACATCGCAATACTCGACGAACTTGATGATGACGTCAAAGTCGGGTGGGTCCCAAAAGGTGTCTATTGGGGGCTCATAGCCGAACATCTCGTAGACGTTGTTGCAGTAGAGGAATGGAGCGACAGGAACCCGGTCTGCCGGGTTTCCATTCAGCGTGATGAGTAACCGTTCCCTACCGTTCACCTCAGTCCCTTTCAAGATCGAGTCCCCGTAGACAGTGCGCTACCTCTCGCCCTTCGGCGGCTGGTAGGGCAGGGCCATCTTGGCCGTCAGCCCCCCATCGAGATGGATCACCTGTCCGGTCATGAACTCGGAGGCGTCCGAAAGCAAGTACACGGCCGCGTAGGCGACATCGGCTGGCAGTCCCACCCGCCCCCATGGCACTATGGCGTTGCCCTTCTCTCGGGTATACGTCGGGTCAGCGCGGTAGTAGCTGGGCACCTCAATGGAGCCCGGCGCCAGCACGTTGACGCGAATGCGCGCTGGAATCAATTCTATAGCCAACTCACGGCTGAAGGCATTGATGGCGCCCTTCGTGCCCGCATACAGGGAATGCCCTGGCACGCTGACGAAAGCATGAGCCGAGGAAATGTTGACAATGCTGCTGCCAGGCCACGGCCGGTCGGGACGGCGGTGTTGCCACTCGCGCCCGCGCTCGATCATGTGGCGCACGGCCTGCTGGGCGCAGAAGTACTGCCCGCGGACGTTGAGGTTGTAGATCCGATCAAATAGCTCCTCAGTCACCTCGAGGAAGTCAACGGTCGCCGTGATGCCGGCGTTGTTCACCAGCCCGTCCAGGCCGCCCAGGAACGCCACCGCTTCATCCACCACGCGACGGCAATCGGCCACCACGCCCAGGTCCCCCTGAATGGCAACGGCTCGCCGCCCCATCGCCTTGATCTGCGCCACGGCATCGAACGCTCCTTGAGCGCTGGTGGCGTAGTGCAACGCCACATCTGCGCCCTGGCGCGCCACTCCCAAGGCCACACCCTGCCCAATGCCGGTACCAGCGCCCGTGACGAGCACTAACTTCCCTTCAAGAGAGTAAGGACTCTGCATGCAGATTCACCCAATCAGCCCCCGTTCGACAAGGTCTTGGGCGACATCGGACAGTGCGAGCTCCTCTAACCGGGCCCACGTGGGGCGCCCGGTCTGCGGATCCCAGCCGCGCAGAGTGTAATACTCACCGAGCAGCCTGGCGAACTTCTCACCGTCCAGCCCCATACCCTCACCGATGTAAGGATTGACCCAGTTTTCGATGCGCAAAAAACAAGGGATGACCATCTCATCCACGGCCCTGGAGCGGCCCCAGTTGCGCACCTGCACGGCGCGCTCGAGGTTGAATACCCGCTCCGCCATGCGCTCGAATTCCTCCTCGCTGAGTTCCATCCCCGTGGCCAGTCGGAACATGTGGTACTCGAACGACGGGCCGGGCATACCGTTTGCGGCGCGGGCGAAGTGGTCAGGCGTCTTGTTGCTGAAGATGCGCGGATAGGCCTGGTCGTCCAGCGTCAGGCTGTCCTTCATCACGCTGCGGTGGCCGTGCCAGACCGCCGGGAACGCCTTTGCCTCGTACCCGGAGGCCAGATGCACGGCCTGTCGAGTGCCGTAGACCTTGGCGCCGACGTCGGCCAGCGTTTCCCAATCCAAGCCCTCGTCGGGGGTCCACATGGGTGACCAGTTCATGACATTCTGGGCATAACCGTGTCCGCTGGACATGGGATCGCGTGTGCTCATGGCCCATTGCAGCGCCGGCACCAGCCAGAAAGGGAAGACGATGATATTGATCTTGTCGCCGTGGCCGTCCCAATGGCCGGCGAAGCCCCAGGCGGTGTAGAAGTCGGCCATGAACTCCTTGCCTATGCCCAAAATCTCGGCTGCGCGCACCGTGCCCTCGGCCAGCGCGTCCCCGATGCCCTCCCGGAAGACGATCTTGCGGAACAGCGTGTCCCAGCACGCGGGTTGGTCCAGGTCGAACGGCTCGCCGTCGAGGGTCTTGAGCTGTCCCGCCTCGTGGCATTTCCGCAGCCACGGCGCCATGCCCAGGCCGAGCTCCCAATGATTGATGCCGTAGTCCTGGCTGATGCGGGCCAGCTCAAAGCCGCCCCGGAAGCCGATGTTCCAGTTGTAAATCGTGCCGGGCGCGCCGATGAACAACGAGCTCTCGCAACAGATGGTGCCGCTGTACTTTCGGTTCGGGTAGACCACGCCGGGCACATCCTTGTAGTAGCGGCTCAGCCGGCAGATCGGATTGGCGCACCCCTGGGTGCAGGCGGCGAAACGCTCGTCGTATTCCTCCACCAGCTCGGGGCTGAGCTCGCTCCACTTCGGGCAGCCGCTGGGTGCGTGCATCTCTCTGGCGATCGCCAAGGTGCAGTCCGAAAATGCTTCGGGATCGGCGAGGGGGACGCCGCCTGTGCCGCGCACGGCGATGGCCTTCAGTCGCTTGGCGCCCATCACCGCGCCGAAACCGCCCTGGCCCGCGGCCGAGCTGCTGCCCGACGCGATGATGGCGATGCGCGAGCGGTTCTCGCCCGCCTGGCCGATGGCGACCACCCGTACGTCCTTGCCGTGCCGCCGTAGTAGCGTCTCCTGCGTGGCGTAAACGCCCTGGCCCCACAGCTCACTAGCGTCGCGCAGCTCGACTTTGTTGTCGTTCACCCACAGGTAAACCGGCTGCGCCGACTGTCCCTGGACCACGATGGCATCGTACCCCGCATATTTGAGGGTCGGCCCCCAATAGCCGCCGAAGCTGGAATAGGAGAACCACTCGTGCGGGTGGGCTTGCGGGCTCAGGCTGCACACCGTGGCCCGCCCCGAATTCGGCGCCGAAGTACCGGTCAGCGGCCCAACGGTGAAAACGAGGCGGTTATCGGGATCGAAGGCGCCGGTACCTGCCGGGATCTCGTCCCAGGCGATGCGCGCGGCGATGCCCCGCCCGCCGATGTACTTCCGGCCATATTCGGCCGACGGCTCGGTCCAGGCCTGCCCGGTGCTCAGGTCAACGCGCAGAAGCTTGCCCGCCCAGCCGCCTGTCTTGCTCGGCATGAATGCCCTCCTCGCTCACCCTTCCACCAGGACCAGAGCCTGGGTAGGGCAAATCTCGACACAGCGCACCAGGCCGCCGCACAAGTCGCATTTCGTCGCCGTGTTCGTGACCAAATCCAGTTGGATCGCCTCGTAGGGGCACGCCTCAACACACGCGGCACAGGCGATGCACTGCTCCTCGTCCACCAGCCAAGCCCGAATCCCTTCGTCAAGAGCGATGGCCTCCTCGGGACAGGCCTCGGCGCACGCAGCGTCTGGACACTGTCGGCAATACTGCGCGGTCACGTCGTTGTCCAGCAACAGGTCCACCAGGATGCGGATGCGAGCGCGCGAGGGCGCGCTCGTCCCTGTGTGGCGCTCGGCGCAGACCACCACGCACGACAGGCAGTTGCTGCACTTCGTCTCGTCCCACTCGATGTGGATCGGAAACCGGGCAACAGACATCTTCTCAGTCTCCTCCTGGCGCGATGACCCGGCAGGGTTGTTGCGAGTCATGATGGTGAAGCCAGGTGGGTGGTGCTTCGAAAGCGGATGCAGGGTACGGATTCCAAGACCGCACAGTTGGCGCTGTCGCTGGAGCATTACGGCCAAAGCCTAGCGTACCAGATGCGCCGAGGCTGATCTTACTTGGCCCTCGTATACACGAATTCTGTGCCGCCACTCGGTGCGCACCAGGTCATTTTGTCGCCTTCGAGCTTGATCTCGACAATGAGAGGGTCCTGCCCGTCCAATTCGATGGCGAGGTGTGTTTCATCCTCGAAGTAGTAGGTGAAGCCGACCGACGGGATTGCCGGGGTTTGCCCTTCGTCGCCAGGAATAAACCCGCTTTTGTCCGCGTAGAAATGAATGGTGCCCCCTCGGGAATTCACCCATTGACCAATGATGGCTTTCTTAGGCGACGGTTGACCGGGTGCGCAGGCTGCCAGGCCGAGCACGATCGTCAACCCCAGAATCAGAAGGCCCAGGATTGCAAACATGCGTGCTCCCCCAGGCCGTCCTTTCGCCAGCGCCCTCCTGGTGCACAGCGCGCGCGCCCGCCGATTGGCCGCAACCCGCGTGGTCACAATCACTCCTCGCTCTTTTCTGCGACGGGTCAATCGGTCACATCACCTTTGATCGCGGCCGTGATCAGCCCGACGACCTCTTCCTTGGTCGTCTGGGACTTGATGCGCGTGCCCACGCGCTTGCCACGGCGCAGCACGATCAGCCGATCGGCCACGGTGAAGACGTGCTCCAGGTTGTGGCTGATCACCACTACCGTCTTCCCCTCTGCCTTCAGGTTGAGGATCAGTTCATTGACCTTGTGCTGCTGCTCGACGCCCAGTGCGGCGGTCGGCTCATCCATGATGAAGATGCGCCGGCCACGTGCGAGAGCACGGGAGATGGCGACGCCCTGGCGCTGGCCGCCGGACAGCTCCCCGACGTTGACCCGCACCGAGGGCATGTCAATGCGCAGGGCGTCGATGACTTTCGTCGCGTCGGCATAGAGTTTCTTGAAGTTGATGAAGATGCCCAACCGGGTGGGTTCCATGTTGAGGTAAATGTTGGAAGCCACGTCCCGGACTTCCACCAACGCCAGGTCCTGATAGACGGTGGAGATACCAGCGATGCGCTCGGCATCCCTGGGGCCGCGTATCTCGACGGGTTGGCCGTCAACGTAAATCTGGCCCGAGTCCTTGCGGTAGATACCGGAGAGGATCTTGGCCAGCGTGGATTTGCCGGCGCCGTTGTCGCCAATCAAGGCCACCACCTCGGCGGGATAGAGCTCGAAGTCGACGTTGTCCAAGGCCTGGACGTGGCCGAATGCCTTGGAGATACCTTTGGCTTCGAGGGCGGGTTGCCGAGCAGAAGAAGCGGCCGGGGCTCGTTCTTGGTTCACAACGTCGGTCATGGAACTTGGCTCCTTAGCTCAGGAAGAGATCTTGCTGCGCTTGCTGGGGTTGACCCCCCGGCTTCCTTTGCGGCAAGCCGGGGGGTTAACTCAACTCATTTCATCGTGCGAATCGGCGGATGTCCACCTCACACGAGTACAGCGTGACTACTTCTGCTCGTCCGGGTTGATGGCCGGTCGCATCTGGGGTTCCAGCCGATCCAGGATGGCGTAGAACGCGTCCATGTTGTCCTTGGTGACCAGCGGCGCTTCGAGCATCGTCCAGTAGGGCACCTCCTCGCCGTTGGCCATCTTGTACAACAACTCGGCCGAACCCTTGCACTCGTCGTAGAGCGGCTGGGCCACGATGCCCCACACCTCGCCGTTCTTGACCAGGTCCAGGTTGACGCGGGTGTAGTCCATGCCCACGGCCAGGACCTTCTTGCCGGTCTCCTTCTGGGCGCCAGCCCAGGTGGTCGGCCCGCCGCCCGTGGTCGAAAAGCCGATGACGATATCCGGGTTGGCCTGGATGATGGAGACAGCCACGGCGATGGCCTGCGTGGGCTCAGGACCCTCCAACTCCACCGGCAGAACCTTCAGGGTGGGGCAGTACTTCTGCATGCCCTCGGCAAAGACCTTGGCCACCATGTCCTCCGTGGCGTTGTGGTTGTTCTCGGTGATGGCGACGGAGCCCTCAGTGATGCCCTGGCGCTTGAGCTCCTCGCACATGGCCTGGGCCACGGGATCCGGATACTTGGACGTGTCGGCTGCGATCTGCACCGCATTGTCGGCGTAGAAGCCCTCCTCCACCGGGAAGTGCGGCAGAGCGACGGCGACGCCGTTGGCCTTGGCCTTCTCGATGATCGGCTTGAAGACCGGCAGGCCGCCGGCCCACATGGCCACACCCTTGGCGTCGGGACGCGAGATGGTCTGATCGGCCAGCGCCACGACGGCCTCGAGGCTGTTCTCATCCGTGGTCGCCAGCTCACAGTCCAGCTCCAGGTCCTTGCAGCCATCCAGGAAGGCCAGCTGCGTCAACTGATGCACCGGGTGCCAGGCCGAGCCCTGCACAAAGTAGAACTTGCCCGTCACCTTCGCCGCCTCGTCCGGGTTGATGGCCGGTCGCATCTGGGGTTCCAGCCGATCCAGGATGGCGTAGAACGCGTCCATGTTGTCCTTGGTGACCAGCGGCGCTTCGAGCATCGTCCAGTAGGGCACCTCCTCGCCGTTGGCCATCTTGTACAACAACTCGGCCGAACCCTTGCACTCGTCGTAGAGCGGCTGGGCCACGATGCCCCACACCTCGCCGTTCTTGACCAGGTCCAGGTTGACGCGGGTGTAGTCCATGCCCACGGCCAGGACCTTCTTGCCGGTCTCCTTCTGGGCGCCAGCCCAGGTGGTCGGCCCGCCGCCCGTGGTCGAAAAGCCGATGACGATATCCGGGTTGGCCTGGATGATGGAGACAGCCACGGCGATGGCCTGCGTGGGCTCAGGACCCTCCAACTCCACCGGCAGAACCTTCAGGGTGGGGCAGTACTTCTGCATGCCCTCGGCAAAGACCTTGGCCACCATGTCCTCCGTGGCGTTGTGGTTGTTCTCGGTGATGGCGACGGAGCCCTCAGTGATGCCCTGGCGCTTGAGCTCCTCGCACATGGCCTGGGCCACGGGATCCGGATACTTGGACGTGTCGGCTGCGATCTGCACCGCATTGTCGGCGTAGAAGCCCTCCTCCACCGGGAAGTGCGGCAGAGCGACGGCGACGCCGTTGGCCTTGGCCTTCTCGATGATCGGCTTGAAGACCGGCAGGCCGCCGGCCCACATGGCCACACCCTTGGCGTCGGGACGCGAGATGGTCTGATCGGCCAGCGCCACGACGGCCTCGAGGCTGTTCTCATCCGTGGTCGCCAGCTCACAGTCCAGCTCCAGGTCCTTGCAGCCATCCAGGAAGGCCAGCTGCGTCAACTGATGCACCGGGTGCCAGGCCGAGCCCTGCACAAAGTAGAACTTGCCCGTCACCTTGCCGCCTTCCGCTGCGGGGGCGGCCTCCGGCGCGGGGGTCGGCTGAGCGACGCACGCTGCCAGCAGGCACAGCAGCGCGATCACCGACACGATCTGGTAGAGCAATTTGCGAGACATTTCATCCTCCTTGTGGAATGGATCCGAACGTGTGACATTCACTTACCAGACAGTTTGTGGAACCTTTGTCGCGTCTCTAGAGCATACATCCCTCCTTTCCTCCCTAATTCAACGTGCCCTTCTGGTAGTTTGGCCTGGCACAGCACAACAACCAGAAGCCCACCCCGGAAGCAGGCGGCTGCACCGACTTTGCTTCGCCTTGTTTCGGGCGACTGATCTCCGTCTGGGTCGGCCAACAAGGCTCTGCGCGGTTCCGGACCAGCGGCGCAGCGCCGCTCAGCCCTCCCTCCGGCGATGCCGGAGCACATCCACCACTGCGGCGATTACCAGCAGGAAGCCAAGGACCGGCGTTTGGAGGTAAGAATCAAAACGGGCGATCACCAATCCGCTGCGAACCAGTTGAATGAAAACGACACCGAAGAAGGTACCGACGGCAGAGCCCCGTCCCCCGTACAGGCTGACGCCGCCGACGACAATCCCGGCCAGGATATTCAGTTCCAGGTTCCGGCCGATGATGGGATCGCCCGGGGTCAGGGGAAGCTGGCTCATGGTCAGCATCCCGGCCACGCCTGCCAAGAGACTGGTCACCATGAAGCAGATGGTCTTGACCCGGTCGGTATTGATGCCGCAGACCTGAGCCGCCAGCTTGTTGCCGCCAGTCGCGAACAGCGCTGCCCCCCAGCGCGTCCGGTTCAACAGGATCTGCACCACCACCACCAGCCCCAACATGAGAAAGAAAGTAAAGGAGATGCCTAGAGGCCGCCATGAACCGATGATACCCACCTCGGGCGGCAGGGGGTAGATGGGGAGGCCGTTGGTGAAGGAGTAGCTGATGCCCCGCACGATGAACGAAGTGGCGATCGTGGTGATCACGGAAGGGATACCCACCTTGACCGTGAGCAGGGCGTTGATCAGCCCCACCAGCAACGCCACACCGAGCGAGCAAACCGCAGCAGCCGGCACCGGCACGCCGGCATCCCGCATCAGCTTCGCCGCGAACACCGCCCCCAGGCTCATCATGGACCCCGTCGAGAGGTCGATTTCGCCCGCGATCATCAATTGGACCATACCCATGCTGATGAGGCCTGGGAAGGCCATGGTGCGCAGGATGGAAACGACGGTCGGCTTGGATAGCATCGCGCTGTTGCGGGCATAGAAGAACGCCAACAGGACGAAGAACGGGATGATGATGGCTGCTTCCTGCTTGGCGAGCAGGCTACGCACAGAAAGCACCGTCCTCGTGCTCAATGATATCTTGCTGCGCTCGATGCCGGTAAGCTCCATATATCTGCTCTCCCTATGTGCGATGCGTGCAGTTAGTACTGAACGGTCTTGCGTCGGATGACATCCAGGGCGGCGGCGCCGATCAGGATGGCGCCAACCACGATGCCCTGGGCATTGGTTTGCACGCGGGCGTTTGCCAGGCCCATGCGGATGATCTGAATCAAGACAGTCCCCAGCAGGGCGCCGATGATGCTCCCGACGCCGCCCCGCAGGCTGCCGCCGCCGATGATGGCGATCGCCACTACCCAGAGCAGCCAGCCGTCGCCGATGGCTGGGTCTGTGGTGCCCGCATAGCCCATGACCAACAGGCCGGCAAGCCCGCAACACAGGCTGACGAACACAAAGCAGAGGGTCTTGACCAACGGCACATTGATGCCCACGATCTCGGCCGCCAGCCGGTTGCCGCCGACGGCAGTCAAGGTGGGACCCAGCCGCGAGGTGCGCATCAGCACGTCCCCAATGATGAACAGCGCCACCAAGCCCACGAAAACCCAGGGCAAATCGAAGAAGGGCGATGGCACCAGCGCTTTCGTCAGGGATGGGATTCTGTCTCCGACGTAAAGCCATGCTCCCTTGAGGAGCCAGATCGCCAGGCCATTGGCAACGAAACTGCTGCCCAAGGTAGCGAAGAAAGAGGGCATGCGAATCTTGAGCACGACAAAGCTGTTGAGCAAGCCAACCATCATTGCAGCCGCCAATGCGGCTCCGTAACAGGCCCATTCCGGCCAGCCCTGGTTGTACCGCAACAACCCGGCGACGGCCGCGGCAAGGCCGGCGGTGGCGCCACTCGACAGGTCGATCTCCCCCGTGATCATCAGGAAGCTCATGCCGAATGCGCAAAGGCCGATCATGCTGCCCTGCGTAGCCATGCGCACAAGATTGGCCGATTCCGCCATGCTCTTGCTGGCCAGCACAAAAACGCCAAAAAACACCACTACGGCGACCAGCACCCCGATTTCTTGGATATTGAGCACTCGCCTGGCCAGTGATGGCCTGTAGGCCGGTTCGGCGACAGCCATTCTGTCTGTTGCCATGTTCAGCTCCTTCACGTCTCGACGACCACCGGGTTTTCCAGCACGCCGACCTTCTCGACCTCCACCCGCACGACGTCGCCGGGGCGCAGCCAGCGCGGCGGCGTGCGCGCCGCGCCGATGCCGGCCGGGGTGCCCGTGGCGATCACGTCGCCGGGTTCCAGCGTCATCACCTGGCTCATGTCGGCGATCAGGTGGGCCACGGAGAAGATCATCCAGCTGGTGTGTCCCTCCTGCAGCACCTCGTCGCCGATCACGGTGCGCAGCCATAGGTTCTGAACGTCCGGGATTTCGTCTGCGGTCACCAGGGCGGGTCCCATGGGACAAAACGTGTCCGGCGTCTTGCCGATGACCCACTGGCTGGTGCGGTTCTGCCAGTCGCGGGCGCTGACATCGTTGAGCGGCATGTAGCCGGCCACGTAGTCCAGAGCGCCCGCTTCCGGGATGTTGCGCCCGCGGCGGCCGATCACGACCGCGAGTTCGCCTTCGTAGTCAGGTTTCTCAACCGCAGCCGGGATGACAATGGGTTCTCCGTGCCCGATCACACTGTTGGCGTACTTGGCAAAGATGATGGGGAAGGGAGGTGCGTCAGCGTTGGACTCATGCGCGTGCTCGAGATAGTTTTGGCCGATACAGATGATTTTGCCGGGTCGCAGGATGGGGGCTTTAAGCGTGACGTCGGATGGTTTCAACGTCGCTTCGGGTGGTGGTGCTGCCAGGGCCTGTACCGCCAGTGCATGCACTGTCTCGCCGGCTTCCAGGAAGCTGATCATGTCGCTGGGCAAACGACCATCTGCCCGGTTGAGATCAACCACCACCTGGCCCGCCTTTCCAGAGGAGAGTGCTCCCAGGCGGGTCTCTCCCCGGTGAAGAAAGGTCACGAGTCTCATGGGTAGCACCCCCGATTACAGTTAAACGAAGGATAGAAGAGCCAAGGTCGAGAACACTATACGCGGCGCCGACTTCTTGCCAAGATCAGGCAGCGTCTCTATACCTGTAACTGTGCAGAACGCGGTCATACGCGGCCTGGAGATGCTGTTCGATGATGGCCGTGGCGCGGGCTTCGTCGCCATTGCGGATGGCATCGAGGACTTCCTGGTGGCCTCCAACGGCCTGGTCGCGGAAATCAGGGTCTGCCACATTCCGACTGAGCAGAAGGATGTGAACCTGGGGGCGCAGAGTCGCCCAGGAATCCTGGAGCCGCTGATGGTGACTGGCACGGTACAGGGCATCGTGAAAACGCATGTCCAGTTCGGCAGCCTCTTGCTCTGTAATACCTCGCTCGATGTAGGCAGCCATGGTATCAATGGTGGCCTGCATCTCGGCCACTTCTTCTTTTGCTGCGGAGTTGCGTATGGCGAGTTGCACCGCCAGCCGCTCCAGCGCCAAGCGCAGACTATACACCTCGTCGAGATCGTGCCGGGACAGGCGGGCGACGAACGCACTCCGATTGTGGCGCCTGATCACCAGGCCCTCGCGCTCGAGCCGTCTCAGTGCTTCCCGGATCGGTCCACGGCTTACGCTCATGGATTCGGCAAGCACGTTCTCACGCAACTTCTGGCCCGGCGCCAGTTGGCCACTGAGGATAGCCTGTCTCAGACGCTCTGTAACTTCGTCAGCGAGCGAACATCTCTGGGGCGGTAACAGGATATTGGTCAGGTCTTCGGTGAGCATGGGATCGAGGTTAAGTAAGGACGCTTATGGGCTTACAGACAGATGGAGCAAAGGCTTTATGGTAAACTGTTTACAGTTTCCAGTTAGCAATGCTATTGTAGCACAATCTGATCCATTTGTCAAATCTGATTGCCTACCCCTGCAACGTGTATTCGGCGGCGCGTCCCGGGTCGCCTAACGCGGTGTAA
>JACKQG010005576.1_pt1 | contig 13762 bp, 17 predicted proteins | sample 8237621 | NCBI WGS metagenome assembly JACKQG01 (sample SAMN15677084, study PRJNA649215) | marine metagenome | biome: marine; feature: Black Sea; material: saline water; isolation source: suspended particulate matter (SPM) from the Black Sea western gyre | collected 2013-06-09/2013-06-10 | depth...
TAATTACGTGAATAAGACAAACCGCGGAAGGTTTTCTGATATACCCATGCCAGTGTAGTTGAGAGCACAAAGGACAGAATGACGACCAGCAGCAACGTTGCCAGACTTGCGGCTTCGGTTGCACTTTGCGATGTGAGTGCTTCTAACATGGGGGTTGATTCTCCAGTATTTAATAAGTTATTTGGGCTTTTATTCCCATAACTTAAGTTTGAAGAACTTTTGGAAGGTTAACTACGGACTAAGGTCGGTATTTTATTCAGACTAAAGTCCAATCTTTTTCAGACTAAAGTGCGGCGCGGAGGATGGTAACGCGAGAGTGACTACTAAACTATATACATGGGTGTTATTAAATCAATACGGCCTTTAGTCGTAAAGAGGGAGTGAGGCAATCAGCTTGCATCCCGGCATATTATCTTCACTACTAATCTTAAAACTTCCGCCCAGGCTTTCGACCCGCTCTCGTAGACCACGCAAACCGAGATGATCGCTATCGTTTATTTTATCCAGATCATGCTTCTGGAAGCCCTGACCACCATCACTCACAATCACGATAAGATGCCGGTCTTTAATCGTTGCCCTGACTTTTTGATCGATCCCCTTACCATGCCGGTAGGCATTATTTAAGCCTTCCTGCACCAGCCGGTAAATACAGATCTTGGACGACAGTTTCAGGCTATCGGGTATTTTATTCAGTTTATGACTGACTTTTGTTGACGTCCTTTTCTGATGTTTTTCTATCACCTTTAAAATAGCGTCCTGAGCCGATAAATCCTTCAAGTCCGGTATCACCAGTCCGGAAGACAGGTTTCTTATTTCCTGCAGCGCATCCTTAAGAGCAGACTGGATACGGGCAATCACTTCGGTATTGACCTTCACCTGCTGTTCATTGCTATCGTCCATAATAGAGTCCATACGCAACAGCGCAAACCCGATCTGCTGTGCCGGTCCATCATGCAATTCTGAACCAATCCGCCTCAGATTCTGTTCGTTTAACTCGACCGTACGACCGCTCGCATGGCGAATACGTTCACGCTGGTTCTCAATCAGTTGATGTGCGGTTCGCACAATCCAGTATAAAAACCAGTAGAGTACGATGCCGCCGAAAAGACATACCGCAATCACCAGAGTACGCGCGACATTGAATGTCTCGTACAGGGCACGTGGCGATTTATAGATTTCAATCACGCCCACTACTTTTTGGTGACTCGGATTCCATACCGGGATATAACTTTCGATAAAATTTTTCATCCCATCCGGCAAAAAACTATGCTCTTCCTTGGCCCGGTCATTTACATGCCCTTCCTTATAGGTATTAATGCCGGCATAAGCCCGTACCAGCTCATCGTTGTCGGTGAATGCCCGGCCTATCATCTGTTTGTCATCCGACCAGATGATTTTAAAATCATCATCGTAAATGGTGGCCCGGTAGACATCCGGAAGACCAATCACCTGATTCACAAAGGCTTGCAGATTCAGTTTATCCCGGCTATCCGGACTACCACTGAAATAAGTGTCCGGGTCATTGATCAGTGCAATGCTCTGGATAAACTCGGAACTGATAATCATTTCACGATGTAACAGGTTATTCCTCATGAACGAATAGAAGATAAAGCCCGAAACAACACTGAAAGTGATGATAGAAACAAAGCTGGTGTAGGCGAAGGTTCTGATCAGTCCCCAACGCTGAATGATGGCAGGAATCTTCATGACCTTATTCCGTAATGCGCAAGGCTGCTATTCCCCATTGTGTAGCTTTTGTGACATCAGCGCCGCTTCTACCCGGTTCTTCACCTGCAGCTTCTGCAGAATACTGGTCATATAATGCTTAATGGTTTTTTCACTTAAAAACAGTTCGTCGGCGATCTGTTTATTAGTTAACCCCCGTTCCAGTGCCTTTAAAATTTCACTCTCTCTGCGGTTTAATTTTTCCAGCAAGGTCTGTTTCGGAGAACTTCCCTGATTGTAGGAGTGGACCAGAATATTGGTTGCCAGGCTGGGGGTAATAAAGGTATCGCCCAGCGATACCCTGCGTACAATTTTAACCAGATCTTTACCACCAATCCCTTTCAGGATATAGCCGCTGGCTCCCGCCTGCAAAGCCGACATGACATCCTTCTCATCCTCAGAAGCCGTCAGCATAATCATCTTGATCGACGGCATCGCAAGATGCAGATCCCTGGCGGTCTCCACACCTCCGCCCGGCATACTGATATCCAGTAACACGGTATCGGGCATCAGCGCTTTCGCCATTCTCATGGCATCGGCATAGTTTCCACCTTCGCCGACTACTTCAAAATCGGCCTCAGCATCAAGCGTACTGCTAACACCTTCCCTTAACAGAGGATGATCATCTACCACCAGTATGCGTATAGTTTCCGTCATGATTTATAGTTAGATTTTGATTTTAAGGATTATTATTTGATCGAGCCATTAAGTCGGTATTCTATAAACATACTTTATTACATTTCTCGAACCAGGCGTATACCCACGTTGTACTGCCCTTTATTGCTGGGAAAGGTTTCACGATTCTCGACCCGCATGGATGAGGATGGACTGCGATAGGAGCCACCGCGTACAATCCTTACGCTACAGTCACCGCCTTCCCATACCGATCCGTCTATCGGGGCATTCTGATAGTTCCGGTGATAACAGTCATGCACCCATTCGTATAAATTTCCAGCGGTATCATAAAGACCGAATTGATTAGGCTTATAGGAACCTACTTTAGCCGGTTTATTGACGTTAAAATCGCTGCCACAGTCGAAGCAATGTGCGTTGCCACTGCCCTTTTCAGAGCCCCACCAGTAAGTCGTACGTTGCCCACCACGCGCCGCAAACTCCCACTCAGCCTCTGATGGCAGACGATACTTTGCACCCGTTTGCACACTCAACCAGCGGGTATAGGCCAGAGCGTCATCCCACGATACATTATTCACCGGGTGGGTGTTACGATCCCAGTTACCGCTATCCGGTAAACTACGTTCAGTCGAGTTTGCAAACAAATCATATTCTGCGTAAGTCAGCTCGTTTACCGACATCGCAAAGTCAGGCACTGTGACCAGGTGGCGTGGGGTTTCATCCGCTGAAATCAGACCGGACGAATTTCCCATACGGAAATCATCGCCAGGGATTTTTATCATGACCGGCCCGCGGCCACCGATTTTGAGGCGATCGGTAAATGGATCCGGTCGATCAACATATTTTTCCTGTACCAGCGGTTCCGGCTGTGCTATTTCCGGCTGCCTGACCAGTTCACGCTGAGGGGGAGGTTTAATTTCCGGTGGACGGCCCTGATCCACAGCTTCCGATTGACCGGGTTCTGCACTCTTCAACTGCTCCAGCTGCCCGCTTAACTGACCGATCACATCATTCAGCATACCCTGTTGCCAGGCAAAATAGCCCCCACCAGCCAGCAACAATAAAACAAGACTGACGACCAGTCCTTTGCTGGACTTCTTTTGTTCCGGCTTAAAATAACGCTCGGGCACAGGCTCGGCCGGTATACTTTTTGAAAGTGATTCCTTATTGGTAACGGGTGCCTCACGCTGGGCAGCCGGTTTTTCCTTGATATCCACCACGATAATGGTGGTGTTATCCTGATTGATTTTATTCGCTTCTTCGACCGCCTTGAGTAAGGCATACACGCATTCACGTGCGGTACTGGACCAGGAGGAATATTGAATGATCGCCCCGGCACCCAAAGTGTCAAGGCCGTCACTGGCGATCACCAAACGATCACCCGGTTTTAATTTAATCGCACTATCCGGACAGTCGATACTGCTGATTTCATCCCCGGTCATCGCGCTCATTAGCATATTGCGTGACATGCCCGACTGTTCATCGATCTCCATGCCCTGCTCTTTCATCATGTCGATATAGGCGCCATAGCTATGATCGGCATTCTGTTTGATCAGCTCGCGATTTCTGATCAGATAGAGGTGACTGTCACCAACACTGATCCAGAACAGCCGGTTATCCTCCAGATAGGTCGCCACCATGGTGCAGCCCATGCCACGCAGCGCTGGAGTTTCTGCAATCGAATCATGAATCTGCTGATTAGCCCGATTCAATGCAGAAGTTAATGACTCTGGAACATTACGACCATTAAACTCACTCTGAAAAGATTTGATGAAGGTAGCCACGACCATATTACTGGCGACATTACCGGCCGCGTGCCCGCCCATTCCATCAGCCATTACCATTAGCGCGCAGGACTTGCCATCATCATTATCGCCCAGCAGGGAAACCATAAAGGCATCTTCCTGATAATCCCGGGCACCATCAATCTGATCACTGGCTATGTCAAAAACTACATTCATACATTCTTCTTTTTCATTTGGCTAAACGTAATCATAGATGCTAGTTAAAGTAATTTCTAGGGAAGCGCTGATTTAATCCGTGCCTCCAGCCTCCGAGTACTCACGAATAAATAGGTAGAGTCTGCGGGATTATCTCTGCTCCATGGACATTTGCCATTTTTGTGTAACGCTACGGCCTAAACCCTGTCTGCCGTAACAGTTCCAGTGGAAGAAACAGGGGTTGGGGCAGGCTTGACCAGTCTGCCCAGAACCAGTCACTGCATCGAGAAGACTGCATTAAATCGAGCTGATCACCATCGATACATTCTGTCACAAAATACAGGGTTAAAGAATGCGTATTTTGATCAAACAGGTTATTTGTATAGGTAATGAATTGTGCTGGCGTAAAGCGCCCCCCGTTAAACTCTGTTAACAGACGTAATACTGCCTGCTCCGGGCTTTCTCCCAGATGTATCCAGCCACCCGGCAATTGCCAGCTCCCCGTCATAGGCGGCTTGATGCGCCGACCCAGCAGTATCTTCTGATCATGCCGGATCACGACAGCCACGCCAGGCTGTGGCTTTTTGCAGCCAAAACCTTTCCCTATAGTACTCATCAACTGCTAAACATTAACCGGCGACCGGTATCAACCCGGGCCGGTTAAGCGAACCGTTGTTAAGGACGGATATAGGCATAACCCTGCTGCTGTAACTCCATAATGCGCAACACACCAGCCGGAACTACCTCAACGCCTTCCAGCAATATCGGTTTCTTGCCTGACTTTTTCTCCATCTTGGCCATGGTATTGGCACAGGCACTAAACTTGATATCCTGCATCGCCAGGCTGGTTACACGCTCGGCCTGACCACTTTTATCGGTCAGCATCCCCAGTCCGGGACCATACGCTACAATTTCGACGTCTACGTTATCGATACCGAGTGAAGTCTGCACATTGACCGCATTATTCAGCGCAATTTGCTGCACCTCAGGGTCGGCTGTGCTGACCTGAATCACCAGCTTCTGTTTTTCGGCGTAGGCATAGCCACTGCAGACAAGTGAAAGCATCAGGATGGCGCAGCACTGTTTGATTAATTTCATAATTTTCCTCTCAATGTATTTATAATACGGACTTCCCATGGGTGACATGGGAACTCTATGATATATTTCATAGTCCACATAGTTAATCACTGTCCCGACAATAATTCCATATGCTTGATACCTGGCCGCTGCTTAAAAACTCTCAATTTCCTGATATTGAGCGTAAATCTCTGGAAGTCCTGCAGGTTAACCTGGGCTATCTGTGCAATCAGAGCTGTCTGCATTGTCATGTCAATGCCGGCCCGAACCGGACTGAACTGATGAGCGCTCAAACCATCGACGAAGTCTTATCCATACTCAGGGAGTCACAGGCTCACACCCTCGATTTAACCGGCGGAGCCCCCGAAATGAACCCGCTGTTTCGCACCCTGGTACGCAAAGCCAGAGCGCTCGGCGTGAAGGTCATCGACCGCTGCAATCTGAGTATACTGTCAGAAGAAGGTTACCTGGATACCACCGCATTTTTAGCCAGCCATCAGGTCGAAGTCGTCGCATCACTGCCCTGTTATCTGGAAGAAAATGTCGATGGACAGCGTGGCAAGGGGGTTTATCAAAAGAGTATCGATGGATTGAGGATGCTGAATCAGGCGGGCTACGGCATGGTGGATAGCGGATTAACCCTGAATCTGGTGTACAACCCGACCGGCCCTTACCTGCCGCCCGGACAGCAACAGCTTGAGCGCGATTACAAGGCTTACCTCAGGCAGCATTATGAAATCGAGTTCAATCAACTTTTTACTATCACCAATATGCCGATCGCGCGCTTCGGTAGCAGTCTGATTTCCAAAGGCCTGTTTGAAGAGTATATGAACCTGCTCAAGGACTCGATGAACCTGGCCAATATGCATGGCGTGATGTGCAAAAATCAGCTCAGTATCGACTGGCAGGGCTTTGTGTATGACTGTGACTTCAATCAGATGCTGGGGTTAAACCTGTTGCATCCGAAGCATGGTAAAAGAATTCATATCTCCGATCTGGCCAGTCTCAATATGGCCGAGATGGATATTATCGTGGCGGATCACTGTTTCGGCTGCACTGCCGGACAGGGTAGCAGCTGCGGCGGGGCACTGGAGTAAGTGCGATTCAGCATCATCATCCCGACCCTGAATGAAGCCCCGACCATCACTCAGGCCCTGCAACAACTACTCAACACCATCGACCCGAGTCAATCGGTAGAAATCATCGTGTGTGATGGCGGTAGCCGTGACGACACGCAACAGTTAGCCCAGCAATTCCCGCTGACGCTGTTAAGCAGCCCGCCTGGCAGAGCACGTCAGATGAACACTGGGGCACGCCAGGCGAGTGGCGAGTGGCTGTTGTTTTTGCATAGCGATACCCGATTACCGCCACTCTGGATGAGCGCCATCGCGTCCTGCAACCAGCCCTGGGGACGCTTTGATCTGCGCCTGAGCGGACAGCACTGGCTGTTTCGTATCATCGAAAAAGCAATCAACCAGCGCTCACGCCGAACTGCCGTTGCCACCGGTGATCAGGTACTGTTTTTCCGGCGTGATTTTTTCCAGCAGCTGGATGGCTTTGCAGAAATTCCATTAATGGAGGATATTGCGATCAGCAAAAAGGCCCGACGACTTGCCGCGCCTGCCTGCCTGTCACAACAGGTCATCACCTCCAGCAGACGCTGGGAACACAACGGTATACTCAAAACCGTGCTGCTGATGTGGCTGCTGCGCCTGGCGTACTGGGCCGGTATCAAGCCGGACCGACTGCATCGTCTGTATTACTCCTGACATGTTTCCAACCCTGATCCAGCTGTTTGCCAGACCTCCACTTGCCGGCAGGGTTAAAACCCGACTGATACCCGACGTCGGTGTGCAGTCCGCAACCGCGATCTATCGTCACTGCCTGCAACATAATCTACAGCTAGTCCAGCAGACTGACTTCGATGTCCAGATCTGGTTGACCGATCCATCTTCCGATACTATTTTTAACCATCAGCCAATATCGATTCAACAGGGCAAACACCTCGGTCAGCGAATGTACTACGCACTCGCCGATGCGCTTCAAAATGGATACCAGAAGGTCATACTGATCGGTTCAGACTGCCTCGAACTATCACCTGCGATACTGCAACGCGTTTGCGCTAAACTGGATCAACACGATCTGGTTTTCATCCCGGCGCTGGATGGTGGCTATGTGCTGGTTGCTGCGCGACATAGCATCGACTGCCGGCTGTTCGAAGGTATCGACTGGGGTAGCGCACAGGTACTGATCCAGACGCTGGAAGCCGCGATGCGCTGCGGCATCAACACCGCACTGCTTAATCCATTACGCGATATAGATACAGCGGATGATTTACAACACTATGCCGAACTGAAACAATACCTCCCCAAATAAACCTGAGTTACCCATGTTCTATTCCCTGCTTAAACCTTTTATTTTCACTCAGGACGCGGAAACCGCACACGAAAACAGTCTTGAGCTGCTCAATACAATGCGCTATCTGATACCCGACCGACTGGTGCAAAAACCGGTCAGGGTGATGGGACTGGAATTTCTGAACCCGCTCGGGCTGGCCGCAGGAATGGATAAAAATGCCGATTATCTGCCCGGTCTGAGCCGACTTGGATTTGGCTTTATCGAAGTCGGCACCGTGACGCCTCGCCCGCAACCAGGCAATCCGCGTCCACGCCTGTTCCGCGTACGGCAGCATAACAGCATCATCAATCGTATGGGGTTTAACAACAAGGGCGTCGATTACCTGCTCAACAATATCCGCCAGTTGCCAGCACACCGTTATATCCTTGGCATCAATATCGGCAAAAACCTGACCACCCCGGTAGAGAATGCGCTGAGCGATTACCGACTGGCGATGCAGCAGGTGTATACCTCGGCGGATTACATCACCGTTAACATCTCATCACCGAATACGCCCGGCCTGCGCAACCTGCAGTCAGAAAAAGCCCTTGAAGAGCTGCTCAAAGGCATCCATGAAACCCGTAAAGCCTTACAGGACGAACACCAGATAAACCGCCCGATTGCACTTAAGGTTGCACCGGATCTGGATGATCATGCGATTGCGCCGATTGCCGACTTATTAATCAAATACCAGATCGATGCGCTGATCGCGACCAATACCACGATCGATAAATCAGCGCTTCGGGGTCATCCACTGGCAGCCGAAGCCGGCGGATTAAGTGGAGAAGCCCTGACTGAAAAATCGCGCCGTATCCTGTACCTGTTCGAGCAACAATTGCAGCAACAGATTCCGATTATTTCTGCCGGTGGTATCGCCTCGGCGGAGGAAGCCCAGTTACGGCTCGACCTGGGAGCCAGCCTGATCCAGATCTACAGTGCGCTCATTTTCAGGGGCCCTGGTTTGATCGGGAAAATCACTAAATCCATCAAGCCCTAGTGGTTACGCTTTAGCGCTTTATGCTACAGTAAAAGCGATGATGCAAATAAGTGCATCGCTTGCTGACTCCCACACTTACCTGTACCGAATATTAAACATGAATGAAGAACAAATCGCACAGAACTGGATGGATAACTGTTGTCAGACTATCCAGCAATACGACCATAAGGCCCATATGAACCTGATTTCCGAACAGGTGCAGGTATATGGCATCCCCGGTTTCGATGTCATCGGCTACGCAGACTGGTTTTCCCAGTGCGAATACGAGTTTCGCGAAAAACTGATCGAAAAAGCCAGTTATGCAGGCATTAAAATTCGCCAGAGTAACAATAACCAGATCATGTTTTTAACCAGTGAATCGATACTGGCTACCGATGGCACCACCGATACCCATCCGATAGAAATCGTGCTCAGTAAAGAAACCGATGGGCAATGGCGGGTGACACAGGAGCGCCTGCTTTCAGAACAGGAAGCCCAGCATCTGGGAATCAGCTAAATGACCACCCTGGCCTCATTAAAAGACGCTCATCAATACTTCAAGAAACTACCTCAGCAGCTCGAGGTCTATTTCGACGAAGCTTACCAGAAAGCCTTCGATCAACTGATGCTGGCACTCGATCAATTCTTTGATGTGACGGCCAGTGTCAACCAGCAGGCGGCTGAAAATCATGTCATCAGCCGTACCGAAGCGACCGAAATCGGCGAACACGGTTTCATCCTGTTACTCAAGACGATTGACCTGATGGAAAAGCTCGACCTGCCGCACAAGCGTATGGAAATCGAACAGATCTCACTCATCTTTGCGCGCTGGATCATTAACTATCAGGGCCAGCTGAGACATATCGAGCCCATCGTGAATGCATTTGCGCATTCCGCCAACAGCATGAAAGACAAGAAATCACTGTTGGCTCTGGTCGAACTGATGGGTATGGTGGTTGACGCCAGTGCGGATGAGATTAAACACGATCTGGAAAGTCACAACCTCTACCGTCCGTGGCGACTGCTGCACATCAATCGTAGCATCGTAGCGACGCGCACGCATGACACCGACATCATGAAAAAGGTATTCGATGAAATGATTCTGTACCTGCCACAGGATGCGGCCAGCTTTTTTAGCGAAGGCATGCAGGAAATGGACACACTCGACTATCCGCCGAATGTACGCAAGGTGATCGAGCAATACTTCCTGCACAAACCCAGCATCAAGCTGCACTAAATCCATGCCCCGAATGGAGTTTGTGGTGAGCGATTTTAGCTTCGATACCGATGCCTCCAACCTTCAGCAACTGGTGCTGGAAAAACTGGATAAAAACGATGCCGGATCATTCCTGCTGGTGAACATCAATACCGATGACAATCACAAACTGAGCCATGACTACGTGACCACCAGCGTTACGACGCTGAAGCTGCGGGTTAAGTGAAAAGTGGTGAAAACCCTGTTGTGCTTTCAGAATGAACAGGATCTACGTTTCCTGCTGGAGCAGTATGTCGCTTCTGAAAATAACCAGATCATTCATAAAGCATCACGCTGCTGCTGAAAACGGGTCCAGTTTTCAGCATAGTGGCCACCCAGATCTTTCAATGTTGACCACGAATACACCCCGCCATGATGCCCATCGTCGAATAGAATTCGAATCGCGTAAGACCCCATCGGTTCCACCTTGCTGATGTTGACCTGCTCTTTACCCAGAATCAGTTCACCGCGCTTTTTTGCCACCCGGACATCTGCCGAAGGCGAAAAAACCCGCAGGTATTCAAACGGCAGATGAAACTCCGAACCATCACTAAAATGTATCTCGAGCAGGCGGGATTTCTGATGCAGCGCAATATGGGTAGGGTGAATAGTCGTTTTCGCCTGCTGATTCATAAAATTTCCAGACTGACGTCATAACCTGCGTATTTACGGATATTAATGACCGCCTGCTGAAAGATCAGATACTGACCCTTGATAGCGATTAAGGTGTCTTCGATCACGGGATTTTTATCCAGATTAAAACTGCTTATTTTGTCCGGGTAAGACAATGCCGGATAATGGATATCGATCGAATCTTCAACTTCGGCGACCACCGTGACATCACGCAATACCTCTGCATCCAGCTGAAGGCTTAGCTGCGGCCAGATAGAGTGAAACACCTGCAGTAAATCCTGCTGACTGACATCATTTTTCAGCATACTGCGCCAGTTGGTTTTATCATTCAGATAAGTCTTGAACGCGGTTTCGACCAGGCCGGAATAATAGCGCGAAGACACCTTCAGCACCGCCAGCGCCTGTACCGCGCCCTGATCGATCCAGCGCGTGGGAATCTGTGTATGACGGGTAATACCCACCTTCACACCCGATGTATTCGACAGGTAGATGTAATGATCCTGCAGGCAATGCTGTCGACCCCATTCAGGCTCGCGGCAGGTTCCCTTATCGTAATGGCATTTTTCCGGCGATACGATACAGATATCACATTGCGCCAGCGACTTAAAACAGGGATAGCAGTAACCCTGATTAAAGCTTTTACGCGTTTCACGTCCACAATGGATGCAATGAATCGTTTGCTGCCAGCTCAGGCGTATTTTCTTCCCCAGCAGCTCATGCATATTCAGCGTTGAATCAGCAAACTGCAGCCGATACTGTACCGGATTATCCAGTACCACCTTCATTTTATGGAGTGGGCCGCTATGCATTAGTGCGCTTCAAGCCTTAGCGCAGATTCAAGTAGCGAGTTCAGACCTTTGGCGCGCCAGTTGGGGCGCTCTTCGATCTGTTCACAGCTTTGCAGTAATTCAATCCGGTAAAGCGGCTCATACAGGCTAGTAATCTCACTCACCGGCACCGAAAAAGGTGGCCCCTGCATCACATTCTGATCGTAATCCAGCGTGATTAACAGTATCGGCACCGCTGCAGGGTTTATGCGAAGTAGTTGCTGCACATAGGCAGCACGATTAAACGACTCAATCGCGACGATGGAAGCACGATCATAGATCAGCTTGCAGCGGGCCAGTTGCGAGGGCTGCAAATCCATCAAATCCCCCTGATACAGGGTGATATTTGGGCTTTGATAACAGCTGAAATGCGGGATACTGGACTTTTCATAAGTCAGTTGAGATTCGGCAAAGAAGGACTCAATGGCTACGCCAGAAAGCTCTACCCCGATAACCTGAAAACCCTGCTGGGCAAGCCACAAAATATCGACCGCCTTACCACATAACGGCATAAAAATGGTGTCGCCAGGGACTAATTGGAACAGGGATAGATACTGTTGCAGATAGGCATTCACCTTACCTTCGTGAAAACCCGGTTTTTCTCTTACCCAATAGCTATGCCAGTCAACGGATTGCTTCATTGTCGATTTGTTTAAAAAAATCGCAGCTTAGCCTACTCGGGGTGTTTTTAATACGTAATTAAAGGCAGGAGATTGGCAGTACCGCGAGGATGGGTACTGCCAAAAAAATATTTATCGCAAAATTAACTTTTAACTTTGCAGGTGCTGATACCAAAAATGGCATAAGGAGGACACCAGCCCATCGCAGCCGTTCCCAGTAATACCACACCAGCGACCAGAGCGACTATACCCATAGTACCGGCCAGCATGCCCATTGCATAAGCGGCGATTGCCGCGATTCCAGCGATAGTACGAATAGCGCGATCGATTGAACCAACATTCTTTTTCATAATTTAAAGCTCCAGTTAAGTTAAGTATGAATCCATTGTAGGGCTTATTTCTCTGCCTGTCGGTGACATTGTCACCAACAAAAAATATAAATAAAAATAAACCTTAAAGCAATTCTGGAATAAGAACAGAGAGTTACCGATTACTGTTATTGCAGGGAGAGCGTGACGATCGCTTTTTTATCGATGAACTCGATATTACCCCGGGTAGAGCTGATCATTCCACGCTGCGTCAGATCTCGTAAAATACGGCTCACCACCTCTCTTGAGCTGCCCACATCCGCCGCCAGATCTGCATGCGTTTTCTGCATCATAACTTCACCCTTCTCCAGCTCACGTGCAAACTGTTCGGCCAGTCGAACATCGATCCGCTTAAACGCCACTTCTTCAACCACAGAAATAATATTCGCCAGACGGTAGGAAAGTAGTCCAAAGATAAAGCTCTGCCAGTGCGGCTCAAGACAGAACCAGTCGAGTACATTTTGGGGGGAAATCATCAACCCTCTAACTGCTGACTCGGTCGCAGCCATGGCCGGAAAAGTCCCCTGATTCATGATACAGGAAGCGGTTAACACACAGCTTTCACCGCCATAGACCCGGTACAGGGTGACTTCACGACCGGACGAGGATAGCTTATAAACCCGCCCGACGCCCTCCAGCACCATCACCAGATGGGAGCATTGCTGCCCTTCATAGTAGATAGACTGTCCGGCCGGAATCTGGACATACTGGGCCTCAGCATAAAACAGTTTTACAAACTCGGCAGAAGACTGTTTTATAAAGGGGAAAAGCTTTTCGAATTCAGCTCTGAGTGCAGCAGTAACCATTTATCATTAATGTCAGTTATACGCCGAGAGAATTATTCAGGACGCGCAATCGGAAGTCAAAGTCGTTGGCATAACAGGTCGAAATTCCAAACAGGGAATACACCGGATATAAGCTCCCCAGAGCAATAAATAAAGGGATTAAGTCAGACTATCCCACACGTTGGGCATATAATAAAAACCGGTACCCAGTACCGCCATACTAAGCACAATCCTGATCAGCTTATGAATACTGCCAACATTGTCATTCATCTCAACACTTCTGAAATAAATCAAAAAAATAATATTAGGTGGCTCTAGTTCTTACTCTATTTCAACCAGTAACTGCCCATTTTTTATCGTCAGAGGCCAGCTTCTGACACCTTTACCCGCCAGAGGTGAAAGTCCCTTGCCGGTTTTAATATCAAAACGAGCCTTATGCCAGGGACAGCTAATCTCAGCACCCTGTAATTCGCCATCACACAAATCGGCGGCCTTATGCGGACATAGATTATCCAGTAGATAAAAC
>JACKQG010001130.1_pt2 | contig 13761 bp, 8 predicted proteins | sample 8237621 | NCBI WGS metagenome assembly JACKQG01 (sample SAMN15677084, study PRJNA649215) | marine metagenome | biome: marine; feature: Black Sea; material: saline water; isolation source: suspended particulate matter (SPM) from the Black Sea western gyre | collected 2013-06-09/2013-06-10 | depth...
TCCGCCATGCCGTGAACGACATGGCTCAAAGGTGGAAGGACATTGAAATGTCCTTAATAAGTATGCTTTAGCGTACTTCCATCTTTTAATCCCGCATTACCGAGCGGGTCGATTTAGGAAAATTTGCTTAACAATGAAGTTACAAAATAGAATGCATTAATAAAAGGAAGAAATTATGAAAAAACAAGTTTTGCTAGTAATTACCCTTCTATTATTATCAAGTATCGGATTTGCGCAGACCACCGGTAAAATTGCCGGCAAGGTTACCGATGCAATTTCTGAAGAAGCGCTCGTCGGTGCAAATGTTTTAATAGAGGGAACGTCTTATGGAGCGGCAGCCGGTTTTAACGGTGAGTTTTTTATTATCAATGTTCCGCCCGGTGTTTATACGCTCCGAATCCAAATGATGGGCTATGAAACCGTTCTGTACCAGGATGTAAATGTCTCCGTCAACAGAACGACTGATACTCACATTAAAATGAAGCAAACTGTGATCGAAGGCGAGGTCGTGGTTGTGCAAGCGGAAAAGGTGGCTATCAAAAAAGATCAAACAAGTACTGTGCGTAACGTTTCCTCCGAGCAAATGGAAATGCTGCCGGTAGAAAATATTGGGCAAGTGGTGGCAATGCAGGCTGGTGTTGTGAATGGTCATTTCCGCGGCGGCAGGCTAAATGAAGTTGCCTATTTAATCGATGGCGTCGAAGTAACCGAATCTTTTGGCGGCGCCGGACGAGCTGTTGACCTGGAACCAGAGGCAGTTCAGGATCTGGAGGTTATCACAGGTACCTTTAATGCTGAATATGGCAAAGCCATGAGTGGTATTGTAAATGCGGTCACCAAAGGAGGAGACGTAAAATTTCACGGATCATTTTCAGCAAACCTCGCTGAATTTCTCACGCCAAACGATCACATCTTCATTGGAATGAAGGAAATGGATCCAACACGAAATCAGGATTACAAATTTCAGTTAAGCGGACCGATTTGGGGAAATAAAATTACTTTCTTCACAAATATACGGTACCAGGATAATAAGAATCATTTGTTTGGTGTGCGACGGTTTGAGGTAGATGACTTTAGTGATTATTCCGGTACTACTCCGGAATCATGGTATTCGGAAGCAAATGGCGATAGCGATTATGTTTCCATGAATGGCAGCAATAACATTTCTTTCATGGGAAAATTGTCTGCAAACCCATTTACCAATTTCAGAATCTCACTACTTTACACTAATAATAATGATGAATGGAATGGTTATGATCATGGGTACAAGTATAATCCGGATGGCACAGGTACGACGCATCGCACAACGGACATGTATTCCATCAACATCAATCACATGTTATCCCCAAAATTATTTTATGAACTGAAGCTATCGCAAGTGGATAGTTATTACGGCTGGTATTTATTCAAAAGCGCGACTGATTCAAGATACATTCATGATGCATATAATGACAACTCGGGCCCTGGTTTTTTTACCGGGGGACAGCAAAAAGATCATAGCGAACGAACAATGATCGATAATAGTTTGAAGTTAGACTTAACATACCAGATGAATCAGCGCCATGCTTTCAAAACAGGATTTTCATACATTCAACATGATGTGGATAACCGATGGTCAAATATTCGAAATAAATATTCAGGATTGGATGAAGATGGAATATTTTATTATGATTATGAACAGAATAAAACGATCTTTCCCAATTATGAAGCGGTAATTTATCCGGATTCATCAATATATTCTGATATTTACCGTGTAAAACCGTTTGAGTATTCGGGATACATTCAGGATAAAATGGAATTTGAAGAAATGGTGATCAATGTGGGAATTCGATATGACTATTTTAATCCAAATACTTTAATTCCCTCTGATCGCAGAAACCCGGCAAACCAGTTGAATTTACCGGAAACGCAAACGTCAACCTATCCCAAAGCAAAAGTGCAAACGCAAATTAGTCCCCGGTTTGGGCTTTCTTATCAATTGGGAAAACGAGCGTTGCTGCATTTCAGTTATGGACATTTTTTCCAAATGCCGCCAATGTACGCAATGTATCAAAACCACTCTTTCCAGGTAGCGCCCAGCGACTATGCAACAACAATGGGCAATGCTGAAATCAAAGCTGAAAAAACCGTCCAATACGAAATTGGTCTTTGGCAGGAAATAATGGAAGGTATGGGACTGGAAGTATCACTTTTTTATCGTGATATTTATGATCTGTTAAGTGCAAAAGTTTTCAGCACCTATAACCAGATAGAATACGGACTTTACAGCAACAAAGATTACGGCAATGTAAAAGGACTTGAATTGAAGTACGATTTTAATTGGGGGAATGTCTCAACATTCCTGAATTACACTCTTCAATACACACGCGGTAATGCGGATAATCCGACACAGACTTTTAACAGGGCTGGTGAGAGTAGAGATCCCATCAACCGGTTGATCCCGCTGAATTGGGATCAGAGACATACTTTAAATGTAACTGTTGGATACAATACCAGGGATTATGGTTTTACGATGACTGGTTACTATAATTCAGGAGCGCCATATACATGGTCTCCCATTGGAGAGAGTATGCTTTCCCGCGTAAATCTGTACCCGAACAATAGCTGGCGACCAACCCGCTATACTGTTGACTTGAACGGATTTTATGATTTTCAGGTTATGAAAAATATTAAAGTAAGACTTTCTCTTAATGTATATAATTTGTTGGACCAGCTAAATGAAGAATGGGTGAACAGCCAGACCGGACGTGCTTACACAGCAATTATCAGGGATACTGATGAATTGAACCATCGAAGTGATTTTAATGAATTCGAAGACATAATACAAAATCCTTCAATGTATGCAGCGCCGAGATTGGTGAAATTGGGGCTTGGTGTTGTATTCTAAAAAAAATAAACCACGAATTGCACTAATTACACGAATTCATGAGTTACAAAGTAAGGTATGAAAGGTTATTCTTAATGAATTCAATTTTCTTTTGACAATTTTTTGCTTTTGATTTCTGAAACAGAATTAGTGAAAATTCGTGAAATTAGTGGTTAAAAATATAGAGAGGCAAATTTATGAAAAAAATAAATCTCACGATTTTCGTTCTATTAATCATCCGGATGAGCTTTGCTTTCGGTCAGGGGAAATTGTACGATGGACCGGATGATCCGGCAGGAGATATTGCTGCCGAGAGAGAAGGCTATATGACTGGAAACAGGGTATATCTTTATTTTAAGAATAATACCGAATTATCTGATTGGCCCAAAGTTGATGTCTCCAGATGGCCTAATACTTACGATGGTGTTAAGATGGTGGATGGTATTGGTCTATTAATTGGCGCACGAACTTTTATGAGGAATGATACCATACCGGTTACTGATCCGTCAGAAATTATCCAATTAAATTCGGTAGGTGCACTGGACACACTCCATTTTTTACAGACAAGCTACCGTGAAGAAATGGATACCGATCCGACCGGTACTGTTGAATGGGGATTATACCCGGTTTTTGGTTATTTTGATGAATTAAGTGAATATCCTGCCATGAGCAATCGTTCTGATTCCTGGCCCATAGGCGGTTGGCCTGACGCGCCTGACTTCGTTGATGAAAAAGGAAACACTGAATGGAATGGACGATTTGGCAGGGGCGTAAAGGATGCAAGTTTGGAAAACTATTTTGTTGCCAATGACGCACAGGATCAGGAATATTTGGGAATAGAAGATCGAGTGAAATATTACCCGAGACCGGGCAGAAACATCGGTGATATTCGTTCCAACGTGACCATCCAAAAAGATAAGCCCTGGGGGGGACTTGGAATCCGTGTTGAACAGAGAGGTTTTCAGTGGAATAATGCGCAAACCAGGGACGCACTTTTCTGGGAATATAATATTTCAAATGTCTCGGATTATGATATAACACAGGTTGCCTTTGGCTACTGGGTAGATAACGCTATCGGTGATAATATTGCCGGATCAGGTGAAGATGATGAGTTAGGATATTTCGATACGAAAATCGATATGGCGTATTCCTGGGATATCGATGGTATCGGACAGGGAGGTTTTCGTACCGGCACGATGGGCTTCGCATATCTTGAAAGTCCTGGTTTGGGATATGATGGTGTAGATAATGATGAGGATGGATTGATTGATGAGCAAAGAGATAATGATGCAACTCAACTTATTGGACCAACCGATGGCATAACAGATATGAATGCATTCTTGGAATTTTATAATCTTCAGGCAAGTGATTTAAAGGAACATTGGGATGCTGACGAAGACCAGGATTGGGAAGATGGAAATGACTTGAATGGTGACGGTATTTATCAGATCAACGAGTTCGCAGGTGATGATGTCGGTCTGGATGGTGTTGGACCATCAGAATTGAATTATTACGGTCCCGATGAAGGTGAGTGTAACCACAAACCGGATCGCAGCGAAGGCATGGCAGAACCCAATTTTGCAGAGACAGATGTCAGTGAATCTGACATGGTGGGATTAACATCATTCTTGTTGTTTCGGGTACCATCTCATTCGCCGCCTTATAATAATTGGTTCAGAAATGATAAATCCATGTGGGCGCTTGTTGGCGCTGACTCTCTTGTTGAAAGTGTCGAATGGACTTCCAACCTGATCGAGGTTTTTGCATCGGGTCCTTTCCCGCTGTTTCAGGGAAGAACCGAAAGAATTTCCATGGCTGAAATTCACTCTTATGATCCGCTTGAAGGATTGAATTCTGAAGACCACCGGGCGCCTTCATTATTCAATAAGAAAAAAGTCGTCCAGGTAATTTATGAAAAAGATTACCGCTGGGCATCGGAACCAAAAATGCCAACATTGACAGCAACACCCATGGACGGTAAAGTTATTCTAACCTGGGATAATGTCTCCGACACAAAAACCAGGGAACCTCTTTTAGGCAATATAAATGATTTCGAAGGTTATAAATTATATCGTACCACTGATAAAAAATTGTCTGATCCGCCTTATATTACCGATGGTTACGGTGATCCATTATCAATTATTCCAATATTTCAATGCGATTTGATTGATAGTCTGACAGGTTTTGCAACTTATGGAATTGATGAAACCGGTAGTGCTTATTATCTTGGTGATGATACCGGAATACGCCATTATTATATTGATAATGAAGTACAGAACGGTGTTACATATTATTATTCTTTGATCGCTTATGATTATGGTATTCCTGATTTGGGACCGGGAATTGCACCAACGCCTAACAATATTAATACTATTGAATTAGATGAGAACGAAGATGTTCGTATCCATGGTTCAAATGTGCAAATCGTAACACCGCACAAGAAAGCAGCCGGTTATATTCCTGATGAAATTGCAAATTTGGACACAGCAAATGTTATCGGCACCCCGGTAGTGCTGCCGGAAATATTGTCCAAGTCCGATTTAAAAGAGAACCATGTTTATAAAATTAAATTTGGTATTGATACACTCAAAAATACAAACTACAAATACGGACTTCAATATACAAATAACGGTTTGTATGTATATGACCAGACTGCTGGTGATTCACTAATTTACCAGGAGACAACGGAGAAGTTTGCAGGCAACAACCTGGTTTATAATGATTCGTTGGATATCTGGTATTTTAATAATTTCAAAAAATTCTCAACCGATGTTTTTGATGGCTTGAGATTAAACTTAACTTTTCCGTTCACAACAGCGGAATACGATTTGTTGAACTCTGACTGGCTGATCGGGGATGCACCAATTCTGATTTCTCCGGCAAGTGCTGAAAACCAGTACTATCCCTGGGATTATGACATTGTCTTTACGGAAAACGATTCAGCTTATACCGGAAAGACAAATCCCAGCCGTGTTTATGATGAAACATCGACCAGGTTAAATAGAAACCAACTTATCTATAATCAAAAATTCAATTTTTATGTTATCAATAAAACGTTTCCGGATAGTGCTGATAATTATGAACCACTGGATTTAATCGTCCATGATGTTAATGATAATGATGTTTTTGATATGGTTGGTGATCGGATTTTAGTAGGCCCCGTAACGGATAACGGAAGTTGGTCAGGAACTGCATTTGCGATCACATTTCTGGACAGTACCAATTTACCAAAACCTGAAGATGTCTATCGAATGACATTTCAGCGTCCTTTTTGGACAACTGACTCTATTACGTTTTCCATTAAATCTTATGATTCGATTATCGATGAAGTTGATCTGAAAACAAAAATGGATAGCATAAAAGTCGTTCCAAATCCTTATGTTGCAACTAATGCAATGGAATCGGCAGTAGCAAATTTTTACCTGAACCAGAGAAGAAGCCTGATGTTCACTAACATCCCGGCACGATGTACGATTAAAATTTTCACAATGAGTGGGGTTTTGATTGATGAAATCGATGTCGAAAATATGGCGGATAAAGGTATTGTTCACTGGGACTTGCAAACAAAAGAAGGATTAGAGATCGCTGCGGGAATGTATGTTTTCTATGTTAAAGCGAAAGAGACTGGTGATGAAAAAATCGGCAAGTTTGCGGTGATTAAATAATGTTACTAAAAAATTAACCGCAAAGCCGCAAAGTGCGCAAAGGGAAAGAAACAAAAAAAGATAGCATATTTAATTTTTACTGTTAGTCATTTTTTTTATCACTTTGCCCATTTCAAACACTTTGCGTTCTTTGCGCCTTTGCGGTAAAATTCATTTGCAGAAATAATATGAAAAAAAGGAACTTAAAATGAATAAGAATCAAATTGTCAAACTTATGATTTTTATTGCAGCAATAATGATGTTACAATTTTCATTATTGTTCGCCCAGAAACCCTATCGTATCGGCACAACTGCTGCTAACTTTTTGGAAGTAGGTTACGGCAGCGCTGCAAATGCCATGGGAGATGCTTATGTGAGTGTTGCCAATGATCTTTCTTCGGTTTATTGGAATCCGGCTGGATTATCTTATATGAACCAAAATGAAGCGCAATTCAGCTATCAACCCTGGATCGCTGATATCAATACATCTATGGTAGGTATTGGTTTGGTTTTCCCCAGTTTAGGAACATTTGCATTGAATATTATTCAGGTCGGATACGGTGAGATGGAAGTTACCAACCTGGAAATGCAGGATGGCACTGGAGAACTATTTACGGCAAATGATTATGCGGTTGGCTTTTCTTATGCCCGGCGATTGGCGCAATGGTTTGCATTTGGCGCTACCGGAAAATTTATTTCCTCAAAAATTTGGCACACAAATGCCAATGCGTTTGCAGTTGATTTGGGCGTGATTGTGAATACGCACTTTCTTTCACCTACAGGCAAACGGGAAGACGGTATAAATATTGGCATGAGCATTGCAAATTACGGCACAAAGATGAAATATGATGGAATGGATTTAATGTTCCCCATCGATATTCTTCCTGATAAAGAAGGAAATTACCGGGATGTGCCGGGTAAGTTCGATTTACAATCATGGGAGTTGCCATTGATTTTCAGAATTGGATTCTCTTTCCATCCGATTATTATGGATAATAATCGATTGACACTTTCGGTCGATGCATTGCATCCCAATAATAACCAGGAAACAGTCAATATCGGTCTCCAATATAAATTGAAAATCCCCACGGCAGGTGATTTTTTTATTCGCAGCGGATATAAAGCCCTATTCCTCAACCAGGATGATTCCGAATACGGTTTTTCATTTGGCGGGGGAATGATTTTAAGAATGCTTCGAAATGTCGGTATAAAGGTTGATTACGCATTCCGTGATATTGGAGTTTTTGGGAAAGCACATTGTTATTCTTTGGGGATTCTTTTCTAAACCACGAATTGCACTAATTTCACAAATTAATTTTCACATGAATTTTTTGATATATTAAATTAGTGAAAATTCGTGAAATTAGTGGTTTGTTTTTTGGAGGAGGAAATATAATCATTTTGAAAAAGCCTTGATTTTAATATAAAGATGTAGTAAAATTTTGATTGCTGCATCTTTTTTTATGGGAACAATAAAATGAAATCTCTTGCAAATTTGCTAAAATATATTCTGATTTTAATCCTGATACTCAACGCCTGTGATAAAACCAAAGATTTAAATTCTTCTGAAAATGATAAATACACAGGAATATCCGAAAAACCGGATCCTTTCCAACAAAATCAATTGATTGGCAGAAGCATAAATCTCGGCAATGCTTTGGAAGCGCCAAATGAAGGTGATTGGGGCGTTACCCTGCAGGCTGAATATTTTGAACTGATAAAAAACGCTGGATTCAATGGCGTGCGAATTCCAATTCGGTGGTCTGCACATGCAGGTGATAAAACACCTTATTCAATTGATCGCACTTTTTTATCTCGAATTGATTGGGCGATATCCCAGGCGTTCAATAATGACCTCGCTGTAATTTTAAACATCCATCATTATAATGAATTAATGGATGAACCGGAACAGCATAAAGATCGTTTTTTAGCCATTTGGGAACAGCTTTCGGATCATTATCAAAGATATCCCAAAGAACTATTCTTTGAAATATTGAACGAACCACACAATAAATTAACACCCGAGCTTTGGAATGAGTATTTAGTCCAGGCAATCAATGGTGTCCGGGAGTTAAATCCATTCAGGACATTAATTATCGGTACTGCCGAATGGGGCGGAATAGGCGCACTTGACAAATTAAAATTTCCGGATGACGACAATCTAATTGTGACCGTTCATTACTATGAGCCTTTTCATTTCACGCACCAGGGCGCCAGTTGGGTGGATGGCAGCAATGCATGGTTGGGCACGCAATGGCAGAGTACATCGAATGAGAGATTAGAAGTCAACAGTGATTTGGATAAAATATTAGTCTGGGCAACAAACCAAAATTGTCCGGTCTTTTTAGGCGAATTCGGTGCTTATAATAAAGCAGACGACCAGTCAAGATATCGCTGGACAAGTTATGTCGCCCGACAGGCAGAAGTTAGAGAAATGAGTTGGGCTTACTGGGAGTTTTGCGCTGGATTTGGTATTTATGATGCCACGACAAAGAAATGGAATGACTTGCTTGTGAAAGCCTTAATTCCATAGTTGCTGTTAAATTTCCAAACATGGTAAAAAATTGGAAAAAATGATGCAGGCGATTGTTGGATCACGCCAAAGGCGGATGCACCTGGGCGCAGTAATTGAGTTTTGGATTGATGAAACTAATTTCCATTGCTCCAAAAATCCAACAATCCATCACTCTTGTTCAAAAAAGAATCAAATGTGCAAATCATAGGAAGGATGAACCAAATGAAAACAAACATACAAAGAATTTTTTTTGTTCTATTGATCATTGCCAATTTTGCTACCTGCGGCAAAGACAAAAATCCTGTAAAAAATGAAGAAGATGACATCGTAGTGCCCGAAGGATACAAATTAGTCTGGAATGATGAATTTAACGGTACTGAAATCGACCTCACTAAATGGGAACATGAAGTCAATGCACAGGGCGGTGGTAACAATGAATTGCAGTATTATACCGACAGAAAAATAAATTCTTATATTGAAGACGGTAAGCTGATCATCCAAGCTTTGAAAGAAACATACACAGGTCCCGAAGGAACCCGTGAATACACCTCCGCTCGACTGCGAACAGCAAAAAAAGGCGACTGGAAATATGGCAGGTTTGAGATAAAAGCAACGTTGCCGCATGGACAGGGACTCTGGCCCGCAATCTGGATGTTACCAACTGACTGGAAATACGGTGGCTGGGCTGCCAGCGGAGAAATTGATATCATGGAACTCATCGGGCATAAGCCAAATGAAGTTTTTGGTACTCTGCATTATGGAGGCGAATACCCAAACAATGTCCACACCGGAAAATCAGACACCTTAACCACTGGTAATTTTTCCGAAAATTTCCATGTGTTTATTTTGGAATGGGAAGAAAAAGCTTTCCGCTGGTATGTCGATGATATATACTACCAAACGCAAACTACGTGGCACAGTGATAACGCAGATTATCCTGCTCCTTTTGATCAATTTTTTCATCTATTGTTAAATGTGGCTGTTGGTGGAAACTGGCCCGGGAAACCCGATAACACCACTGTTTTTCCGCAGAGAATGGTTGTTGATTATGTGAGGGTTTTTAAGAAGGAATAATGTGCTTTTTAATGTTTTTTGACAGGGAGCTAGTTTATTATTTTGAGATGAGAGATATAAAAATATTGAGGAGACCAAAAAACCGAATAACGACTGGCATGAGGCGCGGGAACTGGCGGTCTTCCGCCAGTTCCCGTCGCTTCGATGCCTTTGTTAGGCTCTTTAATTCCTTTTCTTTATCTTTTTAAGAAAAGGGTACTGATCCCTTTTCTCTAATAACTTTTTGTCACGGTCGAGTACTTACCCAGATGATTATCGAAAAATTTAATATTAATCGTTAAGCTTCATCCATCCTGGAACCGCGGGATAAAATTTATATAAATATCGAATATCTACAGAGGACGATAACTTCAACAATGCTGCCGCAAACGGACGCAACAAATGGGGATGTGTTTTTTCCATCAACTTTTTCAAAAGATAGGCAGACTGCCGCCGGGCGTTCATGCGTTTAAACTCTTTTAAAGCTTTTTCCTTATCAGTTACGGCTAATGCCGCAATTTTGCCGGATACAATAGCTCCGTGCACTCCTAAAATCATCGACGGGTCCTGCATACCGGCAAGGGTTCCGGCAAGGATAAATTTATTGTGAAATAGATTTGTATTGTTTATCGACCCCGTAGGCGTCGCGACCAATATATTCTGAGATGCTTTTTATATCAAAAGGAGTCATATCAGCGAAAACATACGTTTGTTTCCCGATATCCTCAAGTAAAAGAGAAACGCCTCCCAGCCCTTTACCCTTATCAAGTATTTCAATTTCAAACCCCTGTTTTGATAGTATTATTGCCGATGTTAATCCAGATAATCCGGCGCCAACAATTGTTATTTTTTTCATATTTTTAACAACCCGTGGATTTCACCATACCTAAATCGATTGTCAATTTATTAAATAATAATATAAAATTAAAACTAAAATGTCAAGAAAAAAATAGCAATAAATAATTTATTATTACGATTTATCAAATTGTTGCATTTTAGAAAAATTTCAAATCCATGACCGAACAAAAAATAATACAAAAACCTTGACTTTTAATATTACAGTAATTACATTATTCAACAGTTCTCACGTGTGAATTTTAATAAGGCTTGAACAGGTAATGGCCTAAAAAGAGTTACCATTAAAGATATTGCTCAAAAACTTAACCTTCATCATACCACTGTCTCATTGGCTTTGAGGAACAGTCCCCGGATTAAAGCAGAAACAAGAAAGCTTATTCATGATACTGCTCGTGAATTGAATTACACACCCAATTTACTTGCTTTAAGCTTCCGTAGCAATCGCACCTTCAACATTGGCGTAGTAGTCCCGGATATTCATCATCATTTTTTTTCAAAATTTATCAGCGAATTTTCAAAACTGGCATATAAAAACGGATATTCCATTATGGTTTTTCAGTCAAGCGAACAACTTGAAATTGAAAAGCAAAACGTCGAGGTATTATTGAAAAACCAGGTGGATGGGATTGCGGCATCTATTTCAATTGAGACAATAGATGATTCGCATTTTCAGCGGGTGATCGACGCAAATGTGCCGTTGGTATTGTTTGATAGAGTTCCTGAATCTCTTAAAGTGAACAAAGTTTTGGTGAATAATTACGATGGCGCATACAAGGCAGTGGAATTGTTGATTAAAGCTGGAAAACGAAAGATCGCTCACATCACTGGACCGTGTGGAATTAATGTTTATGGTGACCGACTGAAGGGATACAAAGCAGCACTTGCGGATTTTCAGATTCCATTCCATGGAGAATATCTAATCATTGGTGGATTTTACCTTGCAGATGGTATGCGAGCTGCCGAACAATTAATGTTTTTGTCGGACAAACCAGATGCCATTTTTACTGTTGGAGATGATTTGGCTGTTGGTGTCATGAAATATCTGAAAAACGAAGGAGTGAAAATTCCTGATGATATTGCAGTGATTGGTTTTGACAATGATCCCGTTGGCATAGCAATCGATCCCGAATTAACTACTGTGGAACAGCCTGTACAGCAGATCGCACAAAAAACTTTTGAATTATTAATTGATCAAATCCAAAGTGAAGCTCCAAATGTTAGACAAAAATCAATTATATTAGAGCCAGAATTAATTGTGAGGCATTCAGCGTAATTTGTATCTAAAAGTTAAATTTTTGACTAATGAGCTGAAAAATATGGATGTCAAAAAAAGAACATTTGAAAGGTAATTTGGTAATAGGGTAATTGGGTAATAAAAAATTTGGTAACTATTCATCTCGATGTCATTCCGGTTTTGTTCCGCCGTTTTTTGGTGGGACAAATACCGGAATCTCCTCCTTAAATCAGGGGATTCCGATATTCACCAAAAAACGGCGAAACCGGTTTATGGTCCCGATGTTTTTTCGGGGAATGACATACGCTTTGTCATCATGCCTACCTGAATAGTAACAAAATTTGTTAATATGATAAAATCCCAATTACCAAATCAACTAATTACCCAATTACCTTTTTGAAGAGTATTTAACCTTAAGCATAGGATAACAAAACCATGAAAAAACATTTTTATCTTTTTAGCCTGCTCCCGCTTCTTCTTTCCTGTTCCATCATTTCCAATAATTTGGAGTTCAGTACAAATTCGTTTCAGATGTCCATCAATTCAAAAGGAAACATCACCAAATTAAGTGATAAAAAATCTGGTAAAAATTATTTGTATAAAGATATCGCAACTCCATTGATGTTGATAAGGGTGGACAACAAAATATTTTTTCCCCAATCTTTAAGTTTTGAAAAGGAAAATAAAACCATTTCACTCACTTATGAAAATGAAATTCAGGCTCGAGTAAAGGTCGAATCGAAAGATACGCATCTGACTTTTGAGCTTATTTCAATTTCTAATGCGGACGAAATCGAATTAATAATCTGGGGTAAATATCCCTTAACAATTAATAAAGTCATTGGTGAAACCGTGGGTGTTGTGCAGGGAGAAGATTTTGCGATTGGGATTCAGGCATTGAATCCAAAAACGCTTGGCGGCTATCCCTGGCAGGAAAATGACTGCATGCCGCAAATTGATATTTTTGAACAGGATGATCTTTCAGACTTAAGTGAGGAGAAAAAACGGCATGTGCTTTACCGGGTGGAAGCAGCAAAACCAGAAGAATTCGGTAGTACATTGCAGGCTTATTGTCGGAATAGAAATGAAGAACGAGTCATTCAAAACTGGAATCATGAAAAATATGTCGCGCCTGTTTATGACGATGGTGGTGTAATCGGATCCAAAATAGCGCTCTTTGGCTGCCATGTTGAAAAAACATTGGAGACCATCGGTGTTATAGAAATAGCAGAAGGTTTGCCCCATCCGAAAATTGACGGAGAGTGGGGAAAAACAGTTCCCTCTGCATCAGCAGCGTACATGATAATGGGTTTTGGGGAAGAAGATTTTGAAAAAGCGTTGGATATTACCGAGAAAGCCGGGTTGAGATATTTGTATCATCCGGGACCGTTTGAAAATTGGGGACATTTCAAATTAGATAAAAATCGTTTTCCCAATGGAATAAAAGGGATGAAAAATTGTGTCGCCAAAGCCGAAGCACGTGGTATAAAGCTCGGTGTTCACACGCTGTCCAATTTTATTACAACCAATGATCCCTATGTTACACCGGTTCCTGATAAAAGACTGGCAAAGGTAGGCAGCAGCGTCATTA